>Ga0157378_10001282_pt1 | contig 22599 bp, 20 predicted proteins | sample M65metaG_FD_115309 | JGI IMG/M metagenome (GOLD analysis project Ga0157378, IMG submission 115309) | Miscanthus rhizosphere microbial communities from Kellogg Biological Station, Michigan, USA - M6-5 metaG | ecosystem: Host-associated > Plants > Roots > Rhizosphere > Soil | place: USA: Michigan...
ATTGAGGTTAAAAGAATCAACGTGTCCGCTGCGTTCTTTCTTTCGATTGAATTTCAACAAACAGGGTTCTTAGTCGAACGCACTTGGGATGCGGCATTTGGAGGGTTTACTGGTAATTCATCATTTGGAGGAAACCACCAAATCCTGATACCGATAGTCCTCTACCAGGATTTCTTTGCGGAGAAGGAGTTGTTGGCCAAAGAAGTGATCGTTGGTGAACCAGACTGGCAAACAAGGCTCGAGAACAATACCAAAGCCTACTTTGACGCTTTTGTACAAAAAGGACGCTTCAAAGACGCTTTTCCTGCCTCAATGAGCCCGGCGCAGTTTGTCGACTTGTTAAAGGCAAATACTGGCAACGCGCTTTCGACGGCGGAGAGAAACCAGTTGGTGCAAGACATGGAGACTGGGATAAAGAATCGAGCCCAGGTTCTGCGGGCGGTCGCTGAAGATCCAGACCTAGCTTCGGCTGAACTCAACCGAGCCTTTGTATTGATGCAATACTTCGGTTACTTGCGACGCGATCCAAATACCTTGTCTGATACCGATTTCACCGGATACGACTTCTGGCTGACGAAGCTTAATCAATTCAATGGCAACTTCATCAATGCGGAGATGGTGAAGGCGTTTATCTCGTCGAATGAATATAGGCAGAGATTTGGACCGCCGTGATATTTCAAATTGAAGATTTTCAGATCTCAGATTTGTTACGGACGCAAAGTCTCCCTCTACATCCGAAACAGATAGTAGACGAAAGTCTTCAACCTGAAATAGTTCTTCACTTCCCTACGACCGGCTTCTTAAATAATGAATCCGGAAGCGCAACATCCCACTTCAAATCTGCGACGCGCAGAACGATATCGCCATTCGCGATATTGTTGGAAGTCATCTTAAATGGAACCATCACTCCGTCGACCATTCGGTAATCGCTGAATGATTGTGTCACTGGTAGTTCGACCCCAGTAGTGTCGCTAACAACAACACTGTCGCGTTTCACCGTGAGAAAGGTCTTAGCTGAAACGTAATCAATAACGGGCGTTCCTCGTTCTCCTCGCTTCTCGACAACATAGACGTCTTCGTCGCCAACCTTGCCCATGCGTTTAACTTCGATCGTTTTGTAATTCTTTTTCCAATTGAGCACGTCATAGAAGTCGGCGCCCAGACGGATGTCCTCCAAGCGCCGCCCTGTGTAAGTCTCTTCCGGACCGAAGCTAACTAATTCGCCTCCAGCGGCTCCATCGAAGTAACTAACAATCGTGCCGATCTGTTTTCCCAGGGCTTTCAATGTCATATCGCTGGCGGTCGAGTTTGGAGCACGCGCGCTTATCTCACCTTCCGCCTGAACACCCTGACTCTCCATGTCGATTTCCACCTTCGTTAACGACGAGGTGTGCTTCCGCATGTTTTGTTCACCACCATAAGCGGTGATCATTTTGGCGATAAGATCGTCAGTGCTGATTAACCCCGTTTTTGAAAGTCGGCGAAAGGAGAAACGACCTTCGGGCTGATTGAGAACGATTCCAGCTACGTTCCCGGCGCCATCGCGTGAGACATCAATCCAGTAGGCTTCCGGTAGCCCGGGACTTCTCAGTTTATTCTTCTCGTTCTCCGTCAATGGATATGGTGGTTGACCTGGAACAACCAAACAAACTTTTCCCTCTCTCACACCTATCTCGATCACCTGTTTACTAGACTCGCTTTCGTACGAACCTACAAACGGTGTGAGTGGACCAGCATCAACGGTGGCACCAGACGCGGTTGACTCGGTTTGGGTGCTTGTCTGTTTCGGCAACACCAGGTTGCCCTGCGGCTGTTCAAGGAAGAGTTCCGTTTCCGATTCCTTTCCCTTGATTGGTCGAAAGGTCGCATAGAAACCAGCCGGCGCAGGGTCGCTCAGCTTGTAACGACGACCGCCAAGATTCTGCAAAGCGTAAGGCGGTTGACCAGGAACAGTGAGCATCAACTTGTCGTCTTTCATGGCCACTTCGAAGTTGATACCCGCTGAAAGAAGTTGATACTTACCTACCTCCAATTTGGGGTCAGTCGCTGGGCCGGATGCTTTCTGATCCTGACTCTCAGTTGGGTCACCAACCAGGTTCTTCCAGATCGTGTTCATTGCAAAGCTGCCGAGCGAAGACGCGGTGACATTCGTCAGCAACACAAAACCAAGCTTCTGATCAGGCATAAAAGCCACCTGAGAATTGAAGCCATCGATATTGCCCCCGTGCTCGACAACTTTGTGTTTGTTCCACAGTCTTAAAAACCAACCGAAACCGTAGTCGACTGTGCCCGCGATGTTTATCTGTTTGGTAACTGCTTCATTGAAGTTTTTTTCCGATACGAGTCGTTTTCCATTAACGACTCCGCCCGACAGCATGAATCGCACCCATTGCGCCATGTCGCGAGCGTTAGAGTTGATCGCGCCTGCTGGAGCGGCGGCAGTTATGTCGCGTTGAGGTAAACGACGAGTAATCTTTGTTGTGGGGTTGTAGTCATAGCCGAAAGAATAGTCGCGCGCTTTCTGCATAGCCGGCACTGTAGTGTCGCTCGCCGTCATGCTCAATGGATTGAATATCCGTGTGGCGATGAGTTTGTCCCAGGTTGAGTTTTGCGCTCGAGCAACAGCCTCACCCGCTGCCGCATACATTACATTTTGATATTGAAACTTCTCTCCGAGCTTTGCCGTTGGTTTTGCCATTGCCGCAACCTGGATCAGTTCCTGGCGATTCAACTGTCCCGTGACCATAGCAAGGTCTGTTCGATTAAGACCTGAACGATGAGAAAGCAGATCTCGAAGTGTGATCTTTGCATCAGCATCCGGGTCGCGAAGCTTAAAGTAAGGCAGAAACTTCTTCGGCGAATCTTCGAGTGACAGTTTTCCTTCATCGGCACTCATTAACGCCAGCATTGAGGTAAACGCTTTGGACGCCGAGCCAATCGCGAAGAGAGTGTCAGGTGTGACGGGTAGTTTGTGCTCGAAGTCTTTAACGCCGACTCCCTTCATGTAGATCACCTTATCGTCCTTCACGATCACGAGAGAAAGGCCAGGGATGCCGAATTCCTGCCTTTTTTGATCGATTGCCTTTTCGATTGCCGTTAACGCTTCTGCGTAGGGCTGCGGTGCCGTAACTGCTGGAATCCGCCTGGATTTCTGCGCGAGAGCGAATGAGCTGGCCAGTGGTGCTGCTACTAGCAATGCAGCCAACGCGAAGGTGACGATACGACGAGCGAAACGGTTTAAGGTGATCATGCTTTGTCTCCAGTGAACAAATAGCAGGGGAAGGTCGATAGCGATGTTATTACGACCAAAGAAGTCCAGAGGTTTTCACAGGAATACGGCAACGGAGCGAGGGCATCCGAAGATCCACAAACAGCTTGTGAGTTTTACTTAGTTTCCCGCTTCGACAACCCAGGTCTCGCCGCTGTTGAGTAATGTCGCCAAACTGCCTGGACCCGTTTTGCTGATAGCGGCGTCGATCTGATCAACCATCATCGATTCGTAAGTTGCTCGTTCCACCGCGCGGAAAATGCCGACCGGTTGCGGGAAATCCGGCTGTTCCATGCGAGCCAACATGAATGCGACCGAGGGATCCTTCAGGTAAATATCGTGAACCAGCAAGTCCTTTTCGGTAATTCCATTTTCACCGATGGTGACGACTTCCGGATGAGCGCCATTCATTCTGATTCCTTTGTTGCGCTCCTTGCCGTAGATCATCGGTTTGCCGTGCTCGAGATAAAGTACACGATCGGATCGAACTGTCCGTTCAGCAAAGTAATCGAAGGCATTGTCGTTGAAAATGTTGCAGTTCTGATAGACCTCGATGAACGAAATCCCTTTGTGTTTGGCTGCGGCTTCAACCATCGTGCCCAGATGTTTGACGTCGATGTCGATTGAGCGAGCGACAAACGTGGATTCGCTTGCGATTGCCAACGACAGCGGATTCACCGGATAGTCGATCGTCCCGGCGGGAGTCGATTTTGTCTTTTTGCCGAATTCGGAGGTTGGGCTGTACTGACCTTTCGTAAGACCGTAAATCCGGTTGTTGAAGAGGATGTAGTTAATATCAAGATTACGACGAATGGCATGAATGAAGTGATTGCCACCGATCGACAAGGCGTCGCCGTCGCCAGTGATTACCCAAACACTCAGGTCAGGATTGGCGCACTTGAGACCGGTTGCGACTGCCGGCGCCCGGCCGTGGATGCTGTGAAAGCCGTATGTGTTCATGTAGTACGGAAAGCGCGACGAGCAACCGATGCCGGAAACGAACACGATCTTTTCGCGCGGGATGCCGAGTTCAGGCATAACCTTCTGCACGTTGTTCAGGATTGCATAGTCGCCGCATCCCGGGCACCAGCGCACTTCCTGGTCGGAAATGAAGTCGGCCTTTTTTAGTTGACCTGGGGGAGGTGCGATACGTCCTGAAACGGCCGAGCCAACTTCGCTATCAGCCGAAGCGGCTTCGACTACCGGTTTGTTCCCGTTTCCGTTGCTGCCATTACTTTGTGTGCTCATTATTACTCCTGATTAGAGTCATTCGATCTCACTGCCGACTGCAGTTCAATAAATTTTGAGCGGACGTAAGGATCCAGGTGTTTAGCAAAGTCGGCGTCCAGGTTTTTAAGCTTTATTAGTTCCTGAACGTCTGCAAGATCTTTAAGGCGATCACTAGCCGAAATGCCTGAAGCTAATTTCAACTCAATCAACTTGTCCAACGTAACGAATTTGATCCCATCGATTTCTTCTGATGCAGACGCGGGTATTGGCATCCTGACTGGTTTGGGTCTGCCATCGCCTGGATACTCGCCACTGGTCATTATTTCGATGGTGACATTGTCAATTGTCGAGCGGATCCGTTTGCGCGCTCCAGGAAATGAAGGAGCGTACCCCAGACCAATCAACTCCCCGTGAAACTTCTCCAAGCCTTCAGTAGTCATCACCAGATCAATGTCTTCGGTGAACCTTGGATAACCATGCGCCAAGAGCGCAACAGCGCCGATCACCATGTAGTCAATACCATGTTGCTTGAGATCCGCACTGAGGCGCGTAAGAGTATTGTTTAGTTGTCCTTCTCCCATGAAGTAACGTAGGCCTTCAGCGTAGATTTCGCTGACATTGCCCTCGTGATTCCAACTATCCAGCTGTGATGTCATCTATATAACAAGCTCTAAAAGTGTCGTGAATCGCGATTCGAATAGTCCAAGACGCTCTTCCATTACAAATACTCTTCAACCTTCCTGACAATCTCGCGAATCTGGAATGGCCGTCCTTTAACTTTCGAGAACGCCACTGCATCAACCAAATATTTCGCACGAATCATCGTGCACAGTTGACCAAGATTCATCTCGGGAACGATCACCGTTTCGAAGCCTGCAAGAACTTCACCAAGGTTTTTCGGGAACGGATTCAAGTAGCGCAGGTGAGCTGACGAAACGCTCTTACCTTCGCGTTGCATCTTCTCAACAGCTGTACTGATTGAACCGTAAGTTGAACCCCAACCAAGAACGAGAACCTTGCCGGCTTTCTCACCCATGACTTCGAGCAATGGGATGTCGTTCACAACCCGATCGATTTTTTCCTGGCGCAGCTTGACCATCAGATGATGGTTTTCAGGATCGTAGTTGACGTTGCCAGTGATGTGCTGTTTTTCAATACCGCCGATTCGATGTTCGAGGCCCGGCGTGCCGGGAATGGCGTAGGGTCGCGCAAGAGTCTGTTCGTCTCGTGCATAGGGCATGAAGGTAGCTGGATCGCTGGCGAAGGTCACTTCAATCTTCGGCAATGAGTCGATTTGGGGAATTGCCCAGGGCTCCGCACCGTTGGCGAGATAACCATCCGAAAGATAAAAAACTGGTGACATGTACTTGAATGCCAAACGCACAGCTTCAATTGCCATGTGAAAACAGTCGCCAGGTGTTGCGGGCGCGAGAACAATCGCGGGGCATTCGCCATTGCGTCCCCAAACGGCCTGGAAGAGATCGGCCTGTTCAGTCTTCGTTGGTAGACCGGTTGATGGGCCACCTCTTTGAACGTTGATAATGACCAGTGGCAATTCCGTCATCACTGCCAATCCGATCGCTTCCTGTTTCAGAGCGACACCCGGACCCGACGTTCCGGTTAAGCCAATCTGACCCGCGAAGCTGGCGCCGATTGCGGCACATACTGCTGCGATTTCATCCTCGGCTTGAAATGTCTTTACGCCGAAACTCTTGTGACGCGACAGTTCATGAAGAATGTCTGACGCAGGCGTGATCGGATAGGAACCATAGAACAGCGGCCTTCCGCTCAGCTGCGATGCCGCGATGAATCCGATAGCCGTCGCTTCGTTTCCAGTTAGCTTCCGATACTTACCGGGGGCGATCTTCGCTTTCTTAACTGTGTAGTGTGTAGTGAAGACTTCAGTAGTGTCGGCGAAGTTGTATCCAGTTTTGAGGGCGATTTCGTTTGCCTTGCCAACCTCCGGAGACTTACTGAACTTTCCATGGATCCAGTTCAGTGTATTTTCCATCGGCCGGTCGTAGAGCCAGTAAAGGACACCGAGTGCGAAGAAGTTCTTGCAGCGGTCGATCTCTTTGCGCGTCAGTTCGACGTTTCCCTTCAACGCATTCATGTTGAGCGTTGTGATAGGGAGTTTGTGCACGCGGTATCCGGAGAGCGAGTTGTCCTCCAGAGGATTCGAAGTGTAGTTCGCGTACTTCAGGTTCTCCGGGGTAAATCCGTCTGTATTGACAATCAGAGTTCCGCCTTCTTCGAGGTCGGGAAGATTCACTTTCAAAGCAGCAGGATTCATCGCGACGAGTACGTTCGGTTGATCGCCTGGTGTCTTAATGTCCTGACTCGAGAAGTTCAGTTGAAATCCACTGACGCCCGGCAAGCTGCCGGCAGGAGCGCGTATTTCAGCTGGAAAATCCGGCAGGGTCGAAATGTCATTCCCCACCACAGCGGAAGTATTGGTGAACTGTGTGCCGGTCAACTGCATTCCATCGCCGGAATCACCAGCAAAGCGGATCGTCACGGTTTCGACTTCTTCGTGATGTTTTTCAACAGGCGTTACGGGCGGTTCGATAACAGTGCTCATTTGGTTGTAATTAGACCCTTTCCAAATTGATGTTTTGTCGACTTGGCTGAAAACATTTTGCGGACTGACCCAGTCAAAACCGCGCCCGTCTCATGGCGATCTGCGCGATCTTCCGCAAATTGGTGATAGCAGCAGAGGATTCTGGCGCGACGACCCGTCGGTCTAGTGGCATCAAACGCTTGCTCCGGAGAACCTGGGAAGTGATCTCTGGTGGAAACCCCCGACTCAACTTCTACCGTAGAATTTTAACAGCAAAGAGCAGGCCGCAAAAGCACATTCTATGGATGTGGCACAGACTTCAGTCTGTGGTGCCAAGAATGGAGAACCTAGTGTCGACTTTGAGTCTCGTCTAATTCAACGGCACAGACTGAAGTCTGTGCCACTAACACAGACTCAAATCTGTGCCACTAAAAAGACTGCAGTTCTTTTTGGTAGGGAGAAATCTCTACCAGCTTCGAGATGATTTCTGGCAGTACAGTCAATGTCGTCTCAATCTCTTCTTCTGTGTTGTAGCGACCAACAGAAAAGCGAATCGATCCTTGTGCGAGCGAGTAAGGCACGTTCATAGCGCGGAGTGTCGGGGAGGATTCATGCGTTGTTGAGTGACACGCCGATCCGGTTGAGACGCAGATTCCTTCATGATCGAGAGAGGCAAGGATGCTTTGACCATCGATGTATTCAAACGAGATGCTTGAAGTGTTTGGCAAGCGCTTAGAACGATCCGCGGTTCCATTCAGATGCGCGTTCGGAATCGTTTCAAGGATCCCGGCTTCAAGATGGTCTCGCAGTCGTTCAATTCGAGAATGGTCATTATGAAGGCGCGCAAGTTTACAGGCTGCACCGAGACCAACGAGATTGGGTACCGCCGAAGTTCCAGCGCGACGTCCTTGCTCCTGACCGCCGCCAACAATGTACGACGGCAACTCAATTCCTTTGCGAACGTAGAGCGCTCCCACGCCCTGCGGTGCGTGCAACTTGTGACCCGATAAAGCAAACAAATCGACGTCGGTCTTCTCAAGATCGATCGGAATCTTGCCAACGGCTTGAACACCATCGACGTGAAATATTGCTTTCGATCTTTCCCGAATAACGCGGCCGATCTGGTCCATTGGAAACAACACACCCGTTTCATTGTTTGCCAACATTATTGAGACGAGTGCGGTGTCATCTCTGAGAGCGGCGCGAAGTTCGTCAACATCGAGTTCGCCGTTTCCGTCTACACTCAACCAGGTGACTTCATAGTCTTCCTTTTCAAGCAAACGGCAAACATTACGCACTGCCTCGTGTTCGACTTGAGTAGTGACGATATGTTTCTTGTTAGGTTGATTCGCGAGCACACCGCGGATAGCCCAGTTATCAGATTCAGAGCCGCACGAAGTGAAGACGATTTCACTCGCTTCCGATGCGCCCAGCAGAGCGGCCACTTCCTGCCTCGCGCCTTCTACAGCCTGGTTCATTTGACGCCCGAGTGCGTGAGACGAGGAAGGATTGCCAAAGAGGTTACTCAGATATGGTTTCATCGCTTCGAGAACTTCAGGAGCGACGGCCGTAGTGGCGTTGTTGTCTAGGTAGATCATCGTGCCTCTGTGCGAAATGTTTTAGGTTGTCGCGAGATTAATTAGGTTATGCAGATTCCGACCAGCTAAAGAGCCTCTTGCAAAAGTAGTCCACAAGTTAAGCCGAAAATTGGTCGACTTCAGTGTCTTCATTCAATTTTGCAAGAGGCTCTAAAGCATATCGGACAGTTCCAAGTCCGGCCCTTTTACAGCTTCAAGTATCTCGACAATCAGCGGCTGACACGATCCACAGCCACCACCTGCGTTACAGGCTGCGGTTACTTCTCGTACCGTCGTCAGGCCATGTTGTTTGATTTCCCGTTCAATCGTTTGTTCAGACACAAAAAAGCAGGTGCAAATTAGTGCTTCGTCGCCGTTCCATTCATCGCGAGCCGCATCGCTATATTCACGAATCGCAGTTAAGAGAGCTTCGCATGCGAGTTGCACACAATGACGGTCATCAGAGTTTCTTTTTAATTCTGCCAGCAGTGCTTCTGGAGTTTGTGCGATTGCAGCAGCGTCGGCCGTTGATCGAGCTTGAATTTGTTCCGTCAATATAGACAGCGATGCAATCAGCACCTCGCACCCAGCAGCACGAAACTTTGCCTCTGAGATATTGTGCGACTCATCAATCTGGATCGACAAATGAGCCGCAGCACCACAGACAAATGAACCAGCTCGACCGGTGAAGCTGGGGTCGCCAGCTTCTCCGACATTTTTGGGATTGAGAAAGTGATCAGCTAGTTTGTTCAATGTGCGAACCACAATTTTCAGGTAGGGAAGGGGACCCTGTCCCCGCTCAGGCCTGTGATTACCAACCGTAGTTTTCGGGGCTCGAAACTGAAGCACAGCGTGGACAGGGTCCCCTTCCCTGCCTGAAAATTTGATCCCATACGAGAAAACCTTGCTCCCTTCCTCTTTGTCCTTAGTTATTTTTGAGTTTACCCGTTTGTCAAAGCTGTAACCGATCAGCTACGCTTCTTGAACAAGCAATCCTAACTTAACAAGAAACCCATATGACTGAACTCAACGAACAATTAGTACTTGATGGTCTGCGACAAATCAAAGACCCCGATCTACACAAAGATATCGTTACACTGGGATTCATTAAAGACCTGCGAATCGAAGCTGGCAACGTCTCCTTTCGAATTGTACTAACGACACCTGCCTGTCCCGTAAAAGCGGAAATGGAAAGCGCGGCACGCGAAATTGTTGGATCTCTTCCCGGCGTTACTGCCGTTAACGTGACGATGGATGCCGAAGTGCCAAAAGGTCGTGGTATTGGTGAGAAGGTGGTTGTCGAGGGTGTGAAGAACATCGTTGCCGTCTCGTCTGGAAAGGGTGGTGTCGGCAAATCCACAGTCGCTGTCAACCTTGCTGTGTCGCTTGCCCTCGACGGTGCAAAGGTCGGACTGATGGACGCGGACGTTTACGGTCCTAACGTTCCCATCATGCTCGGTGCCAGTGATGCGCGGCCGGAGGTCGAAGGTAATCGACTGGTTCCGATCGAGGCTTACGGAGTCAAGTTAATGTCGATGGCGCTTCTACAACCAGGCGACAAGCCGATGATCGTACGCGGACCAATTCTGCACGGTCTGGTGAAGCAGTTTTTGTCGGATGTGAAATGGGGCGAACTAGATTACCTGATTGTCGACATGCCTCCGGGAACTGGAGATGTTCAGCTTTCACTTGCGCAGTTGGTCCCAGTACAAGGCGCTGTTCTTGTTACAACTCCACAGGACGTGGCAATCGCTGATGTCCGGCGTGCTTTGCGAATGTTTGAGACGGTGGCAATACCTGTGCTCGGGATCGTCGAAAACATGAGTTACTTTATCGCGCCCGACACAGGAACTCGTTACAACATCTTCGGCGAGGGCGGCGGCGAGAAGTTATCACACGATTATCATGTTCCCTTCCTGGGCGCAGTGCCGCTGGGGATCGATGTCAGGGAAGGTGGCGATAAAGGAGTGCCGGTGGTTGTCAGCCAGCCTGATTCTCCACAAGCGCAGGCGTTCCGACGTGTCGCAGAAGAAATCGCCCGACAAATCTCGATCGAAGCGATGAAACCTGAACTTGTCGTTTTAGGCAAAGGACAATAAACTAGGAACGGCCGTTGGTTTTAGGTCTTCGGTCTTTGAAACACTGTCTGAAGACCCAAGACCTAAGTCCAAAGACCAAAAAATTAGCATCAAAGGAATGAGGAACTAACAACTATGTCAGCAACTACTGCACCGACTGTGACTCTGAACGTCACCGAGTCAGCAGCAACCGAGATCAAGAAGTTTATGTCCAGCGAGGAAGGACTCCCGGAGACGTCCGGACTTCGCGTACGCGTTGTGCCCGGTGGCTGTTCAGGCTTTCAATACAGCCTGAACATTGAAGAGCAGTCGCGCGAAGGCGATTTCGTCATGGATGAAAAAGGCGTCCGCTTGTTTGTCGACATGTTTAGTGCCCAGTACCTCAGTGGCGTCGAAATCGACTACGTGACGGGCGTGATGGGTTCGGGATTCACTTTCAAGAATCCGAATTCAACCGGCAGCTGTGGCTGCGGCTCTTCGTTCACCGCGTAATAGAAAGCAAGACAGTTTTAGACAGGAGACGGGAGAGGTCCTGTCTCCTGTTTTCTTTTTAAGCGAGCCGTTGCGAAATGAATCTGATCCAGGCAGCCACCGAAGCGGAGATTCAAATGGCTCGTGAGCTGTTTGAGGAGTACGCAGTTGGAATTGGAATCAGTTTATGTTTTCAAAACTTCGATCAGGAGTTGGCTGGTCTACCCGGAAAGTACGCACTACCCGACGGGCGACTCTTGCTGGCTTACTCGGATGACCGTCTTGCTGGATGTATTGCTTTGCGGAAGTTGGACAGCAGGTCGTGTGAGATGAAGCGATTATTTTTGCGTAACGATTTTCGAGGCCAGGGTCTTGGTAGAGCTCTTGTGCAGGCGATTATCGACGAAGCGAAGGGCATCGGATATGAGCGCATGCGACTCGACACGCTCCCTGGAAGAATGGACTCGGCGATTTCGCTTTACCGGAGGTTCGGATTTCAAGAGATCGCGCCTTACTACGAGAATCCAGTTGAAGGTGCGCTGTTCATGGAATTGACGCTCACCTAGAAAATGTCGGGAAGGGGGCAAGCGCAGCGCGCCCCCGCAGGTCATCATTACACTGAGATCAAATTGTAGAGTTCAGAATTCACTAAGAGATTATTGATCCTGCGGGGGCGCGCTGCGCTTGCCCCCTTCCCGACCCATGTCTTTGCTAATTCCAGGCATGACTCCAGTGTCAGAGTTTAACTCTGTCCCCGAACCAATTATCTTCAGACTCCCTCACTTGCTCCTGGCCTTCACTTGTGTCAAATTCCATTCGCTATCAAAACAACAAACTCGGAGTGATTACTGATGCCTAAGATTCAGGCAGAAACTGCCACTGGTCTAATTGAGACAGAAGCTCCCGCTGGAAAGAAGCTCGTCCTTGCGATCGAAGATGCGGGCGTTGACATTCTTCACCGGTGTGGTGGCAACGCACGCTGTACAACTTGTCGTGTCGAGATCCTTGACGGAGATCCGGAAGAGATGGGTGAAGTGGAACGGAATCGATTGGCGGTTGAGGCGGAGTTGGCGCCTAACGTGAGACTGTCTTGCCAGATTCATGTAGCGCAGGATCTCAAGGTTCGCGTGATCAACCAGGCGAGTGTACGTGGAATGGACGCAGGTCCACGGCCACTGGATTGAGAGGTCGTTGCACGTCACGGTCTACTGGGTGTAATCTTCGCTCGTAATTCCAATCACAACTTGCGCAGGCAATTCTTGCCTGTATTGCACGAACAAGACAGATAACGATGTCTATCCTACTTCTTGGAGGACCTATGCTAATCGAGTCAACTGTTCATCTTCCCATCAGTCTGGCTATGTTCCAGAACCTATTCCATCCTCCTGATAGCGACGCCTTAATGCGGATCATCTTCAGATGGTTCCACTTCGTTGCGGGAATCACCTGGATTGGCATGCTTTACTTTTTCAACCTCGTCAATGTCCCGGTGCAAAAAGGTCTCGATGCAGAAACCAAGAAGAAAGTGAACCCCGACTTGCTCGGACGAGCGATGTGGTGGTTTAGATGGGGTGCGTTGGTAACCGTCGTTGCGGGCTTCGGTTATTACGCGATGTACATCCTTAAGGCTGACGTTAATAACGCGAACACGCTCGGAGGTGGCCACGTCAATTTGGGATTAATCCTCGTGGCCTGGTTAACCTATCCGGTTGTGCTCTTTCTTATTGAGTTTCTAATCATTAAAAAAGTGCCGGGGGTGATTAAGGACGGTCGTGTTTATGCAGTTGTTATGATCGTTCTAATCTTGTTTTTCTCGTGGGCTCTAACGCGATTTTTCAACGGTATGCTGACGGTAGGTACCGAGAGTTTCGCCAGCAACAAAACTTATTCGATAGGCATTGGCGGGGCTTACGGCATTTTGATGTTACTCAACGTCTGGGGAATTATTTGGCCGAACAACAAACGGATCCTTGCCGCCACCGCAGGAACGGGTCCGGCAGCTCCTCCCGAACTCGCACGTCAGGCGTTTATCGCTTCGCGAACCAATGCATGGTTATCTCTTCCGATGTTGTTATTCATGGGCACGTCTCATGGCGACTGGGTAATATTTGGGAAGTAGAAGATTTCAGATCTCAGATCTCAAAATTATCTCCAATTACAAATCTCGAACATCCAAATCTTAAAGAATCGCAGATCTCAGTTTTTGAGATCTGCGATTTGAGATCTGAGATCCTGCTCGTGCGCACACTAATTCCTCAACGCCTCAACTGAATCGTCACATTCGAGCGTGATAGTTGTTCTTTCCCCAGAAACTCTTCTCCCAGGTCACAACAAAATATCAATTGGAGGTAACGATATGAGTTCGTTTGGCTCTTATAAGGCACGACAATTCAATTTGAGCAAGTTGAAGGGAATTTCTGATCAAACTCTCGAAATGCACTTCAAGCTATACGAAGGCTACGTAAAGGAAACTAACAAGCTGACCGAAAAGATTTCGGAGTTCATAAGTGATGGGAACGTCGACCAGGAAGAGATGCCCGCTTACTCTGAGCTTACGCGCCGTCTCGGATTTGAATACAACGGCATGGTCCTGCACGAATACTACTTTGACAATCTTAAGAGTGGAGAAGGACTCGGAGATCCGGAAAAGAGTTCGCAGTTTGTTAAGGCCGCCGAATCAACGTTTGGCAGTTACGACATTTGGAAAGCGGACTTCGTTGGTATTGGCAAGATGCGTGGCGTGGGTTGGGCCATCTGCAATCAGAATCCGGCTAACGGTCGCATCTCCAATCATTGGATCACACTTCACGAAACGGGCAATGTCGCGGGCTTTAATCCAATTCTAGTGATGGACGTTTGGGAGCACGCGTTCCTGCTTGATTACAAGCCGGCAGAACGTCCGAAGTACATCGAAGCGTTCTTCTCAAACATCAATTGGACGGAAGTGGAGAAGAGACTAGGAACAAACAGCGGCACCCAGACAGCGCGAGCATAATGGAAAAGAGTTTTGTACTTGGTTCTTAGATCTTCGAGAGTCGTCGAGACCCAAAGCACAAAGTACCAAGTACAAAGCTCGAAACATCCTCATCTTACTTCTGCGGCAATGCCGGTTTCTTTAGCGTGCATTCAACTGACAACGACTTCAGGAAAGCCAGCAGATCCGCCCTTTGCTCAGGCAGAATCTTGTGTGCTTCAAGATTCTTCTTGTCCAGGTGCGCATTTGGTTTCCCGCCTGCCAGCATTAGGTCGACCGCTTCCTCCAACGTCTTCACACTTCCATCGTGAAAATACGGCGCAGTGTTGGCGATGTCTCTGAGGGTTGGTGTCTTGAAGGCGCCCGTGTCTTCTGGTTTGTTGGTTACTTTGAAACGACCAGGATCAGGTTCCTTCGCGTCCATTCCAATGCCGACGTTGTGGTACTGCTGGTCAGTGAATAGAACGCCGTCATGACAGTTGTTGCACTTGATTGCCTGGAAAATATTCCAACCGCGCCAGGCACTCTTGTTGATTGCCGTCTCATCGCCGGCCTTCCATCGATCCCACGCCGTGTTGCCGCTAATGATAGTGCGTTCGAATGCAGAAATAGCTTTGACTACGTTGTCGGGAGTCGCATCGCTTTGAAAGACTTTTTGAAACTGCCCTTTGTAGTCCTGGAGAGCATTTAGTTTGGCGACGATATCGTCAGCCTTAGCGCCCATGTTAGCTCCGGTCCAAGCGGCCAAAGCCTGCTTCTCAAGTGAAGGACTGCGACCGTCCCAGTAGAACTCTTTGTGATATCCGATATTCCAGAGTGTCGGGCTGCTCCGTGGGAGCTGTTTGTTTCCGGCACCGATCGCTTTCGGTAAACCATCAGTAAGACCATGCTCGCAGACATGGCATGAGTAACAGGACCGTGTGCCGTCGACACTAAGACGCTCATCGAAGAAAAGCTCACGGCCCAATGCGACCTTCTCCGGTGTCATCGGGTTATCTGGAGGGTTTACCATCGGTTCGTAAGTTGTGAGCTGTGGCGGCAGTGGTTGAATCTCTGGTGCGAATGAGCTTGCAGTTTGATTGCCTTTGTTACAGCCAGCGAACAATGCTGCGGTGATTAACAGCAGAATTACAGCGAGAGAGCCAAGGATTGTAGTCTTGCTCATGAATACACTGCGCGATAAAAGCGATCGCTCCTCCGTTTTCGTTAGGTTGAAGTTTTGCGGATTCTTACATCAGCAAAGAGAAATGTCTAGAGTTGTCTGGAAAAGGGTATTCAACCCACAGTCGGTGTCTGAAATCCGACACTGAACAACACGCGGTCGGAAGGGGCCGAGCGGCAGGTTCTCTGAACTCTATCTACCTAAACCCAGCGCGCCTCCGCAGGTTGCATAATCGTTGATATGATTCTGAACCTTGTACTTTGAGTTCTATGTCAGTCTGATTTGCGGGGCGCTGCGCTTGCCCCCTTCCCGACCTCTTAGATGGCTCTGCTTTCCACATTTTGTCGTGTTGTCGATATGCTTACCTCCCGGATGCTTAACCTTAGTTCACGATTACTACTAACCATCACGCTGGGCCTGCTCACTCTCTCAGCTTGTTCCAACAATGAGCACGCGCACACAACCGTCGTCACCCAAATTCCACCACCTACACATCAACTCCTGACTGAAGTTTCCAGCTCACCTTCAGACTCAAGCAGAACGCAGACAGTCGATCCGACTGCCGATTCGAAAAAGCCTTTGCTAATTTTCGATCTTGAGAACGGAAGCACATTTCATGTTGGCGTCGATGTTCCCATTGATTTCTGTGTAACGAACGCAAAATTGAAAGGCGACGGTGGAGAGTTTCGCGTCCGCTACATCGTTGATGACGATGAAATGAAATGGCTCGACACTGCTAACCCAATCTCATTGCGCGGGTGGATCCCCGGCAAACACACAATCCGAATGGAACTCATCGGCCCCGATGGTTGGCCCTACAAGAACGGCAACGCGAACATCGTGACGAGAGAAATCACAGTTGTGAAATGAGTGATCTGCTTTGCTTTAAATCAGTGGCAAACAATCATTCCAAGTCTAGAGCCTTCGAAACCCTGGCACAGGAAGCCTCAAGTTGTACACGCTGTCCCGCAATGTGTGGACGCAAGGCTGTGCTCAGCACGCTCAATGGACGGATCGATGCGCGAATTATGTTCATCGGAGAAGCGCCGGGCAGGAAAGGCGCGGACCGTACACGCGTACCTTTCTCCGGTGATCAATCGGGAGCAAATCTCGATCGCTTCTTAAATTCGATTCAACTGCCTCGCGATCAAATCTTCATCACCAGTGCCGCATTGTGCAATCCGCGCACTGACTCGGGCGCTAACCGCAAGCCGACGCAAAAGGAATTGTCTAACTGCTCAACGTTTCTGCGACGGACCATCGACATCGTTAATCCACGAGTTGTTGTGACACTGGGCACAGTCGCGCTTGAGGCGCTCAAGCGCATTCACTATCATGAATTGAATTTGAAAGAGCACGCCGCAAAGATCCATGAATGGGAGGGACGGCTGCTCGTGCCGATTTACCATCCGAGTCCGCAGGTGTTAGCTTCACATCGACGAGAAGCACAACAGCTGAACGATTACCAGGTTGTGGCAAAGGCTCTCTGTGCGAGAAATGAGCGACTTACTTACTGAATATCACGCTGTTCGCGATAGTGGCGCCGGCGTGATTGATCTGACGTCACGCGGTCGAATTCTTGTTGGTGGGTCAGAAGCGATCATGTTTCTGAATGGCCTGATCACTAACGACATGAAAACGATCGCCGAGCATCGTTGGATGCCAGCGGCGTTTCCAAACGTGCAAGGACGGCTGATTGCGTCCGTTCGTGTCATCCGTTTAAGGGACCATGACAGTCAGCCCGAGTTCCTGCTCGATACTGAAGCGGCAACTCACAACGCCGTATTGAAGACTATTGAACGCTTCACGATGGCTGGTGACTTTCGCGTCACGGATATTACCAACGACACCGCAATGTTTTCAGTTCAAGGGAACGCAGCCCTTGCTGTGGGCCAGCACGTGTTGGGTAAGACTTCTGGTGATCTTGCGCGGGACGGCGTTACTGACGCGGAATTCGATGCAGTTAAAGTCACGGTGATTCGCGCTAGTCACACAGCTGAAGATGGATTCGATGTGATTGTTGATGCCGCGCATTCGACAAGCATCCTACAAGCCTTCGTGAATGCTGGTGCAATACCAGTTGGAAGCGAAACGTTTGAAACTTTGCGAATCGAGGCTGGTATCGGTCTCTACGGTCAGGACATGGACGAGACAAACGTGGTATCGGAAGCGAATCTTGATGACGCGGTGAGTTTTACTAAGGGTTGCTACATCGGCCAGGAAATAATCGCTCGGATTAAGTATCGCGGGCACGTCGCCAAGAAGCTGACTGGATTGCTGCTAAATGGGAAGGAAACAATTGCGCCCGGCTCGAAGATAAAAACAATGGATGACAAAGAGATTGGACGAACTACATCGTCTACTTTTTCACCGAGGTTGGATCGCCCAATCGCACTTGCTTACGTGAGATATGAACATCTGGTGGCCGGCACCAACGTTCTAGTCGGCGAAAGGGATTTGCCGGGAGAAGTGGCTGAGCTTCCGTTAGTTCGGGGTAGTTGGTTCGCGGAAGTCGGAAAGTCCGCTTAATCGCAAAATGGCAGAAGAAACTGATTCCGAAACCCGCGATTTAAATTTCGACCAGGCGCAGCTCGCTTATTCGATTATCGAAACGCTCATCGAACACACTCGAGTCGTGAGCGATCTAATTGCGATGATGGCGCAGGTACTCGACGAAGACACAACGAAAGCTCTGACTCAAACTCCAACCTGGACAGCGTATCTCGACAGCCGGCGCTCGATGGAAAAGACGCGCTCGGACATCGAGCAATTCGCCGAGGTCCTCAAACAACTAAAACCCGAATAACTTATCTACAATTCAACCCACATGCAGTGGGAAGGACTTATCGGACATTCAAACGCGACACGTTATGAGGTTGATGATCCCGAGTCGACTTCGTTCGACTTTTACCACTTCCAATCCGACTTCGCTCGCAGTCTTAGCTGTTCGTCGATTTATATGATCCTCAAATAGTCTCGATGTAAACAGATTCAGGAAATCGAAAAGTAGTCCCAGCACACCACCAGGTCGAACGTGCTCCAGCAAGACAACAGTTCCACCTGAACGAACCACGCGACGCAATTCCGCCAGGGCTTTTACCGGCGAAGCTACCGAACAAAAGACAAGTGTCGCAAACGCAGCATCAAAAGCGGCATTTTGAAATGGCAGGTCCTCAGCGCAGTTCTGTAGCAGGTCGACACCACTTGGACGATTCTTCGGACGCGCATGCTTCAACATTTCCCTGCTGAATTCAGAGGCGACTCCAGTTGCATTCTCGGGGTAGTGCACGAAGTTCAATCCAGTTCCGGTGCCAACTTCGAGGATCCGAGCGCCTGGAGGGATTTCATTTAACGCAGCCTGACGAAGACCTGGAATAACCCAGCGCTCGAACGGACGCATTATTCCTTCGTAGTACTGTGCCACTTCGTCGTATCGGGCCCTTGTCATATCGTCATGTTCGAGGGGTTGCTGTCTCTAAAGAATCATCATGATGACTTTGCGTTCGCGTCCGCCATCAAACTCGCAGAGAAAGATGCCTTGCCACCTGCCAAGCAATAGCTTTCCGTCTGCAAAAGGAATGGTGACCGAAGGCCCGGTCAAGCTGGCTTTGATATGCGCGTCAGAATTCTCTTCGCCGTGGCGAAATCCCATCCCGTGTTGGGGAATCAGAGTTCTCAGTGCATGCAGCATGTCGCGAGGTACGTCAGGATCTGCGTTTTCGTTTACGGTCAGACCGGCAGTCGTGTGCTGCACGTAAAGAACAACAATTCCGCTTTCTGCGCCTGACTCTTTTAATTTGGCCGCCACTTCATCGGTGAACTCAACGAGCTCTTCGCGTTGGTGTGAACGGACTTTGATAGTAAACATATGACCTCTTAAATGCGGACGCCAACAAAAATGCCCTTGAGTCTCACAAAACTCAAGGGCATAGGTGTGTATATGGCTCGCGCCTTTTTGATTTAGCCTTTGGTGTCGGGCGCTTGGGAAGCTTTGCGTTTGAGAATCGCCCAGCCTGTGGGTAAGACTGCAGCTGCCAGCCAGACCTTGATGATGTCGCCAGCAATAAAAGGCAGTACACCAACTTTGAAAGCTGCTGAGGGAGAAGTTTTCAGGACCACGAGCCACGACCACCCTGCTGCCAGGATGACAACTGAACCGATCGCCATTGCAGCGGCCGCGCTCATGAAGCGTCGATCCCAACCATGCTCGGCAAAGGCACCGGTGATGTAAGCAGCTGCCGGAAATGAAACGATGTATCCACCAGTAACTCCAAGCAACACGCCAGGACCACCTGCGCCATGTGCAAAAAACGGCAGACCACAGCAACCCTCGAGGATGTAGGCCACCAACGCCATTGCACCCAGACGTGAACCTAACAATGCGCCCGTCAACGTAACTGCGAACGATTGTCCGGTGATTGGTATCGGACCAATGTTCAGTGAGAACTGAGCGGCTGCTGCGTTGAACAAACTGAACGCGAACACAAGAGAAACAGCGCGCGTCCAGTCGATCGGCGCCAGCGCAGCGCCGAGTAGAGTGTCAGGACGGGAATAAGTTGTGGACATGTGCATTCGGAAACCTCTTGGTTTGTACTTGGGCTTTGTACTTAGTGCTTTGTACTTTGTTCGTTGACCCAGGAACAAGCACAAAGCTCAAAGCACAAAGCTCAAAGCCCTCAATCTCCCGCGACGCTCTTCGCCACCGGTACCTCAACTGTCTCTTCCACGATATTTCCAATTCGCATTCCGTGGAATGAGCGCCAGACAAAGAACGTTGAGATCAGAAAGAATACGGCAGCCAGGATGTGCGTTAGCGTTGTGTCGCCATTCGCACGCTGTGTCAGGCTGACCGCAAGCTCAACCGCCAGCAGTCCAAACAGTGTCGTAAATTTGATGACTGGGTTCATTGCCACTGACGACGTGTCTTTGAATGGATCACCAACCGTGTCGCCAACAACCGTCGCGTCGTGAAGAGCAGTACCTTTCATCTTCAGATCGACTTCAACGACCTTCTTCGCATTATCCCAGGCACCGCCGGCATTCGCCATGAAGATTGCCTGGTAGAGACCGAAGATAGCAATCGAAATCAAGTAGCCGATAAAGAAGAACGGTTCGACAAACGCGAAAGCGAGCGTTGAGAAGAAGACAGTCAGAAAGATATTAAACATTCCTTTCTGAGCATACTGGGTACAAATCTGCACCACCTTCTTGCTATCCGCCACAGACGCCTTCTCGCCGTCCAGCCTGATATTCGCTTTGATGAACTCAACTGCGCGGTATGCACCGGTCGTAACGGCTTGTATTGAAGCGCCGGTGAACCAGTAAATCACCGCGCCGCCAGTAATCAGGCCAAGCACAAATGGAGCGTGCAAAAGCGAGAGCCCTTCGGTGTGGGTTGTCAGTCCGTTGGTGAGTGCCATGATGATCGAGAAGATCATTGTCGTCGCACCAACAACCGCAGTTCCAATTAACACAGGTTTAGCAGTCGCTTTGAATGTGTTGCCGGCGCCGTCATTCTCTTCAAGGAGGTGTTTGGCGCGAGCGAAGTTTACGTTGATGTTGAAGTCTCGCTTAACTTCCTCTTCGATGTTCGGAACTTGTTCGATCAGCGACAGCTCATAAACTGACTGTGCGTTGTCCGTTACAGGTCCGTAAGAGTCGACGGCGATGGTGACAGGCCCCATGCCGAGAAAACCAAATGCAACCAGGCCAAAGCCGAACACTGGAGCGGCGACTGGGTCGACCATCAGTGCGCCAAGGCTGAGGTTAGAAGCTGCGCCAATGCCGGTAACAATGTAGGCGATCGCCATCAAGGCGACGATACTTATGCCGAGCCAGTACGCAGAAAAATTACCTGCTACAAGTCCCGACAGGATGTTTAGTGAAGGACCGCCTTCTTTTGATGACGTCACGACTTCCCGGACGTGGCGCGACTCGGTTGAAGTAAACACCTTCACGAGCTCGGGAATGATTGCACCGGCCAGTGTGCCGCAGGAAATGATTACACCCAGTTTCCACCAGAGTGTGTCGTTGTTACCGAGCAGCGGAATCGTCAGCTTCGAAACGACGAATGCCAGCACCACCGAAACGATCGAAGTGATCCAGACCAGCGACGTGAGTGGCGCTTCAAAGTTCATCTTGTCAGCATTCTTGTAACGTGACTTCGCGATGATGTCGTTGACGAAATAAGACGCAGCACTCGCCACAATCATCATTACGCGCATTACAAAAATCCAAACCAGTAATTGGACCTGGACGTGCGGATCTCTGACACCGAGAAGAATGAACGTAATCAATGCGACGCCAGTGACGCCGTAAGTTTCGAAACCATCGGCACTGGGTCCGACAGAGTCACCGGCATTGTCACCGGTGCAGTCGGCAATTACGCCAGGGTTGCGAGCGTCGTCTTCTTTGATCTTGAAGACAATCTTCATCAGGTCTGAACCGATGTCGGCAATCTTAGTGAAGATGCCGCCGGCGATACGAAGTGCAGCGGCGCCGAGTGATTCGCCGATCGCGAAACCGATGAAGCAGGGTCCCGCATATTCACCGGGAACAAACAAGAGAATGCAGAGCATGATCAGCAACTCAGTACTGATAAGCATCATGCCGATGCTCATGCCCGCCTTAAGTGGGATCGCGTACAGTGGAAAAGGCTTGCCTTCGAGACTGGCAAATGCAGTACGCGAGTTCGCGAAGGTATTGACTCGAATTCCAAACCAGGCGACGCCGTAGCTACCGGCGATCCCAACCAAACTGAAAGCCAGAATGATCGACACACGACCGGCGCTGAAACCCGAAAGCACACCAAAGTAAAGGATGATGATTACCGCGATGAACGCCTCGAGGATCAGGATGAACTTACCCTGCGTCGTCAGATACGTTTTGCAGGTCTCATAAATCAGCTCCGAGATTTCACGCATGGCGCGGTGGACCGGGAGCTTCTTCAGGTTCATGTAAATCGCCAGGCCAAATCCCAGGCCAAGGAACGACACCACGATGCCGATCATGAGCAGGTTGTGACCGGTCAAACCGTTGAAGAACCTTACTGATGAAAGATCAGGCAATTCGAGGTTGGCCTCGCCGCCTTCACGCTGGGCGTAAGTTGGCAATGCGAAGGCCATAGTCGTGACGGCGGCGCCGATTGCGATCAAGGCCGGGCGAAATTTTGCAGCCACAAGAGACAAAGTCTCATTGTGAGCGGCCTTTTTAAACAAAAGCACTGCCGAACAAACAACCAGCAGGCTGATAAATGGGATCAGCGATAGTTCCACGTTAA
>Ga0157378_10001285_pt1 | contig 22574 bp, 21 predicted proteins | sample M65metaG_FD_115309 | JGI IMG/M metagenome (GOLD analysis project Ga0157378, IMG submission 115309) | Miscanthus rhizosphere microbial communities from Kellogg Biological Station, Michigan, USA - M6-5 metaG | ecosystem: Host-associated > Plants > Roots > Rhizosphere > Soil | place: USA: Michigan...
GGGCAAAGGAGGAGAGTTGCTCGCCAACGCCTGCCGCGGATCGAGAAAAGACCTGCGCAATGCCGTGCAGGCCGCACGCAAAGCATTCCCCGGCTGGAGCGGCAAGACCGCCTTCAATCGCGGACAGATCCTCTATCGCCTCGCCGAGGTTTGTGAAGCGCGGTCGGCGGAACTGATCGATGAATTGCGGCGGCAGGGATCGTCCGCCGCCGAAGCGAAGCGCGAGGTTGCTGCAGTCACCGATCGCTGGATCTACTACGCTGGCTGGAGCGACAAGTACCCGCAGGTCTTCGGGTCCGTGAATCCTGTGGCCGGTCCGTACTACAACTTCACCGTTCCCGAGCCCACCGGCGTGGTCGGCGTCGTCGCTCCCGACGAGCCCGCGCTCCTCGGCCTGGTCAGCCGCATCGCCCCGGCCATCGTCGGCGGCAATACCGTCATCGCCATCACCTCCGAGTCGCGCCCGCTCGCCGCCATCACCCTCGGCGAGATCTTTCAGACGAGCGACGTCCCCGGCGGCGTGGTCAACCTGATCTCCGGCCTCAAGAGCGAACTGGTTCCCTGGCTGGCGTCGCACATGGACGTCAACGCCATCGATACTACCGGCGTCGCCGAAAGCGGCATCGCCGGCGTCCAGAAAACGGCCGCGGAGAATGTGAAGCGCGTCGTGCACTTCAACGCCGGCAAGATCGGTTGGGACGACGCCACCCGCTCGCAGTCGCCCTACGCCATCTTCGATTTTCAGGAGATGAAGACCGTCTGGCACCCGATCGGGATGTAGTTGCTGAGCCTTCCAAAAACGTAGAGACGGGCGACAGCCGCGGAAGTAAGTTGCCGTCCATCGCTGATCTGAAACTTGCAGCGACCCAGTGGGCGCACTCTAGCGCGCCAGCCCGTTGCGACGGCCGAGCAACGGGCATTTTTTTATCCGGTGAGCCGCATCTCCTGTTTGGCCAGCGCCAGATCGACCGTCGAGATGAGATCGTCATCGATCTCGGTGGGCCGTAAGACCGCGATCGACGGCAGCGCCCGCCGCACGACTTCCGCGGGAGCGCTGATGATGACCATGGCCACACTGTGGCTGGAGGTTGCTTCGATCCGGCGTGCGAGTGCGATGGAGGCCATCGCCGGCAGTTCGATGATCACGCCGTCGACATGCGGCGCGCCGGCGATCTCTTCGAGGATGCTGTCATCGTTGATCTTGCTGATCATGTAGCCCGCGGATCGAAGCAGCGCCGCCGTGTGCGACGCGCCTCCGTCAGTGCGCAGAAGCAGATGCGGAACGAGTTGTGACATGAGAATCTCTCCCTTCCCTGGCGATGCGCAGCGCCTGGCGCTGCGCGATCCACGTTTGAACGCGAGCGACGAGTTGCAACACGTCCTCGGATTTCGGCATGACGCCGTCGGCGCCGAACTCTTCGGCCAACTCCGCCAGCTCGCTGGCAGGACGCCCCGAGAAGAGGATCACGAACGCGTCGGTGTTACGGAGCAGGCGCTCCCGTCCCAATCGGAAAAAGGACTCGCCGGAAAGTGCCTTGAAACTGAGATCGAGCAGGATGACGTCGGGGTCGGCCTTACGAATGATCAGCGGCAGCGTGATCATCGACTCATGAGTGGTGACGTCCATCCCTTCGAGCTCGAGGAGCGTTTTCAGCCCTTCCAGGATTTCGGGATGGTCGTCGACGATGAGCACGCGCCCGCGCCGGGCGCTGCCGGCGCTCATCTGGATGCCGCCTGAACGCGCTTGACGAGACCGGAGAGCACCGAGGGCTGAAGAGGCTTGATGAGGTAATCGTCGATGCCGTACTGCAGCTTGGCTTCGTTCTGATAGCGCGTGTGTTTGTAGATCGCCGTCATGATGGCGATGTGCGGGCGATAGCCGGCGTCGATGTGCCGGATGAACCGCGCGATCTCGAATCCGTGCATCTCGGGCAGCAACCCGTCGAGCAGGATCAGATCCGGACGGCTCTCGCTGGCGATGCGAAGCGCCTCAAAGCCGCTGCTGGCCGTGAAGGGGGCGATGTTCATCGCCCGGAACTGTTCGATCAAGGACCAGCGAAGCTTCCGCTCGTCCTCGACGATCAACACCGTTGGAAGTGCGGCAGCTTCGGCAAAATGGTACGGAAGAGCAGGAACTGCAATCTCAGCGACGCTCATGGTAGCGACCTCTTTTCTCTCATGGACTCGGTGTAGGGGTGGTCCAAGGTCGCTGCCATTTCCACGCAACGAGCTAAGTCATTGCAGGGATTGATGAATCTCGCGTTTCGGCGCTCGCGAGCGTTGTTTGCTTTTCGGAGAAGTGTCCGGAATCAGGACGCTCGTCGTGGTGCCCCTTGTTAACGGCCGTTGGCCTGGACCCCATGAAAGAATGACGGTTCCATCCGATTCAAACCCCGGGACGTCTGTCTTTTTCGAGCCAGGAGATTCCATGAAGCGTTTCATCGTCACGATCCTCGTTCTCCTCTCGACCTTCGCGCTTGCGGCCCAGACGGCGCCGGCCCCGGCTGCAAAGACGGAGAAGAAAGCCGGCAAGCCTCTCGCCCAGCTTCCCTACACGCCGAGCCTCGATGTCAAAGCGATGGACCGCTCGGTTGAACCGTGCGCCGATTTCTACCAGTACTCCTGTGGAAACTGGATGGTGATGAATCCGATCCCTGCTGACCAGGCCTCGTGGAGCGTCTACGGGAAGCTTGGGGATGAGAACGCGCGCTATCTCTGGGGCATCCTCGAGGAGGCGTCGAAGCCTTCGCCGGATCGAACGAAGATCCAAGCCGAGATCGGCGACTACTTCGCGTCGTGCATGGACGAGAGCACGATCGACAAACGCGGTGCCGCCCCGATCGAGCCGCTCCTGAAGAAGATCGGCGGGATGAAATCGTCGAGCGAGCTGGCGATGCTCCTCGCGGAGGCGAAGCGCGACTCGTCCCCTTACTATTTCGGTACGAACTGGCTTTTCCGGTCCGGCTCGACACAGGACCTCGCCGACGCGAGCCAGGTCATTGCGGAAATCGACGCCGGAGGACTCGGCCTTCCGGATCGCGACTACTACACGAAGACCGACGAGAAGTCGAAGGCGATCCGCGAGAAGTACGCGAATCACGTCGCGGCCATGTTCGAGCTGATCGGCGAGAAGAAGCCCGAAGCGGCGGACGACGCGAAGACGGTGCTGGCGATCGAGACCGCGCTCGCCGAGGCTTCGCTCACGCGAGTCGAGAAAAGGGACCCGCACAATCTCGATCACAAGATGACGCTCGTGGAGCTCGCGAAGATCGCTCCATCGTTCGAATGGCAGCGCTACTTCTCGATCCTGGGGCTTCCGAAAGTGGGCTCGCTGAACGTCGCGCAGCCGAAGTTCTTCGCAGCGATCGAGACGGAGATCAAGAACGTTTCGCTCGCCGATTGGAAGGCGTACCTCCGTTGGCATGCGGTCCACGCGCATGCGCAGTACTTGTCGTCGAAGTTCGTGGCCGAGGACTTCAACTTCTATCGGAAGACGCTGCGGGGCGTCACCGAAATGCCGCCGCGGTGGAAAACGTGCGTCCGACTGGTCGATCACGATCTTGCCGACGCCCTCGGGCAGGAGTTCGTCCGCCGGACGTTCACTGCCGCGACGCGTCAGAAGACGATCGAAATGACCGTGCGAATCGAAAAGGCGATGTCGCAGGAGATCCAGGCGCTCGACTGGATGACCGATTCGACGAAGAAACATGCTCTTGAGAAGCTTCACGCCATCGCGAACAAGGTTGGCTACCCGGAAAGGTGGCGCGACTACTCGACGGTTCAACTGAAACCGCAGGATTTCTACGGCAACGTCGCGCGCGCCGCGGCGTGGGCGAGCGACCGCGATTTCGAGAAGATCGGCAAGCCAGTCAACCGTGAGGAGTGGTTCCTGTCGGCACCGACCGTCAACGCCTGGTACAACGCGCAGCTCAACGACATCAACTTCCCGGCCGGTGTGCTGCAGCCGCCGCTCTACGATCCGAAGATGGATGACGCGCCCAACTACGGCAACACCGGATCGACGATCGGCCACGAATTGACCCACGCCTTCGACGACGAGGGCCGCCAGTTCGACGCGGCGGGGAACCTCAAGGACTGGTGGACGTCCGACGATGCGAAGGCGTTCGACGAACGCATCCAGTGTGTCCGCGATCAGTACGCCCAATACACGATCATCGACGACATCAGGATCAACTCGAAGCTGACTTCCGGCGAAGATGTCGCGGATCTTGGCGGCACGCTGCTCGCGTACCTCGCGTGGAAGGAAGAGACGGCGAACGAGGATCTGAAGCCGCTTGACGGGTTTACCCCGGATCAGCGCTTCTTCATCGGATTTGCGCAGTGGGCCTGCACGAACGAGCGGCCCGAGAATGCGCGCATGAACGCGGTCACGAATTCGCACTCACCGGCGAAATACCGGATCAACGGGATCGTCTCGAACCTGCCGCAGTTCCAGAAGGCGTTCCAGTGCGGCGACGACAAAGCGATGGTGCGAAGGAAGATCTGCAAGGTCTGGTAACTGTCCGGCCAGATGGCCGCTTACTTCACCTTCGTCCCCGCCGGAACGCCCGCATCGACGCTGAGCAGCGATGGTTCGCCGTCGATGGAGGCGGCGAGGACCATGCCGTTGGATTCGATGCCCATCAGTTTGGCCGGTTGCAGGTTGGCCACGACCACGATTTTGCGTCCGACCAGTTCCTCGGGCGTGTATTTAGTGGCGATGCCGGCGACGATGGTGCGTTCCTCGTCGCCGGTGGAGACGGTCAGCTGCATCAGCTTTTTTGATTTTGGGACGCGTTCGGCGGCGCGGACTTCGGCGACGCGGAGATCGACGGCCATGAACTGGTCGATGGTGATTTTCGCGGTGTCTGGCGGTGCGGCTTGCGTCGTTTCGATTGGGGGCGGCGTTGCGGCCGCCGGCTCTGCGGGTTTCTCTTCCACGGGGACTCCTTTGATGTATGCGTCGATGTCGATGCGCGGAAAGATCGCATCGGTGGCGCGGACGGGCGCGCCGGTTGGCAGGGCGCCCCAGGCGAGCGCGTCGAGGCCGATGGCGTCGGGATCGGCGCCGAGGCGGGTGAGCGCTTCGCGCGTGGTGGCGGGCATGAACGGCGCCATCATCACCCACACGATGCGCTGTGCTTCCAGCGTGTTCCAGAGGATGCGCGAGAGCGTCTCGTCGGCGCCGCTCTCCTTGAATTTCTTCCACGGCTCGCGGTTGACGATGTAGCCGTTCACGGCCACGAGCAGCTTCCAGGCGGAATCGAGCGCGCGCTGGAACGACAGCTCCTCCATCGACTTCAGATACTCCGGAACCAGTTGTTCCGAGAGTCGCAGCAGCTCGTTCGCCGGACACGACGTCGGTGGTGTCTTTCCGCCGAAATACGTATCGGTCATCTTGATCGAGCGGGAGAGCGTGTTGCCGAGATCGTTGGCCAGGTCGGCGTTGTAGCGTCCGAGGAACGCTTCGTCCGAATAGTTCTGATCCTGGCCGAAGACCATCTCGCGTAGCAGGAAGTAGCGCAGCGAATCGGCGCCGAACTCGTCGATGATCTCGTACGGCCGCACCACGTTGCCGAGCGACTTCGAGATCTTCTGATTGTCGCGAAGCCACCAGCCGTGTCCGACCACCCGCTTCGGCAGCGGCAGGCCTGCCGCCATCAGGAACGCCGGCCAGTAGACGGCGTGGAAGCGGATGATGTCCTTGCCGACGAGGTGAATGTCGGCCGGCCAGTAGTGATCGAAGCCCGGGTGTTCCGCACTGCCGAAGCCGAGGGCTGAGATGTAATTCGTCAGCGCGTCCATCCAGACATAGACGACGTGATCGGGATTGCCGGGGAAGGGAAGTCCCCATGAAATCGACGTCCGCGAGATGGAGAGATCGCGAAGTCCCTGTTCGACGAAGGAGACGATCTCGTTCATCCGCGTGGGCGGATAGACGAAGCCCGGATTCTGGCGATAGTGCGCCAGCAGCGGTTCGGTGAAGCGCGAAAGCTTGAAGAAATAGTTGCTCTCCGTCGTCATCTCGACGGGATGGCCGCTTTCGTCCTTGCCATCGCGCACCTGATTGTCCGGGACGAACGTCTCCTCATTCTGGCAATACCAGCCGGAGTGCTCGCCGAGGTAAATGTCGTCCGGCATCCGCTCCTGGATGCGGCGGATCAACTCCATGACCCCGAGCCGGTGGCGCTGCTCGGTAGTGCGGATGAAATCGTCGTGACTGATGTTGAGCTTCCGCCACATCTCGTGGTGCTTGGCCACGACGCGGTCGGCCAGCTCGATCGGAAGGATCCCTTCCTTCGCCGCGGCACGCTCGATCTTCTGCCCGTGTTCATCCGCGCCGGTGAGGAACCAGACGTCGTCCCCCATCCGCCGGCGGTGCCGGGCGATGACGTCGGCGACGACGTTCTCGTACATGTGCCCGATGTGCGGATCGTCGTTGACGTAGTGAATCGCGGTGGTGATGTAGAACTTGCTCATCGAAAGGGAAGGGATTGTAGCCCACGCCCAAACCGCGTCGCGACCGAGGAGACCGCTGTCTCAGCAGTAGTGCGCTAAGTCGCTGATTTTGAATGGTTAAGCGCCGCAAAAAACAGGTTCAGCAATTGCAGTGTCGTCCCCCAACGAATTGATGTTTTGGAGGGCGGTACATGGAGGCATCGACGGAACCAGTTGCAGCCACGGGGATCGTGGGATTCGACGCGATCCTCGGCGGCGGTTTTCCGAAAGACCACGTTTATCTGATCCAAGGCGATCCCGGTGCAGGCAAGACGACGCTGTCGCTGCAGTTTTTGCTGGAGGGTGTGAAGCAGGGGGAGAAGGGCCTCTACATCACGCTCTCCGAAACGAAACGCGAGCTTCACGCGGTGGCGCGTTCGCACGGCTGGGATCTGAGCGGTGTCGAGATCAACGAGCATCTCGTGCGCGAGGAGACGCTCAGTGAGGAGGAAGACACCACCATCTTCCATCCCTCGGAGATCGAGCTCGGGCAGACGGTGTCACGGATTCTCGAAGAGGTCGAGCGCGTCAAGCCGCAGCGTGTGGTGCTCGATTCTCTTTCCGAGATCCGGCTGCTCTCGCAGAGCAATCTTCGCTATCGAAAACAGATCCTGGCGCTGAAGCAGTACTTCACCAATCGCGGTGCGACCGTGCTTTTTCTCGACGACAAGACCGCGGAAGGAAACGATCTGCAGTTGCACAGCGTGCCGCACGGCGTGATCCTGCTGGAGCGCCGCGCGCCGCTTTACGGCGCGCCGCGCCGCAGGCTGGAGATCATCAAGCTTCGCGGCGTCGATTTTCGCGGCGGGTATCACGACTTCACGATTCGCCGGGGAGGCATCGAGCTCTATCCGCGGCTGATCGCAGCTCGGGATCGCGGTGATGGTGGCGACGGGCATCTTGCCAGTGGCATCACCGAGATCGACGCGCTCCTCGGCGGGGGACTCGATCTGGGATCGAGCACGCTGATCATGGGGCCGGCCGGTGTGGGCAAATCGACGCTGGCGACTCAATACGCGGTGGCCGCCGCAGAACGTGGCGAGCGTTCCGCGCTCTTCATCTTCGACGAAAGCCGGAGAAGCCTGCTGAGGCGTTCGACGGCGGTGGGCATGGACATGACGAAGTCGTTGAAGAGCGATCTCATTACCGTGCAGCAGGTCGATCCCGCGGAGCTCGCGCCCGGCGAGTTCGCCAATCTCGTCCGGCTCGCGGTCGAGCAGGATGACGTGAAGGTGCTGATCATCGACAGCTTGAACGGGTACCTCAACGCCATGCCGGAGGAGCGCTTCCTCACGCTTCATCTGCACGAGATGCTCACGTATCTGGGCGATCACGGCGTGGCCACGATTCTGGTGATGGCGCAGCACGGCTTGATCGGTTCCAACATGGTTTCGTCGGTGGACGTGAGCTACCTGGCCGACTGCGTGGTCTTGCTGCGGTATTACGAGGCCGAGGGGGAACTGCACAAGGCGATTTCGGTGATGAAGAAACGAAGTGGTTCACACGAGAAAGCGATTCGCGAATTCAGCATGGGCGCTGGCGGCTTGAGTGTCGGTCCGCCGCTCAAGCACTTCCGCGGAATCCTCTCCGGCATCCCCATCGTCGAAGACCGATGACCACGCTGATGGAACAGAACGTAGAAACCAGCACTCGTCCCTTGCGGGTCCTGCTGCTGGCGCCTACGGGGCGGGACGCATCGACGATGGCGGGCATTCTTTCGCGGGCCGGCTTTACCGCGGAAGCGTGCGCCAGCGCGGAGGAGCTGTGCCGCGGGATCAATGAAGGGGCCGGAGTCGCGGTCGTGACCGCCGAGGCGCTTACGCCGCCGGCAATGAGGCGAATTTCAGCGACGCTGGCCACGCAGCCGCCGTGGTCGGAGATCCCGTTGATGATCTTCGTCGCGGCGCCGGACATGGATCGCGCCGCGCGCTCGTTCGAAGGGCTCGGTCCGCGCGCGTACGTCACGCTCGTCGACCGGCCGATTCACGTCAAGACTCTGCTCAGTTCGATGCGCACAGCGTTGCGCAGCCGCCTGCGGCAGTACGACATCCGCGATCTGCTCGCCGAGCAGCAGAAGTTGCTGGAGAACGAGCGCGCGTCGACGCTGCGATTGTCCGGCCTGGCCGAGGCGTCGCTGGCAATCGCATCGGCGCTATCGCTCGATGACGTGCTTCAGATGATCACCGACCAGGCGGCGAAGGTGATCAACTCCCGCTTCGCCATGATCTGGCTGAAGGTGGAGGAAAACGCGCAGACACGAACGATCTGGGCGATCTCGGCGGGAGCGGAAGGAACGCGCGATGTCGTCGACGACGCGACGGTGGCCGCTCTCGACGAGATCGCCGCGACGATCAAAAGCACCGTCCTGCTGCCGCGAAAGAAACTCGCTGGTCTCGATGCGATGCTCGCTGCGCCGTTGCTGGAACGGGAGGGGCGCACTGCCGGTCTGCTGATGCTTGCCGAACGGCCAAACGCAGTCTTCACTACTGACGATGAAGCGGTTCTCACGCAACTCGCGCAGATGGCGTCGGTGGCCGTGCAGAACGCACGGCTGTATCGCGAAGCGCAGGATGCCAATCGAGCGAAGGACGACTTCCTGGCCACGCTCGCGCACGAGTTGCGCACGCCGATGACCGGCATCCTCGGCTGGGTGCAGATGCTGAAGATCGATGGCGTCGCACAGAACGACGTCGACACCGCGATCGAGATGATCGAGGGAAGCACGCGGGTGCAGGCGCGGCTGGTCGAGGACCTGCTCGACGTATCGCGCATCATCGCCGGCAAACTTCGCGTCGACCTCGCGCCGGTGGAGTTGCGGCCGGTGGTCGAGGCGGTCGTCGAAATGTTTCATGCGCGCGCCGCCGAACGCAGGATCACCATCGAGACGAAACTCGAGGAGCGGCCGCTCAGCGTCTACGGCGACGAGACCCGGCTGCATCAGATCGTCTGGAACCTGCTTTCGAACGCCCTCAAGTTCACGCCGGAAGGCGGGCGGGTTTCGGTCGCGCTCCAGTTGTCGGGCAGCAAGGGTGTGCTGCGCGTCTCGGACAGCGGACAGGGGATCAGTCCCGAGTTTCTGCCGTATGTCTTCGACCGTTTCCGCCAGTTCGACAACAGCACCGTACGCCAGCAGGCCGGTCTCGGCCTCGGGCTGGCGATCGTGCGGCATCTGGTGACGCTGCACGGCGGGCAGGCTGACGTCGCCAGCGACGGAATCGGGAAGGGGAGCACGTTCACGATCACGCTGCCGGTGCTGGCCGTGCGCGTGGCGCGGGCCGAACTGCCGCAACTCCTGACCAAGCCGGAGATGCCGAGGCTCGATGGAATCAGGATTCTGATCGTCGATGATGACGACGAAGCGGGCAAGCTCGTGGCGCTGGTGCTCAACCAGCTGGGAGCCGAGGCGCGCGAGGTCATGTCCGTTGCGGATGCGGTGAAAGAGCTTCGCAGATTCGAGGCGGACATCGTCGTCAGCGACATCGCCATGCCGGGCGAGGATGGTTACGCCCTGATGCGCAAGTTGCGGGAGATCGAGCCGCAGTTGGGCCGCCAGATCCCGACGATGGCTCTTACCGCGTACGGCCGGCCGCAGGATCGCACGCGCATCCTGGCCTCCGGCTTTCAAAAATACATACAGAAACCGGTGGAACCGGTGGAGCTGGCTCGCGCCATCGCCGAGCTGGCTCGGGTTTGAACGATGAATGTTCTTGTCGTCGACGATGACGTAGCAATCCGCACTCTGGTGTCGCGTCTTTTCGCGAGGCGCGGGGACAACGTGCAGAGTGCTGCCGATGGCGAGGCTGCAATCGCCTGTCTCGAGCACTACGAATTCGACCTCGTCGTGCTCGATCTGATGATGCCGCGAACCGACGGCTTCGGTGTTCTCTCCTACCTCGAACGTCGCAAGGATCCGAAGGTGCGCGTCATCGTGATGACCGCGGCCGTGCCGGCGCTGGTGCAGCGAGTGCCGGAGAATCTGGTGGCCGGCGTGATCGCAAAGCCGTTCGATCTGGCAGCGCTTCTCGCTCTGGTCGACGAGGCATTTCTCGCGGTGCCGTTGGCCTGAGCGTGAGCTTTTTGTTGAATATCGAAACATGCATTCATAGAATGCAGTTTGTGAATGCATGGAGGTGACGTGAGAAACCTAACGATCAGAAACGTCCCCGATGAACTTGCCGAAGCCCTTGAAAGAGAGAAAGGCAGAAGAAGCGGATCCTTGAATCAGACGGTGATCGAGCTGCTGAGTCAGGGCCTGGGCGTAGCTGGCCCGCGTTCCAATGGACTCGCGCGTCTCGCAGGTACATGGACCGAGGAAGAGTATCGAGAGTTCGAAAAGAACGTTGCGCCGTTCGAAGAAATCGACCCTGAGCTCTGGCGATGAGCCGGTATTGCCTGGATACCTCGGCGTACAGTCAGTTCAGGCGAGGCGAACCGCGGGTCATAGAACTCATTGACAGAGCGGAATGGCTTGGAGTGCCCGCGATCGTTTTGGGCGAACTGCGAGCGGGTTTCCTTCTTGGAGGCCGCGCGAGTGCGAATGAGGCCGATCTTATGAAATTCTTGTCGAACCCCGTCGTCAACGTCCTGGGTGTCGATGCTGAAGTGAGCAGGCACTATGCCGAGATCGTCGTCGATCTGCGCCGGGCGGGTACGCCGATTTCGACCAACGACATTTGGATCGCAGCAGTCGCCGCTCGCGAGGGAGCGCTCGTTCTGAGCTATGACGTCGACTTCAAAGCGATTTCGAGGGTTGGTGCGGTCATCCTGAACAAGTAGCGCGGATGACGTGCCTCAATGCAGCCCCACTGACCCGATGTTCTTCAGCGAGATCGAGAATCCGATGCTCGATTCCGGTTTTTCGGTAGGCACGTAGACGAGGTAGCGGCGGTACTCCAGGGCTACGCCGTAGCAGGAGGCGGTGCCGCCGATCAGGTAGCGCTGTTCGAGGAACTTGCCTTTGTGCGCGTCGAAGTTCAGCTGCACGTCCGCGCGGAGGCGATTGCTCAGCAGTGATGAGCCGGTGTTGAGGCGGATCTGGCTCGAGCCGTCGGCCGAGAAGCCATTGACGGGCGGCTCCTTGAAGGACGAGAACCAGGTGAAGCTCAGGTACTTGTCGGCGCGCGTGCCGGTGCCGAGGAGGTTGGCGGAGAGGCTCGTCTGCGCGATCTGATGCGAGATGTTGCTGATGGTCGCCGACGCGTCGAGCGTGATCGATGAATACGGGTTGACGTGCAGTCCGGCCACGAGCGGCGTGAACTTGCCCTGCTGCGGCACCGTCGACAAACCGCCCGCGTTCGCCGTCGTGAACTGGTTGCCGAGGGAGACCGACTGCGTCAACGAGAACGACGCTACTTCGCGCGAGGAGCCGCCCGCGCCAGCCTCGCGCCCGATGAGACGCTGCGTCAGCGAATACTCCACCGAGTTGCGCACGATCGGCAGGAATGGCGAGTCGACCGTGTCGAAGCGGATGATGCGGTCCTGATCGTTCACGGTGGTGGTGTAGAGATAGCGGAAGCGCGGCTCGATGACGTGCTTGAACTTCGTGAAGCCGCCGATCGACTCGTTGTAGACCTTCGAGAACGACGGCCCGACCACTTCCACCTGTCCCTGCGCGTAGAAGCGCTCGACGGCCTGTTTGACCGTGGTCTGCGGCCCGAACGGGTTGGCCACCGAGCTGTCGCTGAGCGCATCGGAGTAATACGTCTCGCGCACCGAAACCTGCGGACGGATGGAGAGCCAGGGCGGCGTGTGCAGCTGCATCGAGAGCGTCGGAAAGAAGTCGGCGCGGTAGAAGTTCGCCTGAGGCCCGTTGACCAGACCGCTGGTGGCCAGATGCGACATCGACGATTCCAGCGAGTAGTAGAACGGACTCTCGCCGATCCGGTTCGGATACAAGCGGAACTGCAGCGACGGAAGCTGCTCGAAGCGCTGGCGTGCCGGCGGCTTGAACGGATCGTTCGGATCGACGTTGCCGAGGAGGATGTCGCGGCGGTCGGTGAGAAGGTTGAGCGAGTAGGTGCTGGTGTTCTTGGTCAGATACGCCGACGAGTAGATCTGCGACAGCGTATGTAAACGCGGGTCGTGCGAGAAACGGCGGAAGAACTCCAGGTTGGAAATGTCTTCCACGTCCACGACGCCGCGGAAACCGCCCGGCAGGTTGTTCTGCGAGTGTTGGTAGTTGTAGCGCCACTCGTTGCGGCCGGTCTCGGGATCGTGGACAACGTAGGTGCTCAGATCGCCGTGCTTGATGTTGTCCGAGGGGCGGTAGCGGATGTTGATCCCGCCGCCGTTGTAACCCTTGTCATTGACGTCGCCGTAGAACGTGGCGTCGGCGGAGTCGCCGAACGGAACGAAGTAGCCGAGCTCGAGGCGGTCGCCGTAGGTCGACGAGAACATCACCCGCGGGATGAGAAAGCCTCGCGAACGATCGCTCTTCGTCGGCCACACCAGCCGCGGCGTGAAGATCAGCGGGATGTCGTGCGCGCGGAAGGTGACGTCCTTCATGTGCGCGTAGTCGTCGAGCGTGACGTCCGCTTCGGCGACGTGGAACGACCACGAGGGTTTGTCGAGATCGCACGAGGTGAACATCCCGTTCGTCAGCCGGTAATGATCCTCGGAGAGCCGTTCGATCTTGTCGCCGACGAAGTACATGTCGGGCTTGAGGCTGCCGGTGGCGTTGAAGAAGGTGCCGGTCTTGGAGTCGAGGTTGAAGACGATGTGATCGCCGGAGAGCCGCGTCGGGCCCTGATCGAGAATGACGTGCCCCTCGGCGACGACGTCCTTCGTTTTCAGGTTGGCGGTGATCTTGTCGGCGTGAATCTGGATGTCCTGGTATTCGACCAGAACGTCTTTTTCGAAGATGGCGTACTCGTCGCGTACGTATTCGTCGCGGCCGCCGGGCGTGAGATGCGAGATCTTCACGTCACCGCCGCTCTTCTTCACGCCCATCGTGACTTTGAATTTCGGCTTCTGCGGCGAGTAGTACCGCCCCGCCGGTCCCATGTCCTTGCCTTGCGCAAAGAGCAGTGAGGGAGCGGTGGCGAGGAGGAGCGCGGCTGCGGTTCGGAGGAACAGGGCGGGATCAACCCTCATGCGTCTCCGGCATTGTAGCCGACGACTCTTCATCTGCGACGCCCGCGGAGTGTACGGCCCGGTCGATGTGGCTCATTTCCTGGATCTGCATCCGCAGTTTGATGATTTCGATCTGGTAGAGGCGGGCTACTTCGTCGGTGCGCTCGCGCTGCTGGCGCTTGCGAAGGGCGATGCGATTGGCGAGCCGGACGAACTCGCGGTGCGCGCGCCGGTCGGTCCAACCGCCGCGGCCGAGGCGGAGGAGGGGATGGGCGGTGGCGCGCACGTCGCGATCGTTCATGAAGCCGAGCGAGGCTTCGTGCCGCAGTTCGGCGCGAACGTCCGGCCACTGCTGGAAAACGGCGACGACGACGATGAGCGGCAGGGCGGTGGCGACGACCAGAAGAATGTGACGCTCGCGGATGCCGTAGCGAGTGATGAGCGAGGGCAGCCAGGCCGCGGCGATCGCGGCCGCCGCGGTGGCGACATCGAAGGCAATCTGCTTGCGCTTGTCGGCGACGTGAAAGACGGCGAAGGTGATGCCGTATCCGGCCACGGCGCCCGCCAGCATGAGGGCCGCGATGATGCCGGCGGCGTGGATCGACGTCATCACGAAAGGGATAGCTGCCGTCGCTCCCATCACGCTTCCGACGATCATGCCGTCGACGGCCTCGGTCTCCCGTCCCGTGTGCCGCACGTAGAGCGCGGCGAGGGTGAGGGCGATGCCGCCGACGACCGGATAGAGCGCGCGGACGAGAAAGAGCAGGAAGGCGACGGCGGCGCCGATGGCCAGCGCCGTGCGCCAGGCCGTGCCGATGTCGTTGTCCAGCGTCTTGAAGAAGTGCGCGGCGGCCATGGCGGCCAGGAAGACGGCGTAAACGACGATACAGAGAACGGGATCAGACATGCGTCAGGGAAATGAGTACCCCTCCTCATCGAAGCGAACGGGGTGCCGGAGAAAGTATCGCCGCGAAGTCTCGATGTCCATGCGGATCTGGTTGGTCAATTCGACCGCCGACTGGAACTGCTGCTCGCGGCGGAGCAATCGGTGAAAGTAGAGCCGCACCGTGTCGCCGTAGACGTTGGAGTCGAAGTCGAGGATGTGGCTCTCGATGGTGATGGCGTAGTTTTCGTAGAGTGTCGGCCGCACGCCGATGTTCGTCACGCTCTCGAACGAGCGGCTGAAGCTCTCGAAGCGCGAGGTGGTGATGTAAACACCGCCACCCGGGTAAAGCTCGTTGGCAGGATCGACGTTGACGGTGGGGAAGCCGATCTTGCGCCCGAGCCGGCGGCCGGTGGCGACGCGGCCATCGAGGAAATAGGTGCGGGCCAGGGCCATGGCCACGGTGCGCATCGTTCCCTTTTTCACGGCGTCGCGGACGAGCGAGCTTGAGACCCGAATGCCGCGGATCTTTACCTCGTCGACGCCCTGCACCGCGAAGCCGTGCTGCAGGCCCGCGGCTTTGAGCTTCTCCAGGTTCCCCTCACGGCCGGCGCCGAAACAGAAATCGCGTCCGATGCGGACGTCGCTGACCTGCAGCGCGCCGACCAGGAACTCCTCGATGAACCGGTCCGCCGTCCACCGCGAGAATTCGTGGGTGAAGGGAACCACCAGCAGCGCATCCACGCCCATGTCGCGCAGCAGCTCGTGCTTCTGCGGCAGCGTCAGGATCTGTGGCGGCACGCGGTCCGGCGCCACGATCGAGAGCGGATGGGGATGAAAGGTGATGACCGCGGAGGGCCGGCCGGTCTCGCGGGCACGTTCGACCACGCCGCGGATGATGGCCTGATGCCCGATGTGCATCCCGTCGAAGTTGCCGATCGTGGCCACGCAGCCGCGAGGCAGGTCGGTCTGGCGAAGCGGATCGTTGATGAGGATCATGTGCGAAGGGCGCGCCGATCATCGCATAACGCAGGCGCTAAACTCACACCATGAACAAACGCCTTTGTCCTCTCGTCCTCCTGCTCGCCATCGCCTCCACCGCGATTGCCGATGATCGTCCGTCGCGTCCGCCGGTGAAGGGCTGCAAGTGGGAAAAGGCCTCGAACGCCACGCGCGGTCTCGAAGCCTGGGTGCAGCATTGCGACTACGGATTCCGCAAGATCGATCTCTTCATCAAAGGCTCCTCGCTCTTCGTCCACTACTCCGATGGCGGCGCCCCCGATCCGGTGGTCGATGTGTTGCCGCTTCTGCCCAACGAGACCGCCGAGGCCGGGATGAAGCGGATCTTCGCGTCGCACACTGCTCCGAAAGTGGCGAAACGTTGCGTGCTGGCGCCGTATCCCGGCGACGCGCGTCCCGGCGCGAAGCGCTACACGTTCCTCCCCGATCACGCCTACAAGAAGGAGATCGACGCGAAAGCCGACCCAAACGAAGTCGGCGACCCGCCCTGCGGCGATTGGGGCGACGCACCGGATGGCATTCAGTACTTCGAGGTGCAGGAGCCCGCGCGGAAAGTGCTGTTTGTTCGTGTCGGGCAGGATGAGCCGTTGTTTGATGAGAAGACGCTGCGGGTGTTGAGCGGAAAGTAGTTCAGAGACTGCGAAAAAACGATCAGGCAATTTGTCATCCAGAGGCCGGCGAAGCGCGGCCGAAGGAACTCCAGCTAGGCATGGCTGCGTTGAATCCCGCTCGACGTCACCCGGTTTCATCACAGAAACCGTAGTTTGAGATCCTTCGCTCGACGCTCAGGATGACAAACCTCTCACAACGAATACAGCGACGGCACCGCCTGCGTGATCGCATCCCAATCCGGCGGATTCGATCCAAGCATCGCCACGAACTGGTCGACCATCACCGGGTCCCACTTTCCGCCGGCGGCTTCGCGGCGGAGGGTTTCCAGCGCGGCGGCGTGCGTCAGCGGGGCGGGGCGGTAGGAGCGGTGCGACGTCAGCGCGTCGTAGGCGTCGACGATCGATAGGAGGCGGACTTCATAGGGAATCGCTTCGCCGCGAAGGCCGTCGGGATAGCCGCGGCCGTCGTAGCGCTCGTGGTGGTGGCGGATCATTCGCAGGATTGCCGCCAGGGTGTTCAGCGGCCGGACCATCTCTTCGCCGATGACGGGATGATCGATGACGCGCATGAATTCTTCACGCGTCAGCGGTCCCTGTTTGTTGAGCAGCGACTCCGGGACGGCGATCTTGCCGATGTCGTGCAGCAGTCCGGCGATGCGCACGCGATCGCCGGCGGCGTCGCCCATGCCGAGGTGGAGGGTGAAGGCGCGGGCGAGATCGCCGACGCGCTGGGAGTGACCGCGCGTGTACTGATCCTTTGCTTCCAACGCCAGCGCCAGCGCGCAGATCACGCTGTGCGTCTGCTCGAGATCGGCGTGATAGTCCTTGATGCGCAGCAGTGACCGGATGCGCGTGATCAGCTCCAGGCGGTTCAGCGGATAGGCGATGAAATCGTCCGCGCCGGCCACGATCGCTTCCTGCCGCATCGAGCCGCCGCGATGCGCGGTGAGGACGACCACCGGGAGGAACTCATGACGCGGATCGGCGCGCAACAGCCGCAGCGTTTCCTCGCCGTCCTGCACCGGCATGAGCAGGTCGAGCAGAACGACGTCGATGGCCTCGTTGTCGATGATCCGGACCGCTTCGGCGCCGTCTTCCGCGTACGACACGTGAAATCCCGCGTCGGCCAGGCTGGCGGCGACGAGATCGCGGTTGACTGCATTGTCGTCGACGCAAAGGACGCGTGCCGGCGGCGCCATCTTCGGACGCATGTGGCGCGACGTCGCCGGAGCCGGCGTTTCTTCATCGAGCGCGGCGGCGAAAAACGACATCAGCTCCGCATCGAACGCACCATCGCGCGCTTCCGCGCGGAGGTGCGCCAGCGCTTCGGTTGCCGGCAGGTCGTCATCATGGCGGATCTCGTCGTAGCGATTGGCGATACCGACGATCTGCGCTTCCAGCGGAATGGCGTCGCCGGCCAGGCCGTCGGGATAGCCGCGCCCGTCGATCCGCTCGTGGTGCCAGCGCACGATCGGAACGAAGGGCCGGAACGTTTTCATCGGATCGAGGATCGACGCGCCGATCCGCGTGTGCTCGGCGACCACCGCGCGTTCCGCGTCTGTCAGCAGCGTTTTCGCGACCAGCGCGTCGGGAACACCGATCATGCCGACGTCGTGCAGCATCGCCCCCTTGACGATGATCTCTTTTTCCTCGCGCGACATCCCCAGCTTGTCGCACAGCCGCGCCGCGTACGCGGCCACGCGCTGCACGTGGCCGCCGCTGCGCGGATCCTTGTTCGAGAGCGCATTGGTGAGCGTGACGATGATGTTCTCGCTGGAGTCGAGCTCCTTGCGCAGGTTGCGAATGCGCACCAGCGAGCGGATGCGCGTGCGCAGCTCGTCCTTGTTGATCGGCTTGTTGAGAAAATCGTCCGCGCCGCACTCCAGAGCCTTGATCTTGTCCTCGGTTCCGGTGAGCGCGGTCAGCATCAGGATGGGAATGGTCCGCCCGATCGCCTCTCCCTTGATGCAGCCGCAGGCCTCGTAGCCATCCATCACCGGCATCATCACGTCGAGCACGATGACCGCGGGATTGATCTTCGGATAGAGGTCGAGAGCCTCGCGCCCATCGCGCGCGAGAACGACGTCGTAGCCCCAGGTGGAAAGGTATTCCTCGAGAAGCTGCAGATTCTGTTCGTTGTCGTCGACCGCGAGAACGAGGTCTCGTTCAGAAGGGACGGCCGCTTCGGCGATGGCCATTGGAGGGCGGCAATTATAGCCGCAGCGTCTGTTGCTCCGCCGGATACACGAGGTGATCGTCCTCGATCCGGGCGTGCTCGTTCATGACGTGCGTCTTCGCCGGCTGGGCGCCGATGATGTGCAGGACTTCGATCCCCCGCCGCAGCAGTTCGTCCGAGATGAGGTTGCGATGACATCTCCACGGCACCGCCTCGGCGCACATGACGGCGGCGCGCTGTGATTCGCCAAGGGCAACGAGCTTGTCGATGGCGATACGAAACTCCTCGGTAGCCATGTAGTCTGCATACGCGCGAAACTGCTCATTGCGCCAGGCCGTATTCGGCGAATCCGGCAGCGGCTTTCTCCGTCCGCCGAGCTCCGGCACGTGGATGTAGGCCACGCCATGCTCCGGCAGCCATCGCATCATTGCCTCGCTGGAAAAGTGCGGATAGCGCTTCGAGCCTGGGTAGCGGCGGACGTCAACCAGGAGTTCGATACCACTCTCGCGGAGGAGGGCGACGATCTCGTCGATCGATCGGGTGGAGTGGCCGATGGTGTGGATGGGATTCATGGTTGCTGAGTTGCTCGGTTGTCAGGTCGCTGAGCAACTCAGAAACCAAGCAACCCAGCAACCGGTTCCACGAATAATGCTCCTTTCCCGCGGGTTCTCTCTCGCGTTCCATGGCCTACTACAGCGAGCACGCCCAGCAGCTCAAGCGCGATCTGGCGGCAGAGGTGCCGACGGATGAGCTGCGCGTGCTGCATGCGAAACGGCCGTGGCTGCATGGCCTGATCGCCTTTCTCAACGTCGCGGTGCTCATCGCCGCGGGCGTGGCCATCGTCCACTTCGATCGCTGGTACTTCTGGCTGCCGTTCGCCTTCGTGGCCGGCTTTGCCGTCTTCGACTTCACCGTGCTGCTTCACGAAGTCGTTCACCGCGCGGTGCTGACGGAAGCGAGCGAGAGTGGCTATCGCGTCCTCGGCCTACTGTACGCCGTGCCGAGCGGCATTTCGGCCTCCCAGTTCACCAAGTGGCATCTCGATCATCACCTCGGCCTCGGCTCGGACGTCGACGATCCCAAGCGGCACTACCTCTCGCCGAAGAAAAATGCCCGCTGGCTCAAGGCGCTCTACTTCACCCCGGCGCTCTTCCCGATCTACTTCCGCGCCGCGGCGAAGGAGACGGCCGCTTACGAGCCGGTGCTGCGCCGCCGCATCGCCCGCGAGCGCCTCTTTACGATCGTCTTCCAGCTCTCAGTGCTTGCCGCGATCGCGCTGATCGGCGGCTGGGCGGTCGCGTTCAAGCTCTACATCGTGCCGGTCTTCTTCATCTTCCCGATCGCCTTCGCCCTGAACCGCCTCGGCCAGCATTACGACATCGATCCCTCCGATCCCGCCAAGTGGTCGACGCTGGTGAAAGGCTCCTGGTTCTGGGATGTGGTCTACCTCTTCTCGAACTACCACCTCGAGCATCACTACTTCCCCGGCGTTCCGTTCTACAACCTCCCGCGTCTGCAGAAGCTGCTGATGCCGTTCTACACAAAACGCGGCATGACCCCGCTCAGCTACGGCACGCTGCTCTGGGGCTGGCTTGTCCTCAATCGCAAACCGCACGCGAATTGGGAGGAGCGGGCGGCTCTTAATCTGCGTACAACTGCGTCATCTGCGGATTGATTTGCGTAGGCGTTTATCCGCAGATGACGCAGATGTACGCAGATGGATTTACGGTGTGACAGAGGCGGGCCTAGCGGCGGCTTTTGAGCTCCCTCGTCTGCGGCTCAAACTCCAGCGCCGCCGCGATGTCATCCGTCGTCACGCCGTATTCGTCGACGATCTCGTTTTGCGTCATCCCGCCGGCGAGGCTGCCGAGGATACGGGCGACGGGAACTCGCGTACCGCGAATCACCGGTTTGCCGTGCTGCACCGCGGGATCGATCGAAATGCGGTTCGACATGCTCTGAATTGTAGCGCGCGACGCTACAACAACCCCGTCAACACCAGATCCGCGATCTGATCCGCGCTGCTGGCCAGGTCGTACTCCTTCTCCGACAGGATCCATGACGTCACCATCTCGTCGAGGATGCCGAAGACCGCTTTGGCACCGAGCTGCGGGTGGATGGTGCGGCGGAAGCTGCCGTCCGACTGGCCGTGCTCGATCATCTTGCGGAGCATGTTGAGGTAGTCGGCCACCTCCTGCTGGGAGAGGAGGCTCATGAACTTGAGGCTGTGGCGCAGTTCGACCTGGGCCACGATGGCCAGCGAGCGGTCGCGGCCCAGCGTTTCCAGATGATGGCGGATGGCAATGCGGATGCGCTCCTCCGGCCGGCGCACGTGCGCCAGCTCGCGCTCCAGCGACTGCAGGTAATTGCGGGTGTGCTCGCGGAAGATCGTCACCAGCAGATCTTCCTTGCCATCGAAGTACAGGTAGATCGTCCCGTCCGCCACGCCGGCCGCCTTGGCGATCTCCGAGACCTTGGCGTTGAAGTAGCCGTTCCGCGCGAAGACCTCGATGGCCGCGCGGAGGATGCGTTCCCGCTTGGTCGTGCCGCGCGCGGTTTCAGTGGGGGATGGAAGTGTCGACGATTGCCGGGCCATGAGTGAATGAATGCTCATTCAGTGATGGCCGCCTTGTCAAGGCAATTGCTGAGCGAGGCGCTCGCGCAGCTCATCGATCAGCGTCTGGTCGAACGGCTCCCGAACGCGTGCATCGATGATCTCCATCACCGCCGCGCGGTCGAGCAGCGCGCTGACGGGATAGATGTGCAGATGCAGATGCGGCGTGGCGATGCCCAGCTTGAGCAGAATGGCCCGATCGGCCCGCGTCGCCGCCAGCAGCGCGCGCTCGGCGCGGTGATGAATGGCGGCGAAGTGACTGACGTCATCGATCGCCAGGTCCGCCACGTTCTCGACGTGCTCTTTCCACACCACCATGGCGTGTCCGCGCACCGCCCAGTCGCCGTGCAGAATGACCATCACACGCGCGTCCTCGAACAGCACTGCGCCGGCGGAGCGCGGGTCATTGCAGAAGAGGCAAGTCATGGGTGAGTAGATTAGTGGATTAGTCGATCAGTAGATTAGGGACGGCGGCGCTGACTCAAATCCACGAATCGACTAATCTACTAATCCACTATGCGAACCCTCCGTTTCGGACGCACCAACGCGCAGGTCCCGGCCATCAGCCTCGGCACGTGGGGACATGGCGGACCAAGCGTAGCGGGCGGCGCGCCGGTTGGATGGAGCGGTCACGACGACCGGATGGCCAAACTGGCGCTGGTCGAGGCGCACCGGCAGGGGATCACGCACTGGGACACCGCCGACGCCTACGGCCAGGGGCACGCCGAGGAGCTCATTGGGGAGGTTTTCGCGGAGGGCGTGCCGCGGAAGGACATCTTCCTGGCCTCGAAATTCGGGTATTGGACCGGGCCGACCGGCCGCTTCTACGACCCCGTCTTCATGCGCCAGCAATGCGAAGACTCGCTGAAGCGGATGCAGACCGATGTCATCGATCTCTACTACTTCCACCACTGCAACTTCGGACCGAACGACGAGTACTTCGACGACGCCCTGGCCACGATGCGGAGCTTTCGCGACGAAGGGAAGATCCGCTTCATCGGTCTTTCGGATTGGGACGCATCGAAGATCATGAAATTCATCGCGCGCGCCGATCCCGATGCCGTGCAGCCGTTTCGCAACGTGATCGATGACGATTTCGAATCGAGCGGTCTCAAGGCCTGGGTCGAGACGCACGACCTCGGTGTGGCCTTTTTCTCGCCGCTGAAGCACGGCCTGCTCCTCGGCAAATACGACGAGCCGCATCATTTCGACGAAGGCGATTTCCGCAGCGGCATCCCTGAATTTCGCGATCCCCAGTTCCTGGCTCGCATGCGCTACGCACGCGACGAGATGACGCGTCGTTTCACCGATCAGAAAGAGCCCGTCATCCACGCGCTCACCGGCACGCTCCTGGCCGGCAATCCCACCGCCACAGTCCTCCTCGGGCAGCGCAATCCGAAGCAGGTCGATGCCGCGCTGGCGGCAGGTGGCGACGTGCTCAGCGACGACGATGCGGCCTGGGTCCGGCGCGTTTATCGCGGCGCATGAATGCGTGAGCCGCGTCACGCGCACCCGTTAGAATTGCGGTACAGTTCGCCGCACACAACCCCACAGGAGAAAAGAATGCGCAAAGTACTATTTGCTCTCGCGTCCCTCACCTTGTTCGTCTCTTCGGCCTTCGCCGCCAAGCCGGTTCTGGCCGTCGCCGAATTCCGCAACGACACCTCGGCCGGCTGGTGGTCCTCCGACGTCGGCAGCGAC
>Ga0157378_10001287_pt1 | contig 22568 bp, 19 predicted proteins | sample M65metaG_FD_115309 | JGI IMG/M metagenome (GOLD analysis project Ga0157378, IMG submission 115309) | Miscanthus rhizosphere microbial communities from Kellogg Biological Station, Michigan, USA - M6-5 metaG | ecosystem: Host-associated > Plants > Roots > Rhizosphere > Soil | place: USA: Michigan...
CGACGAACAACCAGCCGCAGCCCGCGCAGGCGCCCAGCCGGGCGATGGCCGGACCACGCAGCAACGACATGGCCTCATCGGCCAACCGGTCGCCGATCGCGTCGAGCGAGCTTTCGTGCCAGCTGGGCTCGAGCGCGCTGCCGACCCTGACCCACTCGGCGGACGCGATCGCCGAGGCCGCCCGGCAGGACACGAACCTGAGGGCATCAGCGTCCGGTTCGGCGCCGGCGGCCAGCGGGCCGAGCACTCGGTACAGGTTCTCGCGCAACTCGATGATTGCCTCGAACCCTCGCTTGTCGGGTTCCGGGTTGACGGCACCGGCCTTGGTCGGCAAACCTGCTGCCGCGGCCCACTCGAACACGTCGTCGGCCGTGGCGAGGTCGTCTCGGGTGAAGACCGGCCGGGCATTCACGGTGTTGACGAAGTCGACGGCCAGGTGGTTGCCATTGAAATCGAAGGCACGGCGGCCGTTCCGGCTGGTCACTGCGGCGACGATACCTGATCGGGACATGTCACAGGTATAGCTCTTGGCCGGATGCGCCGGCCGCTGCCTCGACGATCGGAGGGTCGTTGAACCGCGCAGGCCCGGCCGTTAGTATTTCACCCGGGTGGAGACCCGTTCGATTTCGGAAAGCACCCAGATGATCCCAAGCGTCCTCGCACAGCTGAAGGCGATCACCCGTGTACTGCTCTATCTGTTCGCCGCGTTCATCTTGATCCGGCTGTGGCAGGACCCGGCGGGCAGCGGTCACGCGGTCGTCGACTTCATCAATTCTGTCGGCTCATTCTTCGCTTCGGCCGTCGACAAGCTGTCCACCTTCGTCCGCAGCCTCGGCGACTGAACCCCTCCGGCGCGACTCGGCGATGAGGCTGCGAGCAGTCCCGCTCGGCCGCGACGTCGCCGTCCACAACCACACCGAGATCCCCCACAACGTGGTCGCCAGTGCCACGTGCACGGCGACGAGCGGCGGCGGCACTCCGTTCGCATACTGCAGGTAACCGACGCCGCCCTGCACGACCGCGACGCACATCCATGCGGTCAACGGCGCGTCCAACACTTCTCGGTCGTGAGCGCGTTTGCGCAGGTGCCACAGCAGGCTGAGGGCCATGAACACCGCGATCCAGGCAATGACACTGTGCACACGCGTCGCCCACTTCACCGACCAGAAGGTGAAACGACGAGCCCGCTCGTCGCCTGCATGCGGGCCGGTGCCGGTGACGAAGGTGCCGGCGAGGATCGTCACGGCGGTCCAGATCACCATCAGCCGCAGCCGGTGACGCGTCCGTGGAACGACCGCGCTGACTCGGCGAGCATCGTCGGGCTCCCGTGACCGCACCACCAGGACCACCGCGATCGCGACCAACGCCATCGACAGCACGAAGTGGAGTTGCACGGCGAACGGGTTGAGATCGGTCCACACCACGATCGCCCCGACCAGACCCTGCGCGGGTATCCCGGCGACCAACGCCATCGACAGCCAGACGAGGTCACGCCGTCGCGGCCGGCGAACCCAGGCTCCGAGGGCGGCCAGGACGACCGCCAGGCCGACGACGAACGTGAACAGCCGGTTGATCTGCTCGATCGCCGAGTGCTGCGAGGAGACGTCGACGAGGCTCGAGTCGTTGCAGTTCGGCCAGTCGTTGCAGCCGAGCCCTGACCCGCTCAACCGCACCGCGGCGCCGGTCACCACGATCACGCCGACGAGCACGAGGGCGGCGACGCAGATCTTGTGGAACTCCTCGGGGGTGAAACCCTCGGAGCGCACTCGCTTGATCAGCAGTCGAAGGCGCGACACACCGCCAGACTACGGTCGCCTGCGTGCTGAGTGGCTACGACGACTTCCCAATCCATCAAGCGCCGGTCCCGGTGTCGCAGACCGCGACGTCCGACATCAACTTCTACGACAGGTACTTCTTCAACGGGTATCAACGCGACGCCTCCGTGTACTTCGGCGCCGCCATGGGTCTCTACCCCAATCGACACGTCGCCGACGCGGCGTTCAGCGTGATGAATGGCGACGAGCAACTCAGCGTGTTCACATCGCAGCGCGCCCCGGCAGACCGTCGCGACGCGACGCATCTCGGCCCGATCACCGTCGGGATCGTCGAGCCCATGCAGGTCGTTCGAGTTTCGGTCGACGCCCTCGATCGCGGCCTTCGCGCCGACTTGACGTTCACGGCCCGCTCGGCCGCCATCGAGGAACCTCACTACTCGTGGCGTCACGGTGTCCGCACGTTCTTCGACTACACCCGATTCACCCAGTTCGGCGCGTGGGACGGTTGGATCGAAGTCGACGGCCGACGTCATGACGTGACACCCGAGGCGGTATGGGGTTCACGCGACCGTTCGTGGGGCGTTCGGCCAGTCGGCGAGCCCGCAGCATCGGGCGCGCCGGTCGCCGAGCCTCAATTCTTCTGGCTGTGGGCCCCGGTCAACTTCCCGACCCTGTCCACCCACTTCGACACGAACGACTTCGGCGACGGCCGCCGCTGGCACGAAGTCGGCGCCATCGCACCGATCGACGGCAGCGCGCCACGGCTGATGCGAACCGTCGACTACCGAGTCGACTGGCGGCCCGGAACGCGGTGGGCACAGCACTTCGAGTACGACCTCGTCGACTGGGACGGCGGAGTCCACACGGTGGTGCTCGAGCCGCGTCAGGAGTTCCAGATGAGTGGCCTCGGCTACGGCCATCCCGAGTTCGCCCACGGAGTGTGGAAGGGCGAATCGGTGGTCGGCGGCCAACGGCTCGGCCTCCCCGTCGATGATCCCTGCAGTCGAACCAACCTCCACGTGCAGGCGCTGTGCGACGCGACGTACCGTTCTGCCGACGGATCGACCGAACGTGGCATCGGCATTCTCGAGCAGTTGGCGATTGGCGTTCATCCGACCGGCCTCACCGGCATCTTCGATCCGTTCACACCGACCGACGTCTGAGCGGGTGTCGTCTGCGGTGTCGATCGCAGCGATAGCGTTCGCGGCAGTGAAGAAACCAACGGTGGCCGAGCGGCGTAACGAGATCCTCGAGACCACGTGCGCGGTCGTCATCGAACGTGGCTTCGCCGGTACGCGCATCGCCGACGTCGCCAAACGTCTCGACGTGTCGAGCAGCCTCATCCACTACCACTTCGATTCGAAGGAGCAGTTGCTCGCCGAGGCGTTCGACTATTACGCGAACAAGGACGTTGCCGAGACCGAAGGCGAGATGGAGAGCGCGCCGACCGCTCTCGGAAAGCTCGAGCGCGTCATCCAGAACTACGTGCCCGAAGGAAGCGACGACGTCGAGTGGATGCTGTGGATCGACGGCTGGGGTGAGGCCCTGCGAAACCCGATGATGAAGAAGATCAGCCAGCAACTCGACGAGCAGTCGATCGAACTGCTGGCGCGGATCATCCGCGAGGGTGTCGATTCCGGCGAGTTCTCGTGCGCCGATCCGACGGCGTCGTCGATGCGCATCACGGCACTGGTCGACGGCCTGGCGGTGCAGTTCGCCGCCCACGACGGGATGATGACCCGCGAAGAACTGCTGCGTCACATCCACGTTGCCGCGAGCGCCGAAGTGGGTGTCGCACTCGCCGACTTCAGCGGTGCCGGCCGAACCCCCGCAGTGCAACCGCCGATCGCCGCCACCGAGGCCGCACTTCGGCATCTCGTCAGCAACCACTGCGATGCGGTCAACCGCCGAGATGTTGCTGCGGTCACGAAGGCGTGGGCCGACAACGCAGTCTGGAACCCGGGTGGCGCGAAGGTCGTCGGGCGCAAGGCCATCGGCACCGCATTCGAGCGGATCTTCGCCGAGTCGGAGTGGATCGTGCAGTCCGCACCACTGATGGTGTTCGAGGTCAACGAGGCAGAGGGCACCGGCACCGGTCGGGTCACCCTGCAGGAGCGGTCCAAGAAGCGCAAGAGTGCCAAGCCGACCACGATGTCGATCACCTACCACGACCGCTACGTTCGCCGCGCGGGCACGTGGCTGTTCGCCGAGCGCCGTCTCGAAGTGATCGAGCGCGGCTGAGCCGGCCCGACTCTGGTCAAGGGCGGATTTCGTAGAAGGCGTTGACGCTGTGGTCGATGTCGAGCTTGCGGAACCGCGTGAACCCGGCGTCCGCGGCCATCCGGCGGGCCTTGTCCGGCGGCAGGCCGAGTGTGCCCAGACCGGCGCCGTCGGGTTCGCTGAGCGCCGACGACATGCAGCTGAGCACGCTGACGCCGTACATCAACGACGCCATCGGGTTCTTGCGCGCGTTCTGGGCGAACGTGTCGAGGGCCTTGATGTCGACCAGCAGCCACGTTCCCTCGTCTGCCAGCGCGGCGCGGATCGCGTGCATCATCTCCTGCGGATGAGTCATGTCGTGGATGCAGTCGAAGGTCGACACGAACGAGACGCTGTGATCCGCCGGTAGGGGCGAGTCGCGCGGATCGATGAAGCTCGCGTTGGTGACGCCCGCGGCGACGCGTTTCTCCTCGGCGCGATCGAGCGCGAAGCGGGAGATGTCGTAGCCGGCGAACTGCGAGTTGGGGAACGCCGCGGCCATCAACAGCACCGCACTGCCCGCCCCGCAACCGATGTCGACGGCCGACGCTCCGGCCTCGAGTCGCGCGACGACTCCGTCCATCGCGGGCAACACGGTCGGCAACAAGAACGCGTTGTTCCACGGCTCGAAGCTGCGTTCGATGCCGGCCGCGCCTTCCGCGCCGTGGCTGTCGTAGTCGTGGCCGACACCGGTGACGAAGCTCTCGCGCACTTGCCGGAGCGATCCCATCATCTCCGGCAGTCGATGGAACATGCCCATGCCGAAGGCGGGGTGTTCGGGCGACGCCAACACAGCCTCCGCCTCGGCCGACAGCGAGAAGCGCTCGTCGTCATCGACGTCGATGAGCTTGGCCGCGGCCTGGTTGTACGCCCACTCACGCACCCAGCGCTCGCTCAATCCCGTGGCAAAGGCGAGCTCATCCGACGTCACCGGCGTATCCGCAGCGCGCATCGCCGCGTACAGCCCGAGCTGATCGCCGAGGTGGACCATCGCGGAGGTGACTGCCCCGTCGAGCTTGGAGAACAACAGGAACGAGAACTGCTTGAGCTTGTCGGGATCCACCGTCATGTCGCGGCTCGACACGTCAGGCCGGATCGGCGAACACCGCGGAGCGCTTCTCGAAGTTCGCCATCACCGCTTCGATCTGGTTCGGCCCGCCGATGAGCGAGCCGATGACCTTTCGCTCCTCGGCGAACTGCTGCGCCGCACCCTCGTTGTACAAGCGGTTGATCAACGCCTTGGCGCCCCTGATCGCGTCGGGACTGCGATCGGCGATCTCGCGCGCCATCTGCATTGCGTCGTCGTGCGGGGTGTCGGTCAGTCGCGTTGCGAGGCCGAGCGCGTACGCCTCGTTGCCGTCGAACACACGGGCCGTGAAGACCAACTCCTTGGCGACATCCGCTCGCACCAGCCCGCTGAGCATCATCGTTCCCGTCATGTCAGGCACGAGGCCCCAGTGCACTTCGCGCACGCTGAGTTGGGCGTCGGGGTGCACGAGCCGAATGTCGGCGCCGAGGGCGATCTGCATGCCTCCGCCCAGTGCGTGGCCGTGGACTGCGGCGATCACCGGCACGGGAATCTCCTGCCACACCCAGCAGACCTGTTGACCGAGGTGCGTGATCCGACCGTCGGCCATCGCACCGGGGCCGGCGTCGTCGGTCAAGGCCTGTCGATCGTTGCCGGCCATCGATTGGAACGACGAGAAGTCGAGGCCCGCGCAGAACGACATCCCTTCGCCGCTGAGGACCACGGCGCGTACGCCGTGCTCGGTTTTCAGCCGCTCACCGGCGTCGGCGAGGGCTTGGAACATCGCTCCATCGAGCGCGTTGCGTTTGTCGGGGCGGTTCATTCGCACGTCGGCAACGCCGGCGTCGATCGTCACGTTGACACGGTCGGACATGACGCGAGTGTTGCAGTTCCGCCGGCGGCGCCTGCCATCCGGCAGCTATTCGACGAGGCGCAGGCCGCTCGGCGTCGTCGACGGCTCGGCCAATGGCAGGTCGACGACGAACTCCGTCCGGTGTGCCGGGAAGATGTGCTCACTGAGGAGAATCGGGCGACCCGCCGTACTGGTCGTGAGACGTTCGCAGCGCAGCACCGGGCTGCCGATCGGCACGCCGAGCAACGACGCATCGGCTGGACCGGCGGCTGCGGCACCGATCGTCTGCGTCGCCCCGCGGAGTGCGACCCCGAGGAGTTCGTAGAACGGCTGGCGCTCGACATCCGCGCGACTCATGTGCTGGCCGAGCTCGGCCGGGCACCACACCGTGACGATTGCGAAGGGCTCGCCATCAGCGCGGTTCACCCGCTTGACGCGAAGCACGCTCTCGCATTGCAGCTGAGCGGCGACATGCGCCGGCGCATCCACGAACGCGAACTCGATGACCTGACGCTCGGGATGCATGCCGCGCTCTTCGAGCTGTCGCTCGATCGTCTCCAGCTGGGTCAGCCGTTGCTGCAGCGGGATCGCCGCTGCGTACCACCCGAACCCTTGGCGGGACTCGACCAGTCGTTCCTCGCGCAGTGTCTCGAGCGCTCGGCGCACGGTGACGCGGCTGACGCCGAACTCGGCGGACAGATCGCTCTCGCTCGGCAACACGCGGCCGGTGCCGACTTCGGCGATCCGTTCGCGCAGTACTTGGGCGATCTCTTGATACCGAATCGTGCGCACTTGTATTATGCTTGTCTACATCTGGATGAAATGCAAGGAGCGAGGATGTCGAACGCAGCGCCAGGAACGGGCCCAGGAACAGGCCCAGGAACAGACAGGGTCACGGCCGGAACACCCATCGAGCTGGTCCGGGGCGTCTACGACTCCCTGACCGAGCGGTGCGCCGCCGGTAGATCACGATTCGGCCGGCCGCTGACGCTGACCGAGAAGATCCTGCTCAACCACCTCGGCGACCCGTCCGCAGCGATCGAACGGGGCGGCACCTACAACGACTTCCACCCGGACCGGGTCGCCATGCAGGACGCGACCGCACAGATGGCGCTGCTGCAGTTCATGACCGCCGGTCTGCCCACTACGGCGGTGCCGAGCACGGTCCACTGCGACCACCTGATCTCCGCCAAGGTCGGGGCGCGCATCGACCTGGGCGTCGCCATCGACACCAACAAGGAGGTCTACGACTTCCTTCGTTCGGTCAGTGCCAAGTACGGCATCGGCTTCTGGGGGCCGGGCAGCGGCATCATCCACCAGGTCGTGCTGGAGAACTATGCGTTCCCGGGCGGGATGATGATCGGCACCGACAGCCACACCCCCAACGCCGGCGGGCTCGGCATGGTCGCGATCGGAGTCGGCGGCGCCGACGCAGTCGACGTGATGACCGGCTTCCCGTTCAACGTCCGCTGGCCAAAGGTGATCGGCGTCAAGCTCACCGGGTCGCTCAGTGGCTGGTCTGCTCCGAAGGACGTCATCTTGGAGGTGGCCCGCGTGCTGACCGTCGAGGGTGGCACCGGAGCGATCGTCGAGTACTTCGGCCCCGGCGCCGACACGATCTCGGCCACGGGCAAGGCGACCATCTGCAACATGGGAGCCGAGATCGGAGCCACCTGCAGCCTGTTCCCCTACGACCACAACATGGCGATGTACCTGAAGGCCACCGGGCGCGAAGCCATCGCCGATGCCGCCGACAAGGTCTCCGATGATCTGCGACCCGACGACGGGGCGCTGTACGACCAACTCATCGAGATCGATCTCGACGAGTTGAAGCCGTTGATCAACGGCCCGCACTCCCCCGATCGGGCCAACCGCGTCGGTGCCGCGGTCGGTGCAGAAGCGCGTGCCAACAACTGGCCGCTCGACATCTCCGCGGCGCTCGTCGGCAGCTGCACCAACAGCTCGTACGAGGACATCACGCGCGCTGCGTCCATCGCCCGACAGGCTGCCGCGCGAGGGCTCAAGGTGAAGACCGACCTGTTGATCACACCGGGCTCGGAGCAGACGCGCGCAACCATCGAACGCGACGGTCTGCTCGCCGATCTCGAGGCGATCGGCGCAACGGTTCTCGCCAACGCCTGTGGCCCGTGCATCGGCCAATGGGATCGTCCGGCCTCCGCCAACGGTGTGCCCAACACGATCGTCAACTCGTTCAACCGCAACTTCCCGAAGCGCAACGACGGCTCGGCCAACACCTTGAGCTTCGTGACGTCACCCGACACCGTCATCGCCTTGGCGCTGTCCGGGCAACTCGACTTCGACCCGACCAGCGACACCATCACTGCTCCCGACGGCACGCAGGTCAAGCTGGAGCCGCCGGTGGGCGAGGTGCTTCCCGACAAAGGGTACGACCCTGGCCAGAACACCTTCACTCCTCCACCCGACGACGGCTCCGACGTCGTGGTCGAGGTGTCGCCGACGAGCGACCGGCTGCAACTGCTGCAACCGTTCGACGCGTGGGACGGCAAGGACTACTACGACCTGCCGATCCTGATGAAGGCCAAAGGCAAGTGCACCACCGACCACATCTCCGCGGCCGGCAAGTGGCTGACCTACCGCGGCCACCTCGAGAACATCAGCGGCAACCTGTTCCTCGGCGTGGTCAGTGCGTTCGATCGCCCGGTTGGCGAGGGTGTCGACTTCCGCGACGGCAGCCCCGACACGTTGCCGAACCTCGCCAAGAAGTACGGCGATGCGGGCGTCCGATGGGTGGCCATCGGTGATCGCAACTACGGCGAAGGCTCGTCTCGCGAGCACGCCGCGATGGAGCCACGATTCCGCGGCGGCGTCGTGATCCTGGCGCGCAGCTTCGCCCGCATTCACGAGACCAACCTGAAGAAGCAGGGACTGGTGCCGCTGACCTTCGCCGATCCCGACACCTACGACGCGATCGACGAGAGCGATCGCATCAACGTGCTCGACCTGCCTCCGCAGCCGGGAAAGAACGTGCGGTGCGAGATCGTCAAGGCCGACGGAACGGTGATCCCGTTCGAGGGTGTGCACACGTTCAGCCCGGAGCAGGTCGAGTGGTTCAAGGCCGGTTCGGCGTTGAACGTGGTTCGGCGGACGTTGGCCGAAAGCCGCGGCTGATGGAGCTGATCGAGGCGCTGCGCACGACCGGGTCGTGCCGCAGCTTCACCGACGAGGCGGTCGGCGACGACGTCGTCGCGTCGATACTCGACGACGCCCGATTCGCTCCGAGCGGTGGCAACCGGCAGCCGTGGCGCGTCGCAGTCGTGAAGGACGCTGCGACGCGACGCACATTGGCCGATCTGATGAGTGACGTGTGGCAGGAGTATCTCGCCCAAGGTGAGGAACCCGGACGAGCGCCGTTCGCCTTCGGTCGTTCGCTCGGCGATGGGCGCCGGGTCGCTGCGCCGAACCCGTTGCTCGACCGCATCGAAGACGTACCTGTGGTGCTCGCCGTCGCCGCTGACCTGGCCCGCATCGCGTTGATGGACGCCGACATCGGGCGGCAAGCGATGACCGGTGGGGCGTCCGTCTACCCGTTCTGCTGGAGCATCCTCCTGGCAGCGCGTGCTCGCGGATTGGGCGGCGTGTTGACGACCTTCCTGTCACGCGCCGAGCCCAAGGCTGCACCGCTACTGGGTCTGGCCGACGGTCACGCGTTGGTGGCGAGCATCTTCATCGGCCACCCCGTGCACCTCAACACGAAGCTGAAGCGGCAGAGCGTTTCGTCATTCGCGACCGTCGACCGATTCGACGGTCCGTCGCTCACGTGACGGCGTGGGTTCGGTCCGTCAGCGTGAGGCGGGCGCGCTCGGCAGCCTCCCGCGCCCGCTCGGCGAGGCGTCGTGCGGCAGTACCGATGCGCTGGATCTGACGGATCAACGCCTCGCGTGCCTGTTCGGCTTCTGCGGTGAGACCTTGCAACGACTCGATCTTCCACCACTTGATCACCACGGGCTCGAGGATCTGGTCGTGATGCTGCAACAAGTTGTAGAGACCGGCGTTGGCGATTGCCATTGCGTGACGCTTGAACCCGGGGATGCCGGTGCCCGGCATCTCGAATTCGCGGACCTGTCGCTCGATTGCCGGGACAACCAATGACGGAGCGATCTCCAATGCCGCAGACGTGATGTCGCGGTAGAAGAGGAAGTGGAAGTTCTCGTCGGCGGCGACGCGGTTGATGAGCTCGTATCCGGCTTCGCCGGCCGGATGATCGGGCAGCTGCTCGCGCAACGCTCGGCCGGTGTTGCGATGGGCGATGCGCGTGGCCAACTCCTGCAGGGCGACGTAGACAAAGCCGTCGACCGGGGAGTGTGGATCGGGGACCTGACCGCCCGACATCTGCATCATCCGCCCGTCTTCCAACATGTGCGGGTCGAGCATGCGCGTGACGGTCATGAAGTCGCGCAGGGCGATCGAATGACGTGCTTCTTCGGCCGTCCAGCGATGCGACCACTCGCGCCACACGCCTTCGTGGCCGAAGACCCGATCGATGGTCTCGAAGTAGTACGGCAGGTTGTCCTCGGTGAGCAGGTTCACGAAGAGGGCGCTGCGCAGCGAATCGGCGACCGGCATCTCCTCGGGGCTCCACTTGGTGCCGGGCTCGAAGTCGCGACCCATGCTCCACGGCACGTACTCGTGCGGGTACCAGGGCTTGCACGTCTCGTAGTGGCGCGACGTCAACCGCTCGGCGACCTCGGTGAGTTCGTGGAGCAGTTGGGTCTCGTTCACGCCCTTACTATACCCCTACCGACCGGTAGGTAGACACGCACCGGTCCCCAGGCAGGCATCGAATTCCGCGTATCGTCGCATCGTGTCGGCAAGTTCGGCGTTCGAAATCGAGGAGGTGACGACGTGAGCTCGACGGCAATGACCACTGCGGCGTTGACGATCACCGTCGTGATGCTCGTCACGTGGGTGATCAGCCTCGTCGTCAAGAACGCGTCGATCGTCGACGTCGCCTGGGGCATCGGTTTCGTCGCGGTGGCCTGGATGGTCGCCGCACGCGTCGACGGCAACGTGGACCGACAGTTCCTCATCGTGGCCATGACGACGCTGTGGGGTGTGCGGCTCGCGGTCTACCTCTTCATCCGCAATCGCGGTGCGGGTGAGGACTACCGCTACCGGGCGATGCGCAAGCGCTGGGGATCGCGATTCCCACTTGCCAGCCTCGGCACCGTCTTCATCCTCCAAGGCGTGCTGATGTGGATCGTGTCGTTGCCGGTGCAACTCGGCCAGGTCCAAGAGTCCCCCGACGTCGGTGTGCTTGCCTGGCTGGGCGTCGCCGTCTGGGCCGTCGGCCTGTTCTTCGAAGCGGTTGGCGACGCGCAGCTGGCGCAGTTCAAAGAGGACCCGGCGAACGAGGGACTGGTGATGGACCGCGGGCTGTGGAAGTACACGCGCCACCCCAACTACTTCGGCGACGCCTGCGTGTGGTGGGGCATCGCCCTGGTGGCCGCCGAGACCACGGTCGGTCGGTGGGGACTGATCGGCGCGGTCGCGATGACGGTGCTGTTGCGCAAGGTCAGCGGCGTGCCACTGCTGGAGAAGTCGCTCGTCAAACGACGGGCGGGGTACGAGGAGTACGTCGCCCGGACGTCGCCCTTCGTGCCGCGGCCACCCAAGACGACGACCTGACGAGGTGCGTCAGTCGGTGCCGGGTCGCCGCTTGACCTCGGCCTGGACATCGCCCTTGTAACCCCGCGGCAGGGTCCGGGCCAACTCCTCAGGTGTTGGCGTGCGCTTGATGCGGCTCTCCGGCGGCAGTAGTGCCATCAACGCCTTCATGATCCGCTTCGTGTCGGCGTCAGGACTCCTGTACTTCAACTCGACGGGCGTGCCCACGCGTATCGTCACCAACGGCGGGTCGGCGACGTTCAGCACGTTCGGCAGGCGCGCCGATCGCGGCCACACCTTCTCAGTACCCCACAGGCCGATCGGGATCACCGGTGCTCCGCTCATGGCGGCGAGGCGGGCCGCACCCCAGCGGCCCTTCAGCACGGGGTCGAAGAACGCCAGGCCGCGCGGAATGGTTCCCTGCGGCATGATCGCCACCATCTCGCCACGCTGCAGCGCCTCGACGGCGGCCTTCAACGGCTCGTCGCTGCCGGTACCCCGGTCGACCCGGATGCCACCCATCGCCGCCGCGAGCTGACCGATCACCGGCGCGTCGAACACCTCTTTCTTGCCGAGGAATCGAACCGTGCGTTCGGTGCGGGCGATCGTCACCGCCACTGCCATCGGATCGAAGTAGCTGCGATGGTTGCCGACGATGATCGCCGGTCCGTCCGTGGGGATGTTCTCGATGCCTTCGATGTCGAACTTGGCATACGGGATCAACAGCGGATTGGTGAAGCTGAGTGCCAGCCGCTGGATGTCCATGTTGACGACCGGGATCTTGAACGTGCCGTTGGCGCTCGACGACGCGCCCTTGGCCGACAGATCGAGCGTCGGCCAGCGCCGTGCCGCGGCCATCACGGCCATCCGCGGATCCGGATTGACGACGAACGGATGACCGACCGCGGCGAGCAACGGGATGTCGTAGACGCTGTCGCTGTACGCGTAGCTGGCGGCCAGGTCGATGTCGTGCGCATTCGCCCACTGCTGCACCGCGGCGAGCTTGCCCGCACTCCACACGAACGGACCGTCGAGCGATCCGTGGTACGTGCCGTCGTCGTTGACGCGATAGCGCGTGGCGATGACGTCGTCGAGTCCCAGAAGGTCGGCGAGTGGCTTGACGAGGTCGTGGGGCGTGGTGGTGGCCATGACCACTGGACGGCCGGCTGCCCGATGTTCGTCGAACAGCGGAATCGCGCCGGGCTGGACCATCTCGAGGAGCTGCTCGGCGACCGTCTCTGCGGCTGCGCACACAGCCTCGCGGGACTTGCCTTTGGCCATCGCCACGGCCTGGCGGGCCAGCGCCATCGACGGCAGGGTCTCGCCGATCGTGTTGAACACTCTGAAGAGCATCGCCTCGCCCGGAACCGAGCGATTGACCAGCCCGGCCGCCTTCATCGCCGCGGAGAAGACCTCGCCGGATGCCCCCGACAGCAAGGTGCGGTCGAGGTCGAAGAACGCAGCACCCTTGCCGGTCATCGCCGCGACACTACGCCAAAACGGGAGAAACCCCGCTTGGGGGAAGCGGGGTCTCTCAACCAGAACCCTGTGATTGGGGGAACCACATTTGTGGGGTTCGTTCGAAAGGAACCAATTGGGGGTGGGTACCTTTCGACTACATGTGAAAGTATGCACGTGAACGAGTGATCTTTCAAGCCGTTTCAGTAGATACTCGATATCATTTTTGCAGATGGACCTCCGGCAGCTCTCCACGCTCGTGGCGATCGCCGATCACGGCTCGTTCTCGGCCGCTGCCAGGGCTCTTTACACCGTCCAGTCCAACGTCAGCGGCCACGTCGCCCGACTGGAGCGTGAGCTCGGGGTGGTCCTGGTGGACCGCCAGCGCGGCGGACTGACCGACGAGGGCGTCATCGTGGTCGACCGGGCGCGCCGGATCCTGCACGAGCTCGAGGACCTCGCCGCCGAGATGGCCTCACGTGGCAACGAGGTCACCGGCGACTCCCGACTCGGCGTGATCGGCACGACCGCCCGTTGGCTGCTCCCCCAGCTGCTCGCCCAGGTCAGCCGCGCTCACCCGGGTGTGCACGTCACGATCCATGAAGGCAACACCAGCAGCCTGCTCCCCCGCCTGCAGAGCTCGCAGATCGACGCAGCCATCCTGCACCTGCCGATCGACGAGCCCGAGTTGCAGGTCGACGCACTGTTCGCCGAGGACCTGCTGCTGCTCGTCCACAGCAAGTTCGATGTGGCCCGACACGAATCGATGTCCCTGAAGGATCTGGCCAAGGTTCCGTTGCTGCTGCCACCTCGAGGCACCGCTTTGCGGCGCATCATCGATCGCGCGGCCGCGGCCGCGGACGTCGAGCTTCAGGCACAGGCCGAGATCGACGGCGTGCGCCTTCTCGCATCGTTGGCGTTCGAGGGATACGGCCCGGCAATAGTTCCCGCTACCTCGGTGCCGCGGTGGTTGAAGGGCGACTTCCACCGCGTTCAGGTGCCGGAGCTCCCCCGTCGAGTGGTCGGCTGGGTGCAACGCCGCCGGCCGGCGCCGGGCATCCCGACGCGGATGTTGCTGGCCATCCTGCGCGATGTCATCGCCCTGCAAGGCCCGAAGCAACCGGGTGTGCACGTCGGCACCGAGGCCTTCCCGCTCGGCCGCGCCGTCTAGCCACGGCACGTCTAGTCTCACGGCGTGCCGCGCGTCGACCTCCGCAATCGAGTCGTCGGCGCGGTCAGCGCCGACGTCCGCGAGTTCGAGGGACGGCAGGTCGTGTGGGTCGATGTCGACGCCGGGTCGCGCGTCGGCGCGTTGACGTCGGACTCGTCCGGCAAGATCGAGAACGCGGCGTGCGCGGCGCGCGCCAACGGACTGCCACTGATCGTCATCATGCGATCGAGCGGAGCCGACATCGTCGAGGGCTTCGCCGCACTGCACGGCTGGGGTCTGGCCGCACGTGCCCTCACCGACTGCTCCGGCGTCGTGCCGATCATCATGGTCGTCGAAGGCCCGGCGGTTTCGGGCCCCGCGCTGCTGCTCGGCATCGCCGACTTCGTGGTGATGACGGAGGACTCGTACGCATTCGTGACCGGACCGACGATGGTCGCCGAGTTCACGGGCGTACGCATCGACAACGAGGAGCTCGGTGGCGCGGCATCGCACGCCCGCTACACCGGTGCCACCAGCCTGGTGGCACCCGATCTCGATACGGCCATCGACATGGTCGCCCAGTTGTTGGCCTATCTCCCGCAACACAACGACGAGGAGCCGCCACGTTGGCCCACCGACGATCCGCCGGACCGGCAGACGCCCGAGGCCGGGACGCTGATGCCGCAGACCTCGACCGGCAGCTACGACGTGCGCGGCGTGATCAGAGCAATCGCCGACGACGGTGAGCTGCTCGAGCTACGCGGGCGGTGGGCACCGAACGTCGTCACAGCGTTCGCCGCGTTCGGCGGTCTGCCGGTCGGGATCGTCGCCAATCAACCGCTTGCCCTCGCCGGCACACTCGACATCCCCGCCTCACAGAAAGCGGCGCGATTCGTGGCGTTCTGCGACGCCTTCAACCTTCCCATCGTGACGTTGGTCGACACGCCCGGGTTCTATCCCGGCAAGGACTTGGAATGGCGCGGCATGATCCGCCATGGCGCCCAGCTCGTCTTTGCTTACGGACGGGCCACGGTGCCGCGTATCTGCGTGATCCTGCGCAAGAGCTATGGCGGCGCGTACATCGTGATGGACTCGAAGAAGATGGGCAACGACCTGTGCCTCGCCTGGCCGTGGGCCGAGCTCGCCGTGATGGGCGCCGGACAGGCCGCCGCAATTCTTCAGCGGCGGGCAACCGCTGACGAGCGAGCCGCGTTCGAGCTCGACTACGCCGAACGATTGCTGAATCCGTACATCGCCGCCGATCGCGGTTACCTCGACGGCGTGATCGAACCCGCCGAAACCCGACAGGTGATCGCCGAAGCCCTCGCCACGCTCATCGACAAACGCGAAGCATTGGTGTCGCGGCCCCACGACAACACGCCGCTCTAGTGGCGGGCTCGTCGTCCGCTTCGCTTTCTCCTCGCGCCGCTTGCGGCTCGTCGCTGGCGGTTCCCCTCGCCGCCCTCCACCGGCACCGAGATCTCAGCGTTTGGTGCCTGGTGCCCCGCGGGCGGGCGTGGGGCGTCAAACGCTGTATCAGAAGCCGGTCGCGCCGTCGGTCAACTCGCGAAGGATGTCGAGATGGCCGGCATGGCGAGCGGTCTCGCGGTTCATGTGGAACAGCATCCACCGCAACGAAACGATCCCGAAGAAGTCGTGCGGCGCGACACTCAGCACATCGAGGGACGGCTGGTGCGAGACGATCTCTCGGGCGCGTTCGCACGCGGCGGTGTAGTCGTCGATCACCTCTTCGACCGACGACACACTTGTGATCGCGAACGACTCGTCGATGTCGTCCGGTAGAGGTGGAGGCCCACCGACAAGATGGTGCTCGAACCATCCGCGCTCGACCCAGGCAAGGTGCCGCACGACGCCCAGCAGTGTGACACCGCTCGGCAACACGACACGTGTCGCATCGTCGAAGTTGAGGTCCTGCACCTTGCGGACCACGACTCCCCGATTGAAGTCGAGCGAGGCGAAGAGTTCGGTGTCGTCGAAGACGCGCGGCGCAGTCACACGGCCTAGTCTCACATCGGGGAGCAAGCCCCGAACCAATCCATCGTGTCACTAGGGGAGCAACATGCCCGACACCATCACCATCATCGACGACCGCACCGGCAAGCAGGTGACGGTTCCGATCACCGACAACATCTTCCCTGCCACCGCGGTGCGCGAGCTCGATCCCTCGCTGTTCATCTACGACCCCGCCTACATGCAAACCGCCGCGTGCCAGAGTGCAATCACCTACCTCGACGGCGAAGCCGGGATCCTGAGATATCGCGGGTACCCGATCGAGCAACTCGCCGAGCACAGCACGTACCTCGAGGTCGCCTACCTCCTCCTCAACGGCGAGCTGCCCGACGCTACACAGTTGGCGCAATGGAAGAACGACGTCAACAGCCACACGTTCATCCACGAGAACATGCGCAAGCGCTTCGTCGACGGCTTCCACTACGACGCCCATCCGATGGGCATGCTGGTCAGCTCCATCGCCGCACTCGGCACGTTCTACAACGAGGCCAAAGAGATCGACGACAAGATCAACCGCGACAAGCAGATCCTGCGGCTGATCGCCAAGATGCCGACGCTGGCGGCCATGTGCTACCGCTTCTCGGTCGGTCTGCCGTTCGTCTACCCCGACAACAACCTCAGCTTCCCCGCCAACTTCCTCAACATGATGTGGAAGATCAGCGCGTACGAAGTCGACCCGCGTCTCGAGCGCGCCATGGACGTGCTCTTCATCCTCCACGCCGATCACGAGCAGAACTGCGGTACAACGGCGATGCGAGTCGTCGGGTCCAGTCATGCCGATCCCTACTCGGCGACGGCATCCGCCGCGTCCGCGCTGTACGGCCCCCTGCACGGTGGTGCCAACGAACAGGTCGTGCGGATGCTCAGCGAGATCGGCTCCATGGACGAGGTGCCGGCGTTCATCGCCGACGTGAAGTCGGGCAAGGGCCATCGGCTGATGGGTTTCGGCCACCGCGTGTACAAGAACTACGACCCGCGGGCCACCATCATCAAGAAGACCGCGTACGACGTCTTCGAGGTCACCGGCAAGAACCCGCTGCTCGACATCGCCTTGAAGCTGGAGGAGACGGCGCTGAGCGACGACTACTTCATCAGCCGCAAGCTGTACCCCAACGTCGACTTCTACTCCGGGCTGATCTATCAAGCGCTCGGGTTCCCCGTGGCGATGTTCACCGTGCTGTTCGCCATTCCACGAACCTCCGGTTGGCTCGCCCACTGGCAGGAGCTACTGGCCGACAAGGACCAGAAGATCAGCCGCCCGCGTCAGTGGTACACGGGGGTCGGCGTGCGCGACTACGTGCCCATCGAAAGCCGCTGACGAAGTTCCTGTAACGCCCCGTTGCCTGCCGACCACTGGAGTTGTGTGGTCTCTAAGGTTGACGCCGTGGACAACGGGGCGAACGTGGAGAAGGCCGGCGGGACGCCTGCCCTCTACGGCGCGCTGGCAGGTCTGGTCGCCGGTGCGGTCGCCGTCACGACCGGGATGCTGGTCGCCGGCATCCTCGACGTCGTGTCGCCGATCGACGCGGTCGGCAGCGAGTTCATCGATCGTGTGCCACCCTGGCTGAAGGATCTGGCGATCCAATGGTTCGGTACCAACGACAAGGTGGCGTTGCGCGCCGGCATCATCGTGGTGCTGGCGATCGCCGCGCTGATCGTCGGTTACCTCGCCACGAAGTGGAAGATCGCCGGCGCCATCGGCATCGGTGCGTTCGGGCTGATCGGTGCGCTCGCCGCGTGGCACCGACCCGACGCGTCGATCGGTGCGGCGTTGCCGTCGTTGATCGGTGCCGCGGTCGGGATTCCGTTGCTGAACTGGCTGCTGTATCCCACGCGCCCGCAGAACGTCGAGCGACCCACGCGGTCGCGCGTTCCCTTGGGATGGGACCGTCGGCGGTTCCTCGTTTCAACGGGCACGGCAGCGGCGGGCGCACTCGTTGCCGGCGGCATCGCCCAGGTGCTGGAGGCGCGGCGCATCGAGTCGATCCGCGAGGCCATTCCCGACTCACTGCCGTCCGCGGCATCGACCGGCACGACCATCGCAGTCCCGGCGGACGCCACGCTGAGCCCTGACACCCCGTTCATCACACCGAGCGGCGAGTTCTACCGCATCGACACCGCGTTGTCGTTCCCGCGCATCAGCGTGGGGAGCTACAAGGTCGACATCGGCGGCATGGTCGACAAGCCTTTGACGTTCACCTACGACGAGCTCCTGGCGATGCCGCAGATCGAGCGGATCGTCACCCTGTGTTGCGTCTCCAACGAGGTCGGCGGAGACCTGATCTCCACCGCCACCTTCCAAGGCACGCTCCTGGCGCCGTTGTTGAAGCAGGCCGGCGTGCAAGCCGGTGCCGAACAGGTCTACAGCACCAGTCTCGACGGATGGACCTGCGGGTTCCCGGTCGAGGTCGCCCTCGACGGGCGCGACGCGATGATCGCGTTGGGAATGAACGGTGCCGCGCTGCCGCTCGAGCACGGCTTTCCGGCGCGCCTCGTCGTGCCCGGTCTGTACGGCTACGTCAGCGCGACGAAGTGGCTGCGCAAGATCGAGTTGACCACGTGGGATGCCGAGGAAGGCTTCTGGGTCCCGCGCGGCTGGGCGCGCGACGCGCCGATCAAGACGCAGTCGCGCATCGACGTGCCACGCGAGAACAAGCACATTCCTCCGGGTCCGACGAAGATCGCCGGCATCGCCTGGGCCCAGCATCGCGGCGTGCAGAAGGTCGAGGTGCGCATCGACGACGGCCCGTGGCAGGAAGCGCGGCTCGGCAGCGATGTCACGAACGACGCGTGGCGGCAGTGGGTACTCGACTGGACACCTCCTGGCCCCGGCAACTACACGATCCAGGCCCGCGCCACCGACAAGACCGGCGCGACGCAGACCGAGGAGCAGGCCCCGCCCGACCCCGACGGTGCGACCGGCTATCCGACACGCGAAGTGCGCGTCGTTGCTAACTGACGTCGATCATGATCTTGCCTGCGTTGGCGTTGGCCGCCATGTGGCGGTGCGCGTCGGCAATCTGATCGAACGGATAGCGACTGTCGATGACGGGTCGCAGTTGTCCGGTGTCGAACAGCGGCAGCATCTCGGCGGCGAAACGACGCGTCACTGCAATCTTCTCCTCGACTGGTCGGGCGCGAAGCGTCGTGCCGATCCAGGTCGCTCGCCGGCCCATCAGCGCACCCACGTTGACCGGCACGTTGCCACCACCCATGAGACCGACTTGGACGATGCGACCTTTCAGCGCCACGGCCTGAAGGTTGCGGTCGATCTCCTCGCCGCCGATCACGTCGAGGATCGTGTCGAACCCGTCGGGCACGGCCGCCTTCGCCTCGGCCAGCCAGTCAGCCGGTGAACGTTCCAACACCAGATCGGCACCGAGCGACCGGCACAGATCCATCTTTCCCGCAGAGCAGGTGACGGCGATGCGGGCACCGATGGCCTTGGCGATCTGGATGCCTGCAGTCCCGACGCCGGACGCGCCGGCATGCACCAGTGCCCAACGACCCGACGTCAGCGCGCCCTGCAGCACCAGCGCGTCCCATGCCGTGAGGAACACCTCGGGGATTGCCGCGCCGTCGGCGACGCCCACCGAGTCGGGCACCTTCATCAACTGTCGCTCGTGTGTTGCGATCAGTTCGGCGTAGGCACCGCCCGCTTCGATTCCCATCACCTCGTCGCCGGGCTTCCACATGACGACGCGATCACCGACAGAGTCCACGGTGCCGGAGAACTCGAGGCCGGGAATCTCGAGTGCTGCCGGCCGCGGGTTCGGGTACAACCCCATGACCTGCAAGAGATCGGCTCGGTTGAGTGCCGTAGCACGCACCCGCACGATCACGTCTTCCGGACCGCCGACCGGATCGGGAGCGTCCTCGATCGTCAGCGATTCGGGACCACCATGCGAGCGAAGAACGACGGCGCGCATCTGAGTTACGCCGTCACGCTTCGGCGACGATGCGCACTTCGCCGGCAATCGGGTCGACGTCGATCAACGCGCCGTCGGGGATCTCGGTCAATGCGCCTCGTGCGCCGACGACCGCCGAGATGCCGAGCTCTCGCGCCAGAACCGCGGCGTGGCTGAGCGGCCCGCCGTCCGCTGTGACGATCGCCGCGGCAAGTGTGAGCACGGCGTTGTAGGCAGGAGTCGTGCACGGCACCACCAGCACGTCGCCGTTGCGCAAGCGGTCGATGGCGTGCTCGGGCGAATCGGCGCGGCAGGCCCGACCGCGAACGATCTGATCGCCGACGCCCACGCCACGTAGGCCACTGGTGGAGCGCTCCCCGCCCATCCCGAGTTGTTCGATCACGATCTGCACGATGCGGACGACGTCGGCCAACGGCTTCGGCAGGACTTCGAGCGGCGGAACCGCCTCGCGTTCTCCGAGGCTCAACGGCGCGTCGAGCGTGGCCAAGCGATGGCGTTCCTGCCGGCGCCGGTCGAGCTCTGCTGCGTTCGGCCCTGTGCCGCGCAACGTGTCCATCGAGACCTCTTCGGACCGGAGCTCCAACGCGTCGTCCGGTATCGCGGCGACCCCGGCGGCGACCATCCGCCGGCCGACCTCGAGCATCGCCAAGCGCAGCAGACCGAGGGGCCATTCGGCGGTGGTCGGACCGTTGTCGTCGCGAAGATTCATCGCCGCCCGGGCTTCTTCGAGCCGGCTGTCGAAGTCCTCCTGGTGTGCCACGGGCACGCGTGACCTGATCACTTCGATGCGGTACTGCAGGCCCTCACCCACGGCACGCTCGACACCATGGAGGATGGTGGACAGCACCACCTCGGGGATCTCGGCGAGCGTGACCCCGTCGATGTCGTAGCGGCTGATCATCATCGAGCCGTGGTACTCGAGGTACTTGTCGAGATCGTGTGCCGCCTCGGGACCGATGGCGCGCACGTCGTCGAGCGTCTGCGGCACGTGGCCCGATCGTTCGACCGCGGTGCGCAAGCGGGTGAGAGTGTGCATGGGATCGACGGTCGACGGTGACGCACCCTCGAGCAACGGGATCGCGTCGACCGGTTCAATGCCCCACTCGCGACACCCTGCGAGATACGACCCGATCGGGCCGAGGTCGTAGCCGTGCAGCCAATGGTGGTACTCCCAACTGGCGCGGCAGTGCTCGATGACCTCTTGGGCGTGCTCGATCAACGTCGGATCGTCGAGCTCGGCGAGGTCCACCTTCTGGATCGCCAGGTTGCGCGACTCGACGAGCGCCCGCCCGCCGTGCTCCCAGTCGTCGACAACTTTGCGCCACGGACGCTCGGCCTGGGTGCGCAGCGCCGCCTTGGTACGGCGGCGGAACTCGGGATGGAAGCGGCCGACGGCGCGCAGCACGAACTTCGGCGGCAGGTTCTTGGTCGGCCGATCAGCGGCCACGAGCGGTCGCAGGCGGGTGTACATGAATCCGTTGACGAACCCACAGTCGAGTGTCTCGGCCGGCGTGCCGAGCTCGGCGAACACCCGACGCAATCCCGCCGGCATCGAGTTCGCCTGGATGTATTGGACGAGCGGGGTCTCGCCTCCAAGGAAATGGGAGCGATCGAGCTCCCAGTACCCCGGGCCCGGGGCGTCCCAACTCACCATCGACCAACCTCCTTCGACCACCTTACGCCACCCATGGCGGTCTTGGATCACTCCGAGCGGTCAGCCCATCTTGGCCTGCAAGCGCTTGTCGAGTGCATCGAGGAAGTCTTCGGTGGTGAGGAACGGTGCATCTCGGGCGATGAGGATCGCCAGATCCTTGGTCATCTCGCCGGCCTCGACGGCTTCGACGCACACGCTTTCGAGTGCCTCGGCGAACTTGACGACGTCGGGCGTGTCGTCCATCCGGCCGCGATACGTCAGGCCCTGCGTCCACGCGTAGATCGACGCGATCGGGTTCGTGGACGTCTTGTTGCCCTTCTGATGTTCGCGGTAGTGGCGCGTCACCGTGCCGTGGGCCGCCTCGGCCTCGACGGTCTTGCCGTCGGGTGTCATCAACACCGACGTCATCAAGCCGAGTGAGCCGAAGCCCTGGGCCACGGTGTCGCTCTGCACGTCGCCGTCGTAGTTCTTGCACGCCCACACATAGCCACCCTCCCACTTCATCGCGGCGGCGACCATGTCGTCGATGAGGCGGTGCTCATAGGTGAGACCGGCAGCGTCCATCTCGGCTTTGAACTCGTTCTGGTACACCTCTTCGAAGATGTCCTTGAACGATCCGTCGTAGGCCTTGAGGATCGTGTTCTTCGTGCTCATGTAGACCGGGTAGTTGCGCATCAGCCCGTAGCGCAGCGAGGCCCTGGCGAAGTCGCGGATCGAATCGTTGAAGTTGAACATGCCCATCGTCACGCCACCGTCGGCACCGAAGTCGGCGATCTTCATCTCGAC
>Ga0157378_10001288_pt1 | contig 22567 bp, 15 predicted proteins | sample M65metaG_FD_115309 | JGI IMG/M metagenome (GOLD analysis project Ga0157378, IMG submission 115309) | Miscanthus rhizosphere microbial communities from Kellogg Biological Station, Michigan, USA - M6-5 metaG | ecosystem: Host-associated > Plants > Roots > Rhizosphere > Soil | place: USA: Michigan...
ATGTCCAGCACGCCGACCTCGGACGCCATGATCACGAGGTCGTCCTTCGTCACGTAGTAACGCGAGGGCCGCAGCCCGTTGCGATCGAGCACCGCGCCGATCACCGTGCCGTCGGTAAACGCGATCGAGGCCGGGCCGTCCCACGCCTCCATCAGGGCGGAGTGATATTCGTAGAAGGCCTTGAGCTCGGGGCCCATGGTCTCGTGCGCGGACCACGGCTCCGGAATCATCATCAGGACGGCGTGGGGCAGCGATCGTCCCGTCATGTAGAGGAACTCGAGGACGTTGTCGAACGTCGCCGTGTCGCTGCCGCCCTCCCGGATGACCGGAAGGATCTTCTTCAAATCGTCGCCGAACAGCTCCGACTGGAGGAGGCCTTCGCGCGCGCGCATCCAGTTGATGTTGCCGCGCAGCGTGTTGATCTCGCCGTTGTGCGCGACGTAGCGATACGGGTGCGCCAGCGGCCACGACGGAAACGTGTTGGTGCTGAAGCGCTGATGCACGAGCGCGAGCGCCGATTCGATGTCGGGATCGGTCAGATCCGGGAACACCGGCTGGATCTGATCGGCCGTGAGCATGCCTTTGTAGATCAGCGTCTTCGACGAGAGGCTCGGGATGTAGAACATCCGGCTCTCGGAGAGCTTCAGCTCGTCGACGGCCTTCTCGACGCGCTTGCGGATGACATAGAGCTTCCGCTCGAAGCGCATCGGATCGGCCTTCAGGACACTCGAATCCTCGCCGAACGCGATGAACAGCTGCTCGATCGCCGGCATCACGGCGGCCGCCGATTCGCCGAGCGTGCTGTCGGACGTCGGCACGCGCCGCCAGCCGAGCAGGCGCTGGCCCTCTTCGTCGATGATTCGGTCGATCAGCTTCCGCAGCTGCTCGCGCTGCGCCGCGTCGCGCGGCAGAAAGACGTTGCCGACGCCGTACTGTCCGGCCGGCGGCAGGCCGATGCTGAGATCGCGCGTGACCTTCCGCAGGAACTTGTCCGGCGGCTGGATCAGGATGCCCGCGCCGTCGCCGGTATTCGCTTCGCGCCCGCACGCGCCACGATGCTGCAGGTTGATGAGGACCTGCAGGCCGCGTTTGACGACCGCATGCGATTTGCGGCCCTTGATGTTGACGACGAAACCGACGCCGCAGGCGTCGTGCTCGTAGCGCGGATCGTAGAGGCCCTGAGCCTGGGGGGGCGTCAGGAAGAATGGTTTGGGCATTTACTAACGTCCTTCAGCGAAGAGCATTTTTCCCTGTGAGCATACAGAAGGGAAATACAATGATCACATCAAATCCATAACCAAAGAAGATAGATAGTGGGTCCGCGCGCGCGGTCCGCCCAGAGCGACGTTTCTGTTTGCCTCTGAACTTCGTGCCTACAAGTTGGTCGGAAGACGCGACCGGTCTGACAGGGTGCAACACGCCTGAAATCAGCAGGTTGTACTGATTCGCCGTGGTGCGGCTCTTGCTCCATGTCAGCCCGGATGAGTGTGGCTCCCGTCGCGACGCACTGCCCGTACTGCGCTCTTCAGTGCGGGGTGCACATGACCGATGGCCCGGAGGGGCTCGACCTGGCCGGCAACGTCGCGTTTCCCGTCAACAAGGGCGGCCTGTGCGTGAAGGGCTGGGCGGCGCCGGAGACACTTGCGCACCCGGATCGATTGCGGACGCCGCTCATTCGGAATCCCGGCGGAGACCTCGAGCCGGCGTCCTGGCATGACGCGCTCGAGCTGATCGCGCGCCGCTTCAGCGAGCTTCAGGCGCGCCACGGACCGGACTCAGTCGGCGTGTTCGGCGGCGGCGCGCTCACCAACGAAAAAGCCTACCTGCTCGGCAAGTTCGCGCGCGTGGCGCTCGGCACGGCGAACATCGACTACAACGGACGGTTCTGCATGTCGTCGGGGGCCGCGGCGTCGACGATGGCGCTCGGCCTCGATCGCGGGCTGCCGTTTCCGCTCCAGGACATCACGCAGGCCACGGTCACCCTGCTCGCCGGGGCCAACATCGCGGAGACGATGCCGCCGCTGATGCAGTACTTCGAGGAGCAGCGGGCCCGCGGCGGCCTGCTCATCGTCGTCGATCCGCGGCGGACGGCAACGGCGGATCGGGCGACGCAGCATCTGGCCATCCGGCCGGGCACCGACGCCGCGCTCGCGAACGGCATCCTGCACGTGCTCGTCCGCGACAACCTGATCGATCCCGCGTTCATCCGCGAGCGGACGGACGGTTTCGAGGCCGTCAGGCGCATCGCCGAGATCTACTGGCCGCAGCGAGTCGAAGACATCACCGGAATCTCCGAGGCGCTGATCGTCGAGACCGCGCGGCGGCTGGGCACGGCCGCGCATCCGATGATCCTGACCTCGCGGGGTCCGGAGCAGCAGTCGCAGGGCGTGAACAACACGCTGGCGTACATCAACATCGCGCTGGCGATCGGCGCCGTCGGCCGCCCGTTCAGCGGCTATGGCTGTTTGACAGGCCAAGGCAACGGCCAGGGCGGGCGCGAGCACGGGCAGAAGGCCGACCAGCTTCCGGGGTATCGCCGTATCGACGACGAACTCGGGCGGGCGCAGGTCGCCGACGTCTGGGGTCTCCCGGCCTCCGCGATTCCCGGCGTCGGGAAGTCGGCGGTCGAGCTGTTGAACTCCATCGGCAAAGCGCGCGGCCTGCGATCGCTGTTCGTCATGGGATCGAACCTCGTCGTCTCCGCGCCGAATGCGCGGCAGGTTCGTGATCGCTTGCAGTCGCTCGAGTTGCTCGTCGTCACCGACTTCTTTCTCTCGGAGACCGCGCAGATGGCGCATGTGGTCCTGCCGTCGGCGCAGTGGGCAGAGGAGGAAGGAACGCTGACGAATCTGGAAGGGCGGGTGCTGATGCGACGGCGCGTGACGGAACCGCCGGAAGGCGTCCGCACGGACATCGACATCCTGTGCGAACTCGGAGAGCGTCTTGGCCACCGTCGGCAGTTCACGTACGCCAACACGGAAGCCGTCTTCAACGAGCTGCGACGCGCCACACGTGGCGGGCCCGCGGACTACTCGGGCATTTCGTACGACCGAATCAACTCGACCGACGGAGTCTTCTGGCCGTGTCCGTCCCTCGATCATCCGGGCACGCCGCGGCTCTTCGCCGACACGTTCCCGACCGAAAACGGCCGCGCGCGTTTTCACGCGGTCTCCCACCGAACGATCGCCGAGGAACCCACCGACGCGTATCCGCTGTTCCTGACAACGGGCAGAGTGCTCGCGCAGTACCAGTCGGGCACGCAGACGCGCCGCACGCAGGCGCTGCAGGATCTGGCGGCCGAGCCCTTCGTCGAGATCCACCCGGCCACGGCGGCCTCGTACGGCCTCTGCGCCGGCGATCGCGCGACGCTTCGAACCCGCCGGGGGACCGCGGTGTTCAAGGTCAAAATCACCGACTCGATTCGCGAGGACACGCTGTTCGTGCCGTTCCACTGGGGCGGCGAGCACTCGGTGAACGTTCTGACGAACCCCGCGCTCGACCCGACGAGCAAGATGCCAGAGCTCAAAGTCTGCGCGGCTCGAATCGATCCGATCTGAGACAAATTTGTTCCGCACAGATTTCGAGCGACAACTTCGTCGGCCAACGATATTGATGAACGAAAAGTAAGAGCGGCGATCGCTGCACGATTCGCGACCTCGACAATTGTGCGCGTGGTGTCCGTCTTGCTGTTCACAAGACGGAATCATGTCCCTTCCCCTGCTCACCCGCGCGACCGAGGACGGCGTCACGTTCATGCTGACGCCGCGTCCCACCGACGTCCCGGCCGGCCACGCGCCGGCTCCACCGCGCATGCCCGATCGCGCGCCGGGACCCGGCGAGCAGTACCGCTTTCACGTCGACATGGGCAAGTGCATCGGCTGCAAGTGCTGCGTGGTCGCCTGCAACGAGCAGAACGGCAACCCCGCGGCGATCAACTGGCGGCGCGTCACCGAGATCGAGGGCGGCTGGTATCCGAACGCGCAGCGATCGTACATGTCGATCGGTTGCCACCACTGTCTGGAGCCGACGTGCCTGCAGGGCTGCCCTGTTGACGCGTACACGAAAGACGCGGGCACCGGCATCGTGCTGCACAGCGCCGACGCCTGCATCGGCTGCCAGTACTGCACGTGGAACTGTTCGTACGGCGTACCGCAATACAACCCGGAACGCGGCGTCGTCGGCAAATGCGACATGTGCCACAGCCGGCTCGGGGCCGGGCAATCGCCGGCGTGCGTGTCCGCGTGTCCGAGCGGCGCGATTCGGATCGAGATCGTGAATATCGCCTCGTGGCGCGACGCCGTCGCGAACGTCGCAGCCGCGATGGCGACAGGTGTCCCCTCGGGCGATCAGAGCGTGTCGACGACGCGGATGACGCTTCCGGCGAACCTGGCGCCGAATGCAAAGCCCGTGGATCTCGTGCACATCCAGCCTGCCGATCCGCACTGGCCGCTCGTCGTGATGATGGTGTTCACGCAGTTGTCAGTCGGGACGTTCGCGGCGATCTGGCTGCTGGAGCTGCTGGGCGGGTTTGCGAGGCTGGGAATGGCGGCCGTGACCGCGCTCTTCGTGGCGATGCTGGCGCTGTCCGCCTCGACGTTGCATCTCGGCCGGCCGATCTACGCGTATCGCGCACTGAAGATGTGGCGCCGGTCGTGGCTGAGCCGCGAAGTCCTGCTCTTCTCGGCGTTCTCCGGAGTCGCGTGCCTCTATGCCGCGACTCTCTGGTTCGGCTGGCCACTCGCGATCGTCTCCGGCGGCCTGACGTTGCTGCTCGGATTTGGCGGCGTGACGGCGAGCGCGTGCATCTATCGCGTGCCGTCCAGGCCCGCCTGGAACACGCCGTTGACGCTGGTGCAGTTCAATCTGACAGCGCTGACGCTCGGCCCGTTGTTCGCTGCCGCTACCGGCGCCGGATCGCCGCGGTGGCTCGCAGTGGCATCGGCACTGGCAGCAGGCGTCCAGTTCGTCGTCCTGGCGCTCAAGTTCTTCAACCTGAACGGCGGGACGGTTGAGGCGAAGGCATCGGCCACGCTTCTTACGACGAACTTCCGGGGGTTGTTCATCACGAGAGGCGTGCTGCTGGCGCTCGGCGCGATCGCGCTGCCGCTCTTCACGTCGCAGCCGGTGGTGCTCTGGCTGGCGCTGGTGACGGCGATCGCCGCCGAGACGATCGGCCGGTACCTCTTCTTCGTCAGCGTCGTCCCGAAACATCTGGTGGCGCCGTATCTCGAAAGCGAGGCCGCGTGAACCTCAAGCGCGTCCTCGGGCTCGACATCCTCGCTGACCGGTATGCCTACGCCGACGATGCCGTCACGGGGTACACCTCGGCGAAGCGCGTTCCAGATCGCTGGGTGCCGACGACGTGCGGCTACTGTTCGGTCGGCTGCGGGATGTTCATCGGCGTGAAAAACGGCCGCGCGGTCAGCGTCCGCGGCAATGCCGATCATCCCGTCAACGCCGGCGTGCTCTGTCCCAAAGGCCTCTCGGAACACGAAACCATTCACGCGGACTCGCGCGCGACGCATCCGTTGTTCCGGCCGTCGAAGAAATCGAAGCTCTATCGCGTCGGCTGGGAAGACGCGATCCAGACGATGGCCGCGAAGTTCCGCGACGTGCAGCAGCGCCACGGCAACGACGCCGTCGGCATCATCAGCACCGGTCAGCTGGTGACGGAAGAGTTCTATACGCTCGGCAAGCTGGCGCAGCTCGGGCTCGGCACGCGCAATTACGACGGCAACACCACGCTCTGCATGGCCACGGCGGTGTCCGGCTACAAGCGATCGTTTGGAAGCGACGGCCCGCCCGGATCGTACGAGGACTTCGAACGCGCCGACGTCATCCTCCTGATTGGCGCCAACATCGCCGACAACCACCCCATTCTGTGGCAGCGCCTCGAAGCGAATCCCTCGAAGACGCTGATCGTCGTCGATCCGCGCGTGACGAAGACGGCGATGCTGGCCGATCTCCACATCCCGCTGAAGCCACGCTCCGATCTCGCGCTTCTCAACGGCATCATCCACATCCTGATCGAGAGCGACCTGATCGATCACGCCTACATCGACGAGCACACGGAAGGATTCGAGACGCTGTACGAGTCGGTGCGCGAGTACCGGCCGGAACGTGTCTCCGAGATCACCGGTCTGTCCGTCGAGCTGATCTACCGTGTCGCGTCTCTCTACGGCAACGCGAAGGCCGCGTTCATCGCATGGACGATGGGCGTGAATCACAGCTCGAAGGGCACGGAAACCGTCAACGCGATCAACAACCTCGCGCTCATCACCGGAAACATCGGCCGGGCCGGCGCGGCGCCGTTCTCGATCACCGGCCAGTGCAACGCAATGGGAACGCGGGAGGCCGGCTTCACCTCGTCGCTGCCGGGCTACCGGAAGTTTGAGGACGCGGCCGAGCGTGAAGCGCTGGCGGCGATCTGGAACGTCCCCGTCGGCCGGATTCCCACAAAACGGGGACTCGCGTATCCGGACATCATCGAAGCGATTCTCGAACGGAAGATTCGCGCGCTGTGGATCATCGCGACGAATCCGATCGTGTCGTTCCCGAATCTCGGCGTCCTGCAGCAGGCGCTGGAGACGCTCGAGTTTCTCGTCGTGCAGGACGGGTTCCATCCCACGCCGACCAGCGCGTTGGCCGATCTCGTGTTGCCGGCAGCGATCTGGGGAGAGAAGGAAGGGACCTACACGAACGCCGAGCGGCGCGTGAGCAAGGTCAATAAGGCCGTCGAGCCTCCGGGCGAAGCGCGATCCGATCTTCAGATCTTTCTCGACGTCGCGGCGGCGATCGGATGCCGCGACGAGCTCTTCCCGAACTGGAAAACACCCGAAGACGCGTTCGAGGAGTGGAAACGCGTTTCGGCCGGCCGGCTCTGCGACTACTCGGCGATGACGTACGACGCGATCGAAGCGGGCGGCGGCATGCAGTGGGGCGGTCCGCGGCTCTATGCGAGCGGAGAATTCCAGACCGAGAACGGCAAGGCCCAGCTGATTCCAACGAAGTGGGAGCCGTTTCCAGAGCCGACGAATCGCCAGTATCCGTTCGTCCTGAACACCGGACGGACCGTCGAGCACTGGCATACGCGGACGAAAACCGGGCGCGTGCCGATTCTCGAGCGTCTCTCGCCGCGGCCGTGGCTCGAGATGAATCCGCGGGACGGACGCGCGCTCGGCCTTCACCCCACCGAGCGTGTCGACGTCGTGTCGCGGAGAGGCGTGATTCGCAACCTCGATCTTCGGCTGACGGAAACCGTCGGGGCGGGCCAGGTCTTCGTGCCGTTTCACTGGGCCGAGGCGAACGCCAACCAGGCGACGCAGAGCGACTTCGATCCGATTTCCAGAGAACCCAACTACAAACAGTGCGCGGTGCGAGTGGAGCGGTCGCGATGAACAATGGAACACAACGTCTGGTCGTCGTCGGCAACGGCATGGCCGGCATCGCCTGCGTCGAACAGATCCTGAAGCACTCGCCGAAGTTCGAGATCACGGTGTTCGGCGACGAGACGCACGTCAACTACAACCGGATCCTGCTGTCGTCGGTCCTCGCCGGCGAGCGGACGGCCGACGAAATCACGCTGAACCCGCTCGAGTGGTATCTGCGCAACGACATCCAGCTTCGGCTCGGCGTCCGCGTGGTCGACGTCAACCCTGAGGAAAAGTTCGTCACGGGAGACGACGGGAGCGTGACGCCGTACGACACGCTGCTGCTGGCGACGGGAAGTTCGGCCTTCAAACCGCCGATCCAGGGGCTCGACAAGCAGAACGTCTTCGCGTTTCGCACCCTCGACGACACGCGCGACCTGCTCGAGCGCGCGTCGCCAGGCGTAAAAGCGATCGTCATCGGCGGCGGCCTGCTCGGCCTCGAGGCGGCGCGCGGGCTGCAGGTCCGCGGCTGCGACGTCACGGTCGTGCATCTGATGGCCACGCTCATGGAGCGCCAGCTCGATCCGGACGCCGGCAACTACCTGACCGGGAAGATGGAGGAGCTCGGCGTTCGCGTGCTGCTGCGCCGCGCGACCACCGCGATCGTCGGCGACGAACGTGCCGAAGGCATCGCGTTCGACGACGGGACCGTTCTCGAGGGGGATCTGGTGGTGGTCGCGGCGGGCATCCGTCCGAACGTCGAGCTTGGCTACAAAGCCGGCCTCCACGTCAATCGCGGCATCGTCGTCAACGACTACATGGAGACGTCGGACCCCGACATCTTCGCCGTGGGCGAATGCGTCGAGCATCGGGGCACATGCTACGGGCTCGTGGCGCCGCTCATCGAACAGGGCAAAGTCCTGGCGGCGACGATCACGGGCAACAAGGGACCGACGTACACGGGCACGGTGCTCGCGACGAAGCTCAAGATCATGGGCGTCGACGTGTTCTCGGCCGGCGACTGGAGCGAACAGCACGCCGATCCGGTGCGGTTCGAAGATCGCGCGCTCGGCATCTACAAGAAGCTCACGGTCCGCGACGGCAAGCTCGTCGGCGCGATCCTCGTCGGCGACACGAGCGACAGCCATCGGTACATGGACTGGCTGCGAACGGGCGCGGATCTCGCGGAGAAACGCGCGCATCTGCTGTTTCCGCCGCCGGCGTCGGACGCCGGCCTCGACCTGGCGGAGATGGCGGACACTGCGACGATCTGCGGATGCGTCGGCGTCACGAAGGGCGCGATCATCGAGGCGATTCACGAGAAGGGCATCAGCACGATGTCGCAGCTGAAAGAAACGACCCGTGCCAGCACGGGCTGCGGCAGCTGCACGTCGCTCTGCCAGAACATCCTGCGGGCCGTCGCGCCCGATTTCGAGGAAGAAGGCAAGAAGGTCCTCTGCGGCTGCGTGCCGTTCTCGCAGGACAACCTGCGCGAGATCCTTCGCAGCCAGAAGCTGAAATCCGTGCAGGAGGTCCTCGACATCTACGGCAACGGCAGCGGGTGCGAAATCTGCAAGCCGGCGCTGAGCTACATGCTCGACATGATCTGGTGCGGCGATCATGACGAAGATCGATCGGCGCGGTTCATCAACGACCGCGTCCACGCAAACATCCAGAAGGACGGCACCTTCTCGGTGATTCCACGAATCCACGGCGGCGTTACGTCGCCGGCGCAGTTGAGACGCATCGCCGACGTCGCCGACAAATACAACGTGCCGATGGTGAAGATCACGGGCAGCCAGCGCATCGATTTGCTCGGGATCAAAAAAGAGGATCTGCCGAAGGTGTGGGCGGATCTCGGCATGATGTCGGGCCAGGCGTACACGAAAGGCGTGCGCATGGTGAAGACGTGCGTGGGCACCGAGTTCTGCCGCTTCGGCACGCAGGACTCGACGAGCGCCGGTGTCGAGATGGAGCATCGCTTCGAAAACCTGTTCACGCCGCACAAGGTGAAGATGGCGACCGTCGGCTGCCCGCGCAACTGCGCGGAGGCGACGGTGAAGGACATCGGCCTGGTCGGTCAGGAGGGCGGCTGGCAGGTGGTGGTCGGCGGCGCCGCCGGAAAGTCGGTGCGCAAGGCCGACCTCCTGATGACTGTCGAGACCACCGAACAGGCGCTCGAAGCCGCGGAGCTCTTCTTCCAGTACTACCGCGAGCAGGCGAATTACCTGGAACGCACGTACGACTTCGTCGAACGCGTCGGCATCGACAAGGTGCGCAAGGAGACCGTCTACGCGCCCGAGGCGACGAAGCGAGCGCTCCTCGACCGGCTGCAGAAATCGAAGGCCGCGTCGAAGGACGCGTGGCTCGAGGGCCAGTCGCCGGTCAACCCGACGCAGTTCATTCGCCTTCGGCCAATCGAGAGCGGGCCGATCGAGACGGTGTTGTCATGAGTGCCTGGATCAGGATCGCGACCTGCGACAGCATTCCGCCGCGCGAAGGCCGCGCCGCGGTCATCGGCGACCGGCAGATTGCCATCTTCAACCTCGGCGACAGATTTCTCGCCGTCGACAACGAGTGCCCGCATCAGAGCGGGCCGCTCTGCGACGGCATCGTCGCCGGCGACGCGGTGGTCTGCCCGCTTCATCAGTGGAAGGTGAATCTGGAAACCGGTGCGGTGGCGCGTCCGGCCGACAAACAGGAATGCATCCGGACGTACGCCATCCGCGTGGACGAGGGCGTGATTTCCATAGAGGCGTGACCGCGTGATGACCAGGAAATCGTTTCTAAGCTCGGGGCATACGCCGACGCTCGTGTCGGCGCTTCTCTATTTCGACGTCAGCTTCATGGTGTGGGTCATCCTCGGACCGCTTGCGCCGTTCCTGCGCCAGCAGTTCGGCATGAGCGCCACGGCGCAGGGACTGCTCGTTGCGGTGCCGCTGCTCGGCGGCTCGCTGTTCCGTCCGGTCCTCGGCGTCCTTGCCGATCGCATCGGTGGCCGTCGCACAGGGCTCGTCGGTCTCGGCCTGACGCTGACGGCGTTGCTGCTGGGCTGGACGATGGCGAGCGCGACGTGGCACCTGTTCCTGCTCGGCTTCTGTCTGGGCATCGCGGGCGCGAGCTTCGCGGTGGCGCTGCCGCTCGCGAGCCGCTGGTATCCGGCGGAATACCAGGGTCTGGCGATGGGCATCGTCGGGGCGGGCAATTCGGGGTCGCTGATGGCGACGCTGTTCGCGCCGCGGCTGGCCGAGAAGATTGGCTGGGCGAGCACCTTCGGGCTCGCCATCCTGCCCGTCGCCGCCGTCGCGGTCCTGTTCGCGGCGATGGCGAAAGACAGTCCGTCGAAGTCGACGCCGCTCGGCTGGAAAGACTACACGGAGATCCTGCGCGAGCCGGACACGCTCTGGTTCTCCCTCCTGTATAGCCTCACGTTCGGCGGCTTCGTCGGCTTCACCAGCTTTCTCACGACGTTCTTCCACGAGCAGTATCAGATGTCGCGAGTCAGCGCGGGCGACTTCACCACCATCGTCGTCGTCGCCGGAAGCCTGATGCGCCCGCTCGGCGGCTGGCTGTCGGACCGTCTCGGCGGTTACCGGCTGCTGCTGGTGCTGCTCGGCGGGGCGGCGATCTCGCTCGGCTTCGTCTCGACGCTGCCGGCGCTCGCCGTGGTCGTGCCGCTGCTGTTTCTCACCGTCGGCTGTCTCGGAATGGGCAACGGCGCCGTCTTCCAACTCGTGCCGCAGCGGTTTGCGGGACGGATGGGCATCATTACGGGCGTCGTCGGCGCCGCCGGGGGCTTAGGCGGATTCTTCCTGCCGTCGATTCTCGGCGCTGCGAAGGATCTCACCGGCAGCTACGCGAGCGGGTTGATGCTCTTCGCGCTGGCGTTCGCCGCCGGCACGTTCACGCTGCTCGAACTGGGCGCCCGGTGGGAGTCGCGATGGGACGCGGCGGCTGTGCGGCAGTCGGGGATTTTCAGCTACCGCGGTAAGATCGCCGGCAATGTCACTGAAGGGGAAGAGGGTCGCGCTGCTTGAAGCGCGAATGAGCAGCGAGCTGTCGTCGATCGTCGAACGGCAGGGCGGGACGCCGTACTCGGTCCCCGCCGTGCGTGAGACGCCGACCGAGCAGCCCGCGGAGACGACGGCGTTCGTCGACGCGCTCTGCGCGAGCCGCTTCGACCTCGTCATCTTCATGACCGGCGTCGGGGCATCGGCGCTGCTCAAGGAGGCCGAGAAGCGCGGCCGGCTGGACGCGGCGATCGACGCATTGCGGCGCGCGACCACCGTCTGCCGCGGTCCCAAGCCGGTGTCCGTGCTGCGCCGCAGCAACATCCAGGTCAACATCACTGCCGCCGAGCCGCATACGACGGCCGAGGTGCTGCAGGCGCTCGAACCGATCGATCTGCAGGGGAAGACCATCGGTCTCGTGCATTACGGCGAACGTAATGACGCCGTGACCCTCGGTCTGGGCAACCGGGGCGCGACGGTCGACGATCTCTGCCTCTATGAGTGGCGTCTTCCAGAAGACACCGGCCCGCTCGAGCAGCTCATCGGCGACATCATCGACGGCCGAGTCGACGCGGTGGCTATCACCAGCCAGATTCAGATTCGTCACCTTTTCGAAATCGCCGACAAACTTGGCAGGCGTGACGCCCTCGCCGACGCCTTGAACAGGAAGTCCGTCGTTGCCGCCGTGGGACCCGTGTGCGCGACGGCGTTGCGCTCGTTCGGCGTGATTCCGCACGTGCAGCCGTCGCATCCGAAGATGGGACCGATGATGATCGCGCTCTCCGACTACTTCGAGCTCACCGCGCGCTGAGCGATTCCCACACATTTGTTGCGATAGTTTTCCGGCAGACAACTTCCGTAGGGTTGCTGACGCCGTCTGTCTTCATGTCGTCAGCCTGATATCGCTCTGACATCGCGTACGTAAAGCGACGGTCATCTGGTGTGCAACTTGCTGAATTCTCCCGCGAGGAGATTTTCATGCGAAGGGTGCTGCTGATCGGATCTCTGTGGTGCGCATCGTGGCTGCTGCCCGCGATCGCATTTGCGCAAGCGATTCAGCCAATCAAGATCGGCGACGCGGTCGTGTCGACGACCCTCCGGAGCCGCGCGTACTCGTGGGACTGGTTCGGCGACGCGCCGAACGGCGAATACACGTACTCGGGATCGCTGCTGCGGTTCGGCGTGGCCGAGACGAAACCGACATTCGACTGGCAGGTCGAGTTCGCCGTGCCGGCGCTCGTCAACATGCCGTCGACCGCCGTGATGCCGGCGCCGCTCGGACAACTCGGCCTCGGCGGCAGCTATTCGGCCGCCAACAGCAACTCGACCAATTCATCGAGCATCTTTCTCAAGCAGGCGTCGTTCACGGTGAAGGGCATCGGCCGCGGGGCCGCCCAGGCCATCAAGGCCGGCCGCATGGAGTTCATCGACGGCACCGAGCTCGCGCCCGCGCACAGCACGCTGGCGGCGCTCAAGCGCGATCGCATCGCGCAGCGTCTGCTTGCGAACTTCGGGTTCACGGACGTGCAGCGGAGTCTCGACGGCGCGCAGTACTCGCTGAATCTTCCGAAGCTGAACGTCACCGCGGTCGCCGGGCGTCCGACCGAGGGCGTGTTCCAGGTCGACGGCTGGGCCGAGCTGAAGATCAACGTGTTTTACGGCGCCGTCAGCGGCGCGCACGGCAAGTTCGCCGCGACCGACTGGCGGGTGTTCGCGCTCGCCTACAGCGACTACCGCACCGGCGTCGTGAAGACCGACAACCGCGCCGCGGCCATCAGAAACGCCGACACGACGTCCTCGGTCGACGTCGGCACCTACGGCGGCCACATCCTGCAGATCGTGCCGACGAAGAGCGGTCCAATCGACCTGCTGTTCTGGGGCGCGCTGCAGAACGGATCGTGGGGAACCCAGGCGCATCGCGCAGGCGCGTTCGCCGCGGAAGCCGGCTGGCAGCCGGCGGTGTTGCCGGCGATCAAGCCGTGGGTCAGGGGTGGCTACGACTTCGGATCCGGCGACGACAACCCGACGGACGGAACGCACTCCACGTTCTTCCAGGTGCTGCCGACGCCGCGCATCTACGCGCGCACGCCCTTCTTCAACATGATGAACACGAAGGACGCCTTCGGCGAGCTCGTGCTTCGACCCAAGCGTGTCACCCTCCGCTCGGACATCCACGTCCTGCGGCTCGCAAACGCCGCCGACCTCTGGTACTCCGGCGGAGGCGCGTTCCAGGCCGCGACGTTCGGGTACACCGGCCGTCCTTCGAACGGCCAGTCCACCCTCGGCACGCTCTACGACATCAGCGCTGACGTGACGCTCACGCCGCACGTCGGCGTCGGCGGTTACTTCGGCTATGCCTCCGGCGGGCTCGTCACGCAGGCCATTTATTCCGGGAACGCCGTCCACCTCGGATTTTTCGAATTGAACCTGAAGTTTTGAGGTCCCGATGAACAGACGCAAATTTCTCAAGACCGCCGTCGCGGCCAGTAGCGCGGCGACGCTGATGAAAGGCCTTCCGGGCGGATGGGCCGGCAGCGTGTACGCGGACGACTCGCCCGAGACGCCGAACATGCGCTTCGGCATGATCGCGCTCACCGACTGCGCGCCGATCGTCATGGCGCACGAGCTCGGCTACTTCAAGAAGTTCGGCATCAACTCCGTCGTGTCGAAGGAAGCCTCGTGGGCCGTCATCCGCGACAAGCTGTCGCTCGGCGAGAACCACGCGACGCACATGCTGATCGGCATGCCGTTCGCGTCGACGATGGGACTGGCGGGATCGCCGGTGAAGCCGATGGTGATTCCATGGCTGCTCAATCGCAACGGCCAGGCGATCACGCTCAACAACCGTCTCAAGAAGGCCGGCGTGAAGGCGGCGAAGGACGTCAAGCCCCTCGTCGAGCACGCAAAGTCCAGCGGCGATCCGCTGACGTTCGCCATGACGTTTCCGCCCGGCACTCACGCGATGTGGATCCGCTACTGGCTGGCGTCCGGCGGCATCCATCCCGACAAGGACGTGACGCTCATCACGATCCCGCCGGCGCAGATGGTCGCGAACATGAAGGTCGACAAGATGGACGGCTTCTGCGTCGGCGAGCCGTGGAACAACCGCTCGATCGTCGACGGCATCGGCTACACCGTGACGACGACGCAGAAGATGTGGAAGGACCATCCGGAGAAGGTCTGCGCGTTCACGGAAGAATTCGCGACGAAAAATCCCAAGTCGGTCAAGGCCGTGCTGAAGGCGCTGCACCTGGCGAGCGAGTACCTCGACAAGATGGACAACCGGCGGTCGGCTGCCGACGTCATCTCGCGGCCGACCTACATCAACTGTCCGCCCGAGATCATCCTCGAGCGGCTGATGGGCAAGTACAACTACGGCGACGGCCGCTCCGAGCAGGATCCCGACTACATGATCTACTCCGATCGCAACTGCAACTATCCGCATCAGATCTACGGCATGTGGTTCATGTCGCAGTTCCGCCGCTGGGGCATGGTCAAGAGCGCGCCGGACTACAAGGGCGTCGCCAAGCGCGTGCTGCGCTCGGACATCTACCTCGAGGCGATGAAGGAGCTCGGCGTGAACAGGCAGATCACCGAGCAGACGAAGGTGACGCTGTTCGACAGCGCGCTCGACGCCGCAGATCCGGAAAAGTACGCGACGTCCTTTCCGGTCCATAGCCTCGCGTCATGAAGAAGCGCCTGATCAACCTCCTCCTGCCGTGCATCGGCATCGTGCTCGCCCTCGCCGCGTGGGGGGCCATCAGCACGATGGTGAAGGACCTGCCGTCGCCGATGAAGCCGTGGGAGGAGAGCAAGATCTATATTCTGAAGCCGCTCGAGAAGCGCGGCGAGATGGATCAGGGCATCGCGCTGCTGGCGTACTACAGCCTGATGCGCGTCGCCCGCGGCTTCCTGCTCGGCATCGCCATCGGCACGCCGCTCGGGTTCCTGCTCGGCATGTCGAAGACCGCCCAGCGGATCTTCGATCCGATCCTGCAGATCCTGCGGCCGATCTCACCGCTCGCCTGGCTGCCGCTCGGACTCATCATCTTTCAGAAGTCCGAACCGGCCGCGCTCTTCGCCATCGCCGTCTGCTCGATGTGGCCGACAGTCATCAACACGATGGTGGGCGTGCGCTCGATCCCGCAGGACTACTGGAACGTCGCGAAAGTCCTGCGCCTGACCTCGGTCACGACGTTCACGAAGATCGTCGTGCCCGCGACGCTGCCGTACATGTTCACCGGCTTCCGCCTCAGCCTTGGCATCGCGTGGCTGGTCATCGTCGCGAGCGAGATGCTCACGGGCACGCCGGGAATCGGCGGTTTTCTCTGGCAGGAATACAACAGCCTGATCTACGCGCATATCGTGCTGGCGATTCTCACCATCGGCATCATCGGCTTCGTTCTCGATCGCCTGATGGGCATGGCTGAGGCGCGGCTGAGGACGATCTAATCGTGGCCTTCATCAGCATCGAAGGCGTCTCGAAGCGCTTCGGGAGTGGCCGCGACGCCAGAACCGTGCTGTCGGACGCGACGCTGTCGGTCGAGCGCGGCGAGTTCGTGTCGATCGTCGGGATGATGGGCTGCGGGAAGTCGACGTTTCTGAAGATCCTCGCGGGCCTCATCACGCCGGATGCCGGCACGATCCGGATCGGCGGCACGGCGCTGAACGGCGTGCAGCCGAACGCCGCCATCGTCTTTCAGAACTACTCGCTGCTGCCGTGGTTTTCGGCGCTGGAGAACGTCCGGCTGGCCGTCGAGGCGGCGTTTCCCGACTGGAGCAAGGCACAACAGAAGGCGCAGGCGACGCGGCACCTGGAGGTCGTCGGTCTCGGCAAGGCCCTTCAGCGGCGCCCCGGCCAGCTGTCTGGCGGCATGCGCCAGCGCGTCGCCATTGCCCGCGCGTTCGCGATCGAGCCGGAGATCCTGTTTCTCGACGAGCCGTTCGGCGCGCTCGATGCGCTGACGCGCGAGTCGCTGCAGCAGGAGCTGGCGCGTCTCACGTCGTCCGCCCGCAGGCCGGTGACGACGGTGATGATCACCAACAGCGTGGAGGAGGCACTGTTGCTCTCGGATCGCATCGTGCCGATGACAAAGGGACCGCAGGCGCTCGGGCATCCGGTGAGAGTGGACCTGCCGCGTCCGCGGGCGGCCAACGACATCATGCACGACGATCACGCCGCACACGTTCGTGCGCACATCGTGACGTCGCTGACGCGGGACATGAAGCCCGTCAGCAAACAGCAGGTCGCATGATCGCGCCGCTGGAAATCACCGGCCTGACGAAGGTCTTCGAGACGCCGACGGGTCCGTTCATCGCGGTCAAGGACGTCAACGCCGTCATCAGAGAGAGCGAGTTCGTCTGCATCCTCGGCCATTCGGGCTGCGGCAAGTCGACGGTGCTGTCGATTGTCGCCGGCCTCGCCGACGCCACGTATGGCGGCGTGGTGATCGACGGCAAGCAGGTCACGCGGCCGGGTCCCGAGCGCGCGCTCGTGTTTCAATCGCCCTGTCTGCTGCCCTGGCTCACCGCGCGTGAAAACGTCCAGCTTGCCGCCGACCGTGCCGACGACGGAAGAGTGCGATCGACGAAGAAGACAAAGGTCGACGCGAAGTGGTACCTCGACCTGGTGGGCGTGGGCGACGACGTGGATCGGATGCCGGGTGAGCTGTCACTGGGGACGCAGCAGTGCGTGTCGCTGGCGCGCGCGCTGTCGGTCGAGCCGCGGTTTCTGCTGCTCGACGAGCCGTTTTCGATGCTCGACTCGCTCACGCGCTTCGAGCTGCAGGACACGCTGCTGCAGGTGTGGGAACGGCACCGCCGCACCGTCGTCATGGTGACGCACGACATCGACGAGGCGTTGTACCTCGCCGATCGGCTGATCCTGATGACTGACGGCCCCGAGGCGGGCGTGGGAGAGATTCTGGACGTCCCGTTCGCTCGGCCGCGGAACCGCGCGGCCGTCCTCGCGCATCCCGACTACTACGCGTGCCGCCGCCGCGTGCTCGACTTCCTCGACCACAATGCGCATCAATCGCGGACGACCGCGATTGACGACATCCTCAAGAAAGAGAAAAGCCGTTAGACGGAGTCTTTTTCCCCCGTGCGGATCTTGTAGGTCTGCTCGACCGGCAGGACGAAGACGCGGCCGTCGCCGATCTCACCCGTGCGCGCCGACTGCACGATCGCCTTGATCACGTCGTCGAGAACCGAGTCTTCGACGACGACTTCGATCTGCATCTTCGGCAGCAGGCTGACGTTGTATTCCTTGCCGCGGTAGATGGCCGTGTGGCCTTTCTGCTTGCCGTGACCGCGGACTTCGGTGACTGTCATGCCCGAAATGCCGAGACGGGTGAGGGCGTCCTTCACCTCGTCGACTTTGTTCGGGCGCACGATACTCTTAACCAGCTTCATTCCCGTCCTCCAACACACGCTGTAAGTGAGCCGAGAGCCCGGCCTGCTCTGCTTCGCTCAGTTTCTTTCCGCCCTTGGTGATGTGAAACACGTCGATGGCCCGGTGACCTTCGGTGGAAATCAGGACCAGGTCGACGTCGCAGCCATTCTGCGACATCACACGGCTGATGCGGTAGAGAAGCCCCAGCTCGTCGTCCGCAATGATATCGATGATCGTGTAGCGCTTGGAAGATGTATTGTCGGCGTGCACGACCGGCGTGACCCGCCGCGGGCGGCGGTTGAACAGGCTGCGCTCGCGGCCCCGCAGGCGTTCGGTCACGCTGGCCTTTCCCGAGACGACATCGTTTAAGACGCTGAACATCTGCTCTTTGGCGCCGGTATTGAGCTCCAGAAACCGCTCGGCGTCCGCGAACTGGAACACGTCGAGCACGAGGCCGTTCGGGTTGGTCATCGCGTGACCGCGCAGGATGTCCATCCCGTACGACGACAGCACGCCGGAGATGTTCGAGAAGAGAAACGGCTTGTCGAGCGTGACCACCGTCAGCTCCCAGGCGTTGCCGACCTGTCCCATCCAGAGGTGCACTTCGTCGGGCTTGATGTCGCGCGCGAGCTGGGCGTGCCGGTAGATCGCGTCGTTGTTGAACAGGCGCAGGTAGCGGCGCGGCAGGCCCTCGAGGAAATGCGTGATGTCGTGCGCGCTGATGTCCGCCGGCCGGTTGGCGAGGAGCTCGGCGTTGGCCGCCTGGGTGGCCTCGATGAGCTCGTCGCCATATCCGAGCGTCAGCTGGTTGTACGTGTCGACGTAGAGGCGCCAGAGCAGCTCCGCGCGCCACGGCGTCAGCGTCTCCATGCTGACGGCTTCGACGTCGGCGAGCGTCATCAGGCACAGCATCTTCAGCCGGTCCTCGACCCCGACGAGCTCGCCGAACTTCTTCACGATCTCGGGATCTTCGGTGTCGCGCCTGAAGGCGACCAGCGACATCGCCAGGTGGTTGGCGATCAGGAATTCGACCGTCGCGCATTCCTGCTCCGACAGACCGAGCCGCGGAAACAGCTCGCGCGCCATCCGCACGCTCTCGACGTGGTGGTCGTCGTCGCGCCATTTGCCGACGTCGTGCAGCAGGAGCGAGAGCACGAGGAGCGCCGGCTGCTCGAGATCAAGAAGGAGCGACGCGAACCTGCCGCGATCGGCCGGAGGGTTCGCGCTCAGCCGCTCGAGGTTCCTGATCGTGAGGAGCGTGTGCTCGTCGACCGTGTACTTGTGGAAGAAGTCGCGGACGACGCGGTAGGTGATCGCCTGGAAGGGCGGAAACATCCGCCCGAGCAGACCGCAGTCGTGCATCTCCGACAGCCGCGCGTAGAGTCCCGGCCGCGGCCGGAGAAACTGCAGCAGCGCGACTCGATGCGCCGGGGTCGGGAAGAAGTCTTCGACGCGGAAGCGCTCGGCGTGCTGGCGGATCACCGCGAGCGCGGCGTCGGCGACGGGACATTGTTCGTCGATGGCCGCCTGGAACGCGGCGAGCCACGTCGCCGGCTGCACGGCCGCCTGCCGTGAGTCGATGAAGCGGATGCCGTCGGCCGTCTGGCCGAGGTTGAGCCCGGCCGGTTTCGGCGCGGCCTTCCGCATCCACGCGAGCGAACGCATCACGATGCGCGCGTGGCGGAAGTAGTCGCTCATCAGCCGCTCGACGCGCTGCTGTGGAAACGCGCCGGGATAGCCGAGGATGTCGGCGGCGTTTTCCTGCAGCTGGTGCGTCAGCTGGTTGTGGTTGCGTTTGCTTTCGAGATGCAGGATCGACCGCACGCGAAGCAGGAAGTCTTCGGCCTCTTCGATCTTGGACGGATCCTCGACGCTGCGACGCATCAGCGACGGGTCGGTGAGCGCGGCGATCCATCGCGTCGCCGTCAGATCACGGAGCGCGCCGGGCGATTCTTTGACGTCGGGCTCGAGCTGATAAAGCGTGGAGTTGAAGAGCGTGTAGCGCTCGTCGATCAGCGAGTTCAGCGCGCTGACGACGTGGGCGTGGGTGCCGGCGTGGTGGAACGCGGATTCGAACCGATCGTGGAGTCCGCGATCGCCGGCGACGAACCGCGCGTCCACGAGCGCCATGAGGAATTCCGGGTTGTCCACCTCCAGCCGCGCGAACTCCTCGATCTCGCGGACCTGATGCCCGACGACGAGCCCGAGATCCCACAGCGGATGGAGGATCGCGCGGAGCGTGTTTTCCTCGTCGGTGCCCAGCGCGCCGCCGAAGAGCACCAGCAGGTCGATGTCGGAGTGCAGCGAGAGCTGGCGGCGCCCGTAGCCGCCGATGGCGACCACGGCCACTGCCTGCGTCGTTTTCGGCGCGGCAGACACGATCTGCCGGAGGATGGCGTCGAGACGGTCGGAGAAGCGGGCGAGCGCGGCGCGGCCGCCGTGGCCGCGGAGGATTTCGTCACGAAGCTCGCGGCGGGCCTCCTCGAGTTGCCCCGGGAGGCCTGCCGCGGTGCCGGAGATGCCGACTGGATCCTGCATGGGAGCGCTCCAGATACGTTACCCCGAGTGGGAGCGCTCCGGTCGAACCCTGGTTAGGGGAACGTGATGCCGTAGTACACGAACACGTACCGATTCTTGGTCGCGTTCGAGTTTTCCCAGCTGTCGTTGCCGAAGCTGTAGCCGATGTTCAACAGGCCGCTGTGCGGCAGGGTGATGGAGACGCCGGGCGTGAAGTAGCCGACGCTGTTCTTGCCGCTGAACCAGTCGGCGACGAAGCTGACCTTGCCGCTGAGGGGCTGTTCGTAGCCGAGCAGCACGCCGCCACGGGTCCCGAGGAAGCCGACCTTCACCGGATCGTCCTGCTTGGCGATGACGCCGTACGGGCCCGCCGTGAAGCGAGGACCGTGATCGCCCTTCATCTTCTTGCTGAAGTTGCCGTAGATGTACGCCCATGAGAGCTGACCGTCGGTCTGGTTCATGGGGATGTTCACGACGAGGCCCACGGCCGCCGCGACGCCCGCGTCGTCGTTGCTGTAGAACTTCGTCTTCACGTTGGGCTGGATGTAGACGAAGTTCGACGGAGTCGCATCGCCGATGTGGTAGATGGGGAAGTTCAGGCCGACTTCCGTGTTGCCCGCGAGGCCGACGATGACGCGCGGGTTATAGATCATGATGCTGGAGCCCACATCCGGTCCCGGCGCCTGGGGCAGAAAGTCGATCTCGAAATAGCCCTTCCCCTTGGCGACGACGTCAGTGGACGGGATATTGAAAATCGTCGACTGCGCGCTGGCGGTCTGTGCGACGAGCACAGACGCGAGCGCAACAAACACCGCTGGCAACGCCCGGAATAGGATTGTCGTTCCGCTCTTAGTCTTCATGTGACCCCTGACCTCCCTGCGTCGCGCCCCAATGGCGCACGCGAGACAGACCCACACCGATCGCGCCGCACGCGCGGCCCGAAAAGGCGTGGTCGTCGTGAAACCCGTTCGGATGAGTGAAAAGCAAAAGGGACGCCACACGCGCGTGGAGCCAGCCGCGGTGTTTCAGTCGAATTTCGGCGCAATGCGGTGATTCGCTCTCCGGTCCGCCGCCGCCGCCCGGCAGAAGTACGACCAGAGTGTAGCCATCGATATGGATAGCCACATATTTGTCTGAATGGCACTTCGTCGATTGACGGGGCGTGATGCCCGGTCATCGCGCTGTTGCGACATTTATGTATCGACAGGCAAATAGAGCAACTCAATTGTACGACTCTGGTCCCAGCCCCTACTTTGTCGAAACCCACGTTCCTAGAAAATCCCTTAAAAAACCGCAGAACAGCAAGATCACGCGCTGCAAGCACGTTTGGCGTTTGCCTTGCACAACCCGACAGCAGAACGGCCTGCATTCAAGGAGACCTGTCCATGCGTGTGACTTCGCTCTGGCAACGAATCAAGACCAACCTCAGTGATCCGGATATGCGCGCGAAAGTACTCGCGCTCGCCGGCGGCAAGGCCATCGGCCTCACCCTGCTGTTGACGGCGATGTGGACCTATCTCGGCGGCGGCGTGCACGCCCAGGCGCCGGCGGCCGGGCCCACGCCGGAGATCAACGCGATCAACACCGCGTGGACGCTCATCGCGGCGTTCCTCGTCTTCGGCATGCAGGTCGGCTTTGTCATGCTCGAAGCCGGCTTCGCGCGCTCGCGCGAGTCGATCAACATCCTCGTCGAAGGCATCGTCGACACCTGCATCTGCGGCGTGACGTTCTGGGCGTGGGGCTTCGCGTTCATGTTCATGGACGGGACGCCGTGGATCGGCACGCACGGGTTCTTCCTCAAGGGAATCCCGGACACGTACCTGACGACGGGCGTGCCGCTGCTCGCGTACTGGGTCTTTCAGTTCGCGTTCGCCGACACGTGTTCGACGATCACCTCAGGCGCGATGGTCGGCCGCTGCGGGTTCATCGGCGACATCCTCTACTCCATCGGCGTGACCGGGTTCATCTACCCGATCATCGGTCACTGGTCGTGGGGACCGGACGGGTGGCTGGCGACGATGAGCGTGCCCTTCCGGGACTTCGCGGGCTCAACCGTCGTCCACACGATCGGCGGCGCGATTTCACTGGCTGGTGCGATTGCGCTCGGGCCGCGGCTCGGCCGCGTCTTCGCGCGTGATGGCGGCGGACCGATGTTGCCGCACAACATCATTCTCGGCGCGGTCGGCGGCCTGATCCTCTGGTTCGGCTGGTACGGCTTCAACCCGGGCTCGACGCTCTCGGCGCTCGACGCGCAGGGCATCGGCCGCGTCTCCTTC
>Ga0157378_10001290_pt1 | contig 22564 bp, 25 predicted proteins | sample M65metaG_FD_115309 | JGI IMG/M metagenome (GOLD analysis project Ga0157378, IMG submission 115309) | Miscanthus rhizosphere microbial communities from Kellogg Biological Station, Michigan, USA - M6-5 metaG | ecosystem: Host-associated > Plants > Roots > Rhizosphere > Soil | place: USA: Michigan...
CGAAGCCGTCCTGCACCGCCGCGCTGTCAACTTTGGCAACTAGCCGACTCGCGCGGGCCAGCCCGGCGCCGTCAATGCCGACGCGCTCGCCGACTGCGAGCAGCTCGGAAGGCGTCGCGCGGCTATGCTTCCCGCGACCGCCGCAGACGTGGATCCCGAGCTCCCCGGACAGCGGGGCGAGACCGCGCTTCAGCGCCCCGAGCACACTCGTCGTGATGCCCGACGAATGCCAGTCCATCCCCATCACCGCGCCGAACGACTGGAACCAGAACGGGTGGGCGAGGCGCCGCAACATCTCGTCCCGTCCGTATTCCATGACGATCGCCTCGACGATCACGGCGCCGAGCTTGGTCATGCGCTGGCCGAGCCAGGCGGGCACGCGGCCGCCGTGCAGAGGCAGGTCGGCACTGCCGGCCCGCCTCGTCACGACAACGCCATTTCGGCGGGCTCTTCACCGGCAGCCGGTTCCGGGCCGAACAGCTCCAGCGCTTTTGACGGCGCAGCGCCCTCGAAGTTCGATACGGTCACGCCGACCAGGCGGATGGGCTTGGGTGTCGGGAGGACGGACCGGACGAGTTCGAGGCTGACAGCCCGAAGATCGCCTTGGGTCGCGATCACCGTCGCCCGGCTGCGGCTGCGCGTGATCTGCTGACGAAACGCGGTGGCACGAACACCAGGTCGGGGCAGCGGCGGATAGCGGTCACAGACGGCAGCGCCGACCGGACACCGAACTTCCTCGCCTCGTAGCTTGCCGCCGCGACGACGCCACGTGCCGCGCCATGCCCGACCGCGACCGGCCTGCCGCGGAGCGGCGGTTCGTCACGCTGCTCCACGGACGCGAAGAACGCGTCCATGTCTACATGGATCACCTTCCGTATCGTGGACTCGCCGGCCATGCGTGGGGACTAGCATACGTCGAACAAAGTGGGAACGATAGATGTGGTGGAATGTGGCGCCGGACGCATCGTCTCGGTCCGCCGGGCGTTGGTGCCCAACCACCATGGAGAGAACGATGGCAGAGCTCAGCGCTAAGGACCGCAATAAATTGGACAAGGGATCGTTCGCCTTCCCCGAACAGCAGAAGGAGCCACTGGAGAACGCGAGCCACGTCCGAAACGCAATCGCGCGGTTCAATCAGGTCAAGGACGTGAGCGACGACGATCGCGAAGCGGCGTGGAGGCGCATTGAGACCGCAGCCAAGAAGTTCGATGTCGAGATCAGCGAGAAGAGCTGGCGCGAAATCGGCAAGAAGGACTGACGATGGCCGAGGCCGCCTGGGACGACGAGGCCAAGACGCCGGCGATCGACTGGCGGATGAGCGCATCGCTCGAGAACGTGCAGCGCGGCGACGACGAGCTCGCCGAGGTCAACAGCCTGGAGGGCGCGGTGCGAGCTTGGCAGTCGCTCGAAGGGGAGCACCGCGACGGGGCGGTGCTGACGCCAGAGCGCCCGGTCCAGATCGACGGCGCCGTGTCGGACAGCTTCGCCGGGGAAGCGATCGCGGCGTCGGCCAACCGACTGCCCAAACAGCGTTCGGATTAGGATCGCGCCGGCCGATCGCGACCTTGCCCCCGCCAGTCAGTTCAGAGCAGAACCTGGTCGGCAGGCGGCGCCTTGCGCTTGACCCAAGGCTCGTCAGTCCGCCGCATGCTGATCAGGTCGTCCGGGAAGCAGCGCTTCTGGACCGCCAGGATGTCGTCGAAGCCGCCGCGGAGCCACTGGTCGTATTCGTCGCGGTGCAGCAGCACCGGCATGCGGTCGTGGATCGGCCGGATCGCCTCGTTGCAGTCGGTCATCACGCCCGAGTAGACCGGTCCCCACTCAGCGCTGTCGCGTCAAAGACCGGCCCAAGCGAAAATCGGCTCGTCCCTGACCGAGAACCAGATCCGCGTCTTCGAACCCTTCTCGCCTTCCGCCTCGGCGAACTCCGTGACGGGGATCAGACAGTGCCACTCGGGCTTTCGGGCCAAGCCGATCCACATGCCCCTGCGCAGATCGGCGATGTTGTTGACCGGCTTGGGCTTGGCGGTCGGGCTCATGGTCTTCAGCCGCAGCGGGAAACCCCATGTCATCGACTGCGCGATGCGCATCCCGTCTGCTTCGCGCACGACGACGCCCGGGGTTCCCGGGTACACCTCCTCGCCTGCGTTCGACTGGACGGGGTTCGCGACACCGAAGTGTGCTGCGACCTCGGTGGCGGACTTCCGCACCGTGTAGAGATTGCACATTGCCACAGAGTAAGGCGATCCGCGGCATGGGCAATCGCGAATTGCCCGCCCGGAATATTGGCAGTCGGGTCTGCGGCCGCGAAGACTGTCGCGATCTACTTAACCTGGTTCTTCCGCCTCGTGACCCAGCCCTTTCGCGCCGCCGCCGATCGCTGCTCGGGAGAGCCGGACTTGTGCGCTCGGCCACCACGGGCCGAGGAGACATGTGTGTCAGGCTTGCCGCGACCGGAACCGGACTTGTTGCCGCCACCAGACTCCTTGTTCACCGTCGCCCAGGCGCGCTTCTCGGCTTCGGCCTTCGGGACACCACGGTCCTCATGGCCTTCCTCGATATGCTCGGCCTTGCGCTTCTGCTTGTCCGTATACGCGCTCTTGTCTCCGCGCGGCATCGTCGGTCTCCTCTCCGTTGATCAAACCACCCCGGTTCCCCCGTTGGCCCCGAACACGCTGCCGGTGGTGAAGCTGTTGCCCTTTTCGGCAAGCGTCACGTAGAGGCCTGCGAGTTCCGCCGGCTGGCCAGCCCGCCCGAGCGCAGTGTCCTGGCCGAACTCGGGCAACTTCTCCTGAAACTGCCCGCCCGACACCTGAAGCGGGGTCCATACCGGCCCGGGCGCCACGGCGTTCACCCGGATGCCCTTCTCGGCAAGCTGCTTGGCGAGGCCCTTGGTGAAGATCTCGATCGCGCCCTTCGTCGTCGCGTAATCAAGGAGTTCGGGCACCGGGTTGAAGCTGTTGACGCTGGCGGTGTTGATGATCGTCCCACCCTTCGGCATCGTCTCCGCCGCGCGCTTCGACAGCAAGAACATGGCGTAGATGTTGGTCTTCATCGTGCGGTCGAACTGCTCGTCGGTGATATCGGCGATGCTCTTGCGAGCCTGCTGATATCCAGCGTTGATCACGAGGATGTCGAGGCCGCCCAACGCCGCCTCGGCGTCGTCGATGAGATTGCGGCAGAACGACGCATCCGTCAGGTCGCCCGGCAGCTGCGTCAACGACAAGCCGTCCTTCTCAAGCACCGCCCTGAGATCGTCCGCGTCGGCCTGCTCCTTCGGGTGGTAATTGATAGCGACGTGCGCGCCCTCGCGCGCGTAGGCTATCGCGGCGGCACGCCCGATGCCGGAATCGCCGCCGGTGATGAGGGCCCGCCGGCCAGTCAGACGCCCCTTGCCCTCGTAGCTGTCCTCGCCACAGTCGGGCACGGGCTTCATGTCGCGCTGCAAGCCGGGCCAGTCCTGCGGCTGCTCCGCGAACCCGTCGCTGTGGTATTTGTCCTGGGGGTCGATCAGCGTGTCGGTCAGGTCGGTCATTGCGAACTCCTTCATCGCAAATATAAATTGCCGACCGCCTCAGAAGTTTCAGTGGCTCGCGACGTCCTGCCGTCACGGGGCCTTCCACAGCGCCGCCCGTCGGACTTGCTGGACGATCAACCGAGGCCAGCCGCCAGCCCACGACCTTTATCGGATAGCGTCCTAAACGTGATCGAGTGCCGCGTCCGGTCCATCCCAGCGATGCTGTGCTCCCATTCATGCCGGGCCTCACCCGACAGATGATAGGCGCCGCGCGGTTCGAGCGGCAGGGTGGCGCGTTCGAACCTCTCGCCGACGCGGCGCCTGAACCGCATCGCCGCAGGGGCTCCGAGCGAGACGCCGATGACGTCGCCGTAGGCGGGCCGGTCCCGGTGCCAGCCGATGCCGGCGCCCGGATCGTACCGGATCAGCAGGCACTGCGCGATTTCGGCCGGCCCCACGCCGGCCAGCGCGGCCGCCCGGTCCCGCAGGTCGGCCAGCCATGCCGGAAACGGCTCGCCCCGGCTGACCCGGCCGGTCTGGAAGTCGTATCTCAGACCGAAGCTCCGCGTCAGGCGCTTCCCCTCCCATTGCTGGAACTTAAAAGGCTCGAGCGGTTCGGCGTCGATCGCGGAAATAAGTGCGGCCTCCTCTGCGGCCGTCACGATACTGGGCTTCGTGGCGATGCCGGGCAGGACGGGGGCGTCGAAGAGGTCGAGCACGGGCGCAGGGCTCGGTGTGCGGTCAGACCGACAGGCGGGCAAGGGTCGCCTCGTCCACCTTGCCGGATAGCCCGGGCACCTCGTCGAGCTGCCGCAGGCTGTCGAACCGTCCGCGCTCCTCGCGGTAGCGGACGATCTCGAACCCGTGACCCTGCAGACCCTTGATGGCGTCAAGCTCGTCCTGCCCTGCCTCGTTGACGTTCAACCCTGCCATCATCGCTCCTCCGCCATGCCCATCGCCTAGATCAGCGGCATCTGCGCCAACGAGGGGGGCAGTCCGCCGTTCCGCCACGCATCCCCGGTGTGGATCACGACCATGCGCTCGGCGGCGATCGGCGGACGGAACTGGAAACGGATCACGTCCTGGATCGACCCGTGCAACCAGGCGTCGATCTCGCCGGGCTCCAGCAGGACCGGCATGCGGTCGTTGAGCGGCGGTATCGCGGCGTTAGCCTCCATGGTCATGCCCGCGTAGCACGGACCGACGTCGGGGATGTGTCGACAGAAACCGGCCCAGGCCATGATCGGCCGGTCCTTCACGGAAAACCATGTCCGCGTCTTTGCGCCGGGGTCGCCTTTGGGATTACCAAAGTGCGTAATGGGGATAACACAGCGGTAGCGAGGATCGACGACGGTGTGCTCCCACATAGGATTGGTCAGGTCGGCGACGAGTCCGATGATGTCGGCCTCCCGGCCCTCCTGCCGAGCATCGCGAATGCGCCGCGGGAAGCCCCACCGCATCATGCGCAGGCGGCGGCCGCCGCCTGCCTCGAACATAATCACTCCCTGCTGCCCCTCGGTTACATCGGACGGAATGGCAAACAGGCCACCCGCATCGGCGGAGAGGAAGCTTGCGACATCGTCGATCGACGCACGAAGGCTCTGCAGCCTGGACATTCTACTCACCGGTTGCTGTGCGTTCCCTCATTGTTCCAAAGATGGTCGGGAGTCGAGTCCATCATACTTGGGGCAATTGCTTGTAGAGCGACGGCGCATTTCTCCGTGATTCCCAGACGGTCGCGCCCCATAGAAAGCTGGAGCCCAGCCGGTCACCCTTCGGTAGACGTTCGACATAAGGCGCATTATCAATCTGGCGGCCAACGACCGGAATCGGGCCGGCAGCTGCCAGGCCGCTCATAGCGCGTCGACCCGTAAATGCGGACGTTACCGGCCAATCTCACAGGGGGCTCAAATCAGGACGCGTCAACCAGCAATTATCAACGCCAGGTCTCATGTTCGTCGTCCGGGTTCGCAATGCCAAATGAACAACGCCATCAAAGTTTGCCGCACAGAGGAGGCGCCTCAGCGGCCGCGCAAAAGTCTGGCCTATGACTCGAGGCGCGCCAATATCTGAAAAGCCCCATCTTTCGGACCATCGCTTCGAATTCCGAGGTCTGGCGCGCGCGGGCAAAAGCCGGCGAATAAATGCTTCCCAGTGAATTGTTGTAGCCCACGGTCTCGAACCTGCGCCGCGCGGCGCTGATCGCCGCAAGATCGTGTCCGCTCAACGCAAGAGCCAGGACGGTGAGTGCCGACGGCGAACGAGAATTTCGCGCGATCCGCTCGAACGCCGTGCCCGCCGCGAACGCACTGAGCTTATTTCCATTAGCGAGCGCCTCAACTAGCGGTCCCACAGCGGCGCGGACCTGATCGTCGGGCACAGTTGGTATCAGGCGTCGGACCGTGGCCCAGTCCTGACCCGTTAACGCGGCGGCCAACCAGATCCGATGGAGCCGCGTGCGATCGGGTTCAGTAGCGGCCCGGTCACGGAATATCGGATAGGCATCGCTGTACCGACCAGCGAGACTTAGAACTTCCGCTCTCGCGATCGTAGTGATGGGGTTTTCTGGCAGGATCGCGATGCTCCGCTTATAGGCGACTATCGAGTCCGCGATCCGACCGACCGCCTCCAGATGATATCCCTCGGCATTGAACTCTTCGCCCCAGCCGCCAGGTCGTGCAATCAGCGCACGGGAGAGGAATGCATCACGCGCCACGAAATCGTCCAACGGCGTGAGAGCGGCCCGGGTTAGAAAGATGTTCGAATTTTGCGGGTCGAGCTGTTCGGCAACCGCAAGCGCCTTCAACGCTTCCGCTCGCATTCCGTCGGGATCGCGCCCGCCATTGTGCATCACATGATATGCAAGCGTACTAGCGAGCGTCACCTGTGCCGAAACAAATCGCGGTTCGGCCTGCACCGTAGCACGTAGAGTATCAAGCAGGAGATCCTCGTCCCAGTCGCTCTTGTTGCTGTATTCGCAGTATTTCGCCCAGCCCGCGACAGCGACGGGGGGCTTTGCGGTAGGCGGTTCGACAACGCCTTCGATAATGCACCGCGCCGCCAGCGCCAGTTCAGACGCGATGCCAGCGATCGGCGGCTGCCCGAAATAACGAATTTGTGGTGTCCAGATCGGCGACCCCGAGCCTGGGGCACGCAACTCAGCGTATACGGTCCCACCGTCCGCCGATCCAACTATTCGCCCCGTTAAGCGATAGTCGGATATTTTGCCCGCGTCGTCGCGTGCCCGAAATTTCGACGGCATATTTGTACTGACAATCGCACTTCGCAACGTTTCCGCCATCCCTGCGGACGATCCCGTCGTCGCAAACCTCTCGATTACGACGTCGGGCGAAGACGGCGCCGCGTAGCCGATCCACCACATTCCGAGCCAAAGGAGCACTGCGACGCCGCCGAGCCATACCGCCGAGCGCACCCGATCGGGCGCCGGTGCCGGGGTCAGCGCACGTTCCGGCGTCGTCGTTGCAATTGGGTCGGATCCCAATTGCGCATGCACCACGGGCAGTCTCGTGGATGGGACGATCAACCGGTACCCAACCTTAGTAATTGTCTCGATTGTGAAGCTGCCGCGTCCGATGCCTTCCGCCAAGCGGCGCAACTGCGCGATCACCCGGTTGATCGAATCGTCGCCTACCGCGACACCTGACCAGCACTTCATCGTGAGATCATGGCGGGCGATGATCTGGCCCCGCATGCTCGCAAAAAACGCTAGGACCTGCATGGTCCGGGGTTGAAGAATTTCCTCTCGGCCGTCGTCGAGGGACACCCGGCGCAGCGCCGGCTCGACCATCAAGTCGCCAAGCCGAAAGGGCACTGAGTGCGCAAGGATGACCGGGGAAGTCGCGCCGTGACGTCCGTTGATCCTATCAGGCCAGTTGGTCACTTGGCGCCCCCCGACTGCTTTGGGTAGTGGCCCGACAACTCGATGTCCATTGCAGGGTGGTTAGCTTTACGCACGTAAGATCAGCAAGATCGGCAAAAGATCAGGTCGCCATCCTGTCCCCGTGAGCTCTGGCTTACACACCATCGGAGCAGTTCGATCGCAACGATTGAGCGGCTCAAATAGGGGACATTGCATGAAACAACTCATTATGGCGGGCCTAATCGCCACCTTTTGCACCTCTGCGGCCGAGGCCCAGGAAAAAGCCTCAAGATCGAGCGAGACCTTCATCGAAGTCGGTGGCGGTGTCGGTGCAATCGACGCGGGTTCGTTCGAGTTCATCAACCCCTTGGGAGCCAATTATATTTCCACGTTCCCGGTTCCAGTGCCGGGCGTCAGCAAGACGAAGGGAAACGACATCGTGCTCGATAGCCAGCGGCGTAGCGCGATGTCTCCGGCCGCAGAGTTTACAATCGGCCATTTCGTAACCGACACACTTTATCTCCGCGCGTCGTATCGGTATCTCGGCAAATATCACCTGTCGGGCTCCGCCGGGTTTCCGCTCGACCCGACGATTCCCATCACAATTGCCTTCGACCAAGATTATTACCTTCGTGCGCACGCCATCTATCTGGGCATCGGATGGCAAAAAGATCTTACTCGGACGCTATTCATCGACCTATCGGCCGAGGGCGGAGCGGCGCGGCTACGCAGCGTCTCCCGGCAGGGCGCGAACGTCGGCGATCCCTTCGGTCATCCGGCGCGGTCCGTGACCAATTTGAGCGGCGGAGTTGAGGCTGGTCTAGGAGTTCGCGTCGGGCGGCGCATAGACTTGATCTTCAAGGCGCGCGCCGCCTTGCTCGGCAACGCTTCAACCGGCCTAAGCCAGCAAATGATGACGCCCGACGGAAACTACGGGATCAATCCCGGTGAGCAACTCAAGCTGCACAACCTAAAAAACTACTCCCTGGGGGCGACGCTGCGAGTGAGCTTCTAAACAGGATGTCATCACTTCGTCCACGGCCCGCCCGTGGACGAGGTTGTGCATCCATTCTCGAACAGAGCGGTTCCCGATTAGCTCCCAGAAGGAACGCGGTTTTCGAAGGGGCCCTGCGGTTCTTTGAGTCTCGCGATCCGTTGGATCGCCTTGCCAGCGTCAGGTCGATCAACATTTACGGTTCTGTTGCCGTATTTTGGGCCGAGGGCAGACTGGCTGCTTCTGGCAGAAGATTGGCCAAAGCCGCCATCGGGCATAAGCGAGCAACGACGCAGGTTCTTTGCTAGATAGGCACCTTACAGTGCAGTCTGCCAAAGCGAAAGATCGCCCAAGTGATTGCAACCGCTTACGCGTGTAGATAGGCTCGAGTTGATGAAACGAGGAGGCCGCCGCGTCGACTAATCTCAGTCAATTTACGGCGGTGACGGAAGCGTACGGCCTGTCGTCGCGACAATCGGACGTACTGGCGGCGCTGGTACAAAATGGTACGATCCGAGAGGCGGCCCGAGGGCTCGACATCTCTTATACTGCGACGCGCAACGCCGTCGCCGAGCTCAAGCAGAAGCTAGGCGTGGCGACCGTGCCGATGATGATTGGGCTTGTCCTCGATCTTGCATCAGACCACTTCCCCACGGTGGCGCCAGCCCGGCAGCACGACCTGTTTAGCCTCACCGAACGGCAATATGCGATTGCCCGCAGCACCGGCATCGCTAAGTCCCGGCAGGAAATTGCAGCAACGCTTGGCCTGTCAGAGTCTGTTATTGATGCCGAGCTAAAGGAAATTCACCTAGTCCTCGGCGCCCGTAGTGCGGGAGAACTCGTTCGCATCGTAGCGGCCCTAGGTATTAATCCCTCTGAGGGTGGCATCACCAATTTTTCGCCGCTCGACCATGGGCACGACCTTCCGATAGCGACAATCGATCGCACCGGCCGCAATATCGGTTACTCCGACTTCGGTCCGGCTGACGCATCGCCAGTGCTCATCCTGCATAGCACCATCACTAGCCGCCCGCCGCCGACACGGCTCGTCGCCGCGCTGCAACAGGCGGGCTTCCGTCCAATTGCAATCGACCGTCCGGGGTTTGGCGACAGCGACATGGCGGAGTCGGACGATCCTTATGGACCGGCGGCAGATGATGTGTCGGCTGTTTGTGCCGCCTTGGGTGTCACGCAGATCGACGTGATAGCGCGCGGATCGGGCCAAGCGGCAGTGCGACTGGCGCAAATCTATCCCGGACTGGTGCGGCGCACGGTGCTGGTCAACCCAACGCCGAGAGTCGATTTTACCAAAACCGATCGGGGGCCGTTGGGCGCGGTCAAACGTTCATTCGCACGGCGCCCTTGGGCAGTCTCGGTCATGATTCGCACACTAGCGGCCTACGCCACGCCTCATCGAATTTACGAGGGCATGCTGCGGTCGTTCCGCGAAAGCGCGCCTGATGAAGCATTGGTCCGGGACGACCCGCAATTCACCGCCGACTATTTGCGCGCAACACGTGGCTTCGCTCAAGGCCGGATCGCCGGGTACGTTGCCGAGCAATCCGCATGGGGCGCAGGGTATGACGTTACAGCAATGCCCGGCATGACCGACTGGCGGATCGTTCAAGGGCAGCATTTCATCCTGCACGACCCTGTCGATGCAATAAAATACTGGCGCGATCTACTGCCAGACACACCGGTTCATTGGATCGAAGACGCGGGCCAGATGCTCGCTTACTCTCACCCGGACGCGGTGGCCGACGCGCTAAGGCGCTAATGGTGTGCTCAATGCCATACATTTCGGGATTTTCTGCACACTAAGCCCGGCCTACCGTGACGCGGACAGGAAGAGGGCCGCGCGCCCCTAGACCAAGTATTGTAGGGGGAATGCATGGACATTAATGGCACCGAGGGACCCGATACGCTGACCGGCACGCCGGGTGATGATGTCATCAACGGACTTGGGGGCGACGACAATATCAATGGGGCAGCGGGCAACGATACTCTCGATGGCGGTTCGGGAAATGACCAACTGCACGGCAACGAGGGTGACGACACCTTGTATGGCGGTCCCGGCAACGACCAACTCTTCGGTGACGACGGGAACGACACATTATTCGGCGACGTCGGCAATGACGAAATGCACGGCGGTGCCGGCGGTGACGGGATCTTCGCGTACGCCGGCAGCTACCAAATCTTTGGCGACGATGGGAACGACTACATTGTCTTAAACTATCAGTTCGCCCACAACATACTATCATCTACAATTAATGGCGGCGCTGGTGACGATCAGATCAAGATCAATGTGAATCCCGGTGACACGTCGCCCACGCTGACGATCGACGGCGGGGTGGGCAATGATTATCTCACTTTATCCAATGGAACGACATCGAATAATTTAATAACATTCGATATTGCGCGCTTTTTATCGCTGTCGACTGTGTCGAATATCGAGGTTGTGATTGGATATTTTGGTGACGGGCCGGTCGCGATATACGGTACTGAGCTGCGAGATATACTGGAAGGGGGTAGTGGCAACGACAGTCTTTATGGTCGTGGCGGTAATGACGACCTTTATTTGGATGCGGGGGCTTTCAATGCTGCAGATGGCGGAGCGGGCGACGATCTGATTAGGATTAACATCGGTTCGGCCAGCCAGACCTTCAATATAGATGGCGGCATCGGGTTCGACACTTTCGAAATCCGTATGGACGAAGGTGGCACTTTTCAGGATCTCAATTTGCAGACGTTGCTCGCCAACGGAAATCGCGTCGTCAACGTAGAGATGTTCCGCACATTCGGTACTGAGGGAGCAAACTACCTAACCGTCGGCGGCGTCGAGGGCGTCAGCGCGAGTTTTTACGCCGGTGGGGGGGATGATATACTCGTCGGAGGCGATTTGGCTGACAATCTGGGCGGCGGCGCGGGCAACGACATTCTTACGGGGGGCCGTGGGGGCGATACGCTCACTGGCGGCATCGGAAACGATACATTTATTTACACCTCAGGGGCGGACTCGAACTTCGATACGGGAATATTCGGCACCGATATAATCGGCGATTTCGAGACTGGCAAAGACAATATCGACCTAAGCACCTTTGACGTTTGGGATCTGTCGATCTTTGCCGGCGGCGGCAATGCTATAACTGCGAATACGGCGACCGGACGGCTTACCTTCTACGTCACAGGGAATGTTGCACAAAGCGACCTGATCCTACGCGCTAACACTGGCGCTTCGGTTCATGGCACAAGCAACGGAGATACGTTAAGCGGCGATGGGTTGAACAATTTTCTCGACGGTGGAAGCGGCAGTGACAATCTTTCCGGTTTCGGTGGGGACGACGCGATCGATGGAGGCGCGGGCATCGACAATCTCTACGGCGGCACCGGCAACGACAGCTTTTTCGTCGATCAGCAGGCAGACCTGGCGTTCGAGAATGCGGGCGAAGGCACCGACACGGTCATTTCGACCAGCAACTTCTACTTGTATGCTAACATCGAGAACCTGACCCTGGCGGCCGGTGCGGGCAACATCTTCGGGGTTGGCAACGAGCTGGCGAACAATATCACCGGCAACGAGGGCGACAACACGCTGCTCGCGGGCGCCGGGATCGACGTGGTGCACGGCGGCGGCGGGGTAGACATCATCTATGGCGAGGACGGTGCGGATCAGCTGTTCGGCGACGCCAACAACGATGTGTTGATCGGCGGCAACGGCGACGACGTGATGGACGGCGGTGCTGGCGGCGACAGTCTGTACGGCGAAGCCGGCAACGACTTGCTCTATGGCGGTACTACCTTCGAGTTCGACCGCCTTGTGGGCGGCGACGGCAACGACGTGCTGCACGGCGACAGCGGTCAGGCCGATTACGACTATCTCTATGGCAATGCCGGCGATGACAGCTTCTATGTCGATACCGGCGACGATCTCACCTTCGAGCAGGCGGGCGAAGGCACCGACACCGTTTATGCCAATGTCGCGGGTGCCAATAACGGCGTGTACCTCTACGCCAATATCGAGAACCTCGTGCTGCTCGGCACGACCACGTTCGGGGTCGGCAACGAGCTGGCCAACACGATGACCGGCAATGCCTCGGGCAACTATCTGCTCGGCGGCGCGGGCAACGATGTGCTCAACGGCAAGGGCGGCAACGACGTCCTGTTCGGTCAGGCCGGCGCCGACACTTTCGTGTTCGAACATAGCACCGGCGGCGACGTGATCGGCGATTTCGTCGCGGGCACCGACCATATCGACCTGACCGCGATCGGCTACACCTGGCAGCAGGTGCAGAACTCGCTCCACGAAAATGGCGGCTCGACCGCGATCGACTTGGGGAACGGCGACCTCGTCGTGCTCAATGGGGTTACCGCGGCCCAGCTCCACCAGTCAGATTTCATCCTCGCCGGCGGGTCGAGCGGCATGACGCCGCCGGACGGCACTGGGACCAAGCTCGACATCATGGCGATCGACACCGGCGCGCTTCCCGCCAACGAGCCCCATGGTCGCCTGTTCCACGACTGGTTCCCGTCTACCGCAATGCCCGCCATCATGCCGATGGTGTGAGCGGGGCTGGAGCCGTTAAGGTGAACACGCGCGATACCGGCCTCAGCTCCTTGCTCGACGCCTCGCATTTAGTGCAGCGGGCTAGCGGGGACGGCGCCATACCGATCGATCCACCGGCGCTCGATCCACCCCGGCCGCGGATCCCGGTGCCGTTGCGGCTGGTCGCGCCGTCCGCCGCGTCGGCGGGGTGGCGTCATTTCCTGTTCCTGCAAGGCATGCCGGGCGGGTTCTTCCGCTTGCTCGGCGCCGAACTCGCGCAGCGCTGCGCGCGCGTATCGCGGATCAATTTCAACGGTGGCGACTGGGCCGATTGGCATGGCTAGGTGACGCGGCCGTATCGCGGCCCGCTGGCGGCATGGCCCGAATGGCTGCGCGGCCATGTGCTCGAACACAAAGTGACCGATATCGTGGTGTTCGGCGATTGCCGCGACCACCACGGCGCGGCGCACGGCATTGCCGACCGCGAAGGTGTGCGCTTCTGGGCGTTCGAGGAGGGCTATCTGCGCCCCAACCACGTCACGCTCGAACAAGGTGGGGTCAACGGGCGCTCGTCCTTCCCGCGCTCGCTCCACGCTGTCCAGTTGCTGGCCGAGCGTTTGCCCGAACCGCCCGCGCCCGAGCCGGTCGTCAACCGCTTTCGCACGCGCGCGTGGGAGGCGGTCCGCCATCATGTCGCGGCGGTGATCGCGCGGCCGTTCTTTCCGCACTACGACACGCATCGCGGCACCGCACCGTGGCGTGAGGCGGTCGGCTGGGTCAAGCGGCTGGCCGGACGCGGCGCAGAGCGGCGGCGCAGCGCGGCGTCGCTGGTGCGATTGCGCGGGCACCGCTTCTTCCTCCATTCGTTGCAAATCGAGGGCGATTCGCAGCTTCGTTTCCATTCCCCGTTCGCCTCGATGGTCGAGGCGATCGAACATGTCGTCGCCAGCTTCGCCGCCGCGCCCGCGGGCACGATGCTGCTGGTCAAAATGCACCCGCTCGACCCCGGCGTGTTGCCGTGGCAGCGGCTGGTGACCGAGGCGGCAGTAGCGGCGGGGATCGCCGACCGCGTCGCGTTCGTCGAGCATGCCGATCTGATCGACTTACTCGACCGGACACGGGGCGTGGTCACGGTCAACAGCACGGTCGGGCCGCTGGCACTGGAGCGTGGTGTGCCGGTGCTCGCTTTGGGCGATGCGATCTATCGCGTCCCCGGCATCACTGCGAACGACGGACTTGCCGCGTTCTGGCGCGCTCTGCTGCCAGTCGATACGGGCAATTTCGCGCTGCTGACCAAGGCATTGCGCGCCAAATGCCTGGTCAATGGCGGGTTTCACAGCCCGAGCGCGGTGGCGCGACTGGTGACGAGCAGCGCCGATACGATGCTGCGCCCGTGAACGACCTCGCGCTCTCTGCGGCCGAGGCCCACAGTCGACGTCTGTCTAACAGTCTACATGTAACTTCCGCCCGCAACTAGGTGTGCCCGATGGATGAACTTCCTTGTACGCTCGCAAGATCGCCTCGGGCCGAACAACGTCAGTCGAGCCGTATCAAGCTAGGTAGCCCTGCAAGCGTTCGATCTAGTGGGGGCGGTCGCGAAAACGGGGTAATCAAGGATTTATCAGTCGGAGGCTGCGCTATCACCGCTCCTGGTTTTTACGCGATCAACACGCGTGTTTATGTTGGAATATCTAGTTTTCAGCCGTTCGCGGGCAAAGTTGTTTGGCACAAGGACGGGGCTGTCGGCATTCTGTTCGATATACCCCTGCACCCGGCCGTTGTTGACCATATAGGACTGTCCAAGCCGCGCTGAGCATACCGCAACGAGCGACAGCTTTTGGAAACGGCGCGAGCGTCCCGGAATGACCGCAAATGGGGCGCAATGCCGCTCAAACGCGCGGCCGCGCGTTTGGACGGGATGACCGACGCTATCGAAGATTTGCAACGCAAAATGGATGCCGCCGTCAGCGTACTCGATTTCGAGGAGGCGCGGCGCATTCGTGACCGCATCAATCTGATCCGAGGTGGAGCAAGTGCGGCAGAGGCCGAACAAGCCGACACGTCGGGTTTGGTTCGGCAGCGACCCGGTGCCATGGGCCTCGGCACAAGCCGGCAGCGACCGGTCACTCCACAAGAATGGAAGCCGCCGCCGAAGCCGGATCTCATGACGTCCGGCCGAAGGCGGAAAAAATGATCGACGTTGCGCGCACCGTTATTCTGACGCTGCTTGCCGAGCGCAAAGCCGGAGGAACGATAAGCCCCAGCGAGGTCGCCCGGAAGATCGCCCCGGTGGTGTCTGCAGCAGAAGGGGCAAATTGGCGCGGCGCGATGCCAATTGTGCATGCTGCTGTCGACCAGTGGGTCGATCAGGAGAAAATCAGCTTAAGCTGGAAAGGTAAGGCGCTCCCGGCGCGGTCCGGACCGTATCGGATTGCTTGTGCGAATGACGGGCTTGAGGCGAGCCCAACATGACGCTGAGCGATCGGACTTCGGAAGTGTCTCGACTGGCAGACCACAATCCACTGGCGAACATTTTGTTTGGGTCGCGATGGCCGAAAGCGCCATTCTTTATCCGAAGCTTGGCATTGCGCTCCAAGAGTGCAGGGCCACATAGAGAATATCGTGGACAACCTTTCGTAAGCGTCGGCGGCTGGGTTCCAAAAGTTCTCGCTTACTGACTGTGAGGCCGACGTGGACCTGAACTATCTTTTTCACCGCCACCAGGTATCGATGATGCGCGCGGACGCCGCGTCATGCCCGTCTTCGCGATCCTCGCACCGCGGCTTGGTATTGGGCTATGCTAAGCGCATTCGCATCTTGCAGGATGGTCTCCGGGTCGCCTCGCCTTTTGCACCGTCATCGACGTGAGCAGGCGCATGCGGACCGAGTCCCTTTGTGCCGATAACGCTGGTCACAACATGCTCCGATGACGCTGGAAGAACGATTACAGGGCGAGTGGCTGATCTGCGTCGATGAGCAGCGTCGCGAGCAAGCATGGACGGTCGATGTTCGTGGGCGGCAAATCGACTTCGAAGGCGATAACGGGGCATTGTCGTTCGCCGGAGACGAAGCAACGCTGGACCTCGAAAACGGCGACCGCCTTGTCATCAATCGTCAGTGGGCGCCTGAAGCAAATCCCAACGACCCTGACATCCCCGTCATCATCGAGGGTGCGCGCGGCGTCATTCATACGGGATGGATGTTCCGAAACCGTTGATGGCCTTCTGACCTTGCGCTCCGAACAGTTCGAGTCCGAAATGGCAGACGGAAACAGCTCGAACGAGACCAATGAGATGTTGCTGCGCATGTCAGCACACCATCTAACCGCACACTTTGCGATATAACGCCATGTACCGATCTGCCATACGCTGGATCGAGAAGCGCTTAGCAACTGATCGTCGACAGTCAGCGCGGTCGATCTCGTCGCAGTGAGCGATCGCGGCGACCGCCTCGTCAGAGGTCTCCACGAGAAATCCGTTGACGCCGTCCTCAATCAGTTCGGGCATCGATCCGCGCCGATTGGCGATGACCGGTGTCCCGCATGCCATGGCTTCGATTACCGACAGACCGAATGGCTCGTCAAAGTTGATGAGGTGCATCAGCGCGCGCGCCTGGCCGAGCGCGCGCACGCGGCCAGCACCGCCGATCGTCCCGTGATAACGGACCGAAGTCGACAGGTGCGGCACGACCTCGCGCTCGTAATAGCCATGGTCCTGAATGACGCCGTAGGGGTCGAGTTCACGACCAACGGCTTGGGCCGCAGCTATCGCTTCGGCGGCGCCCTTGTCGGGGTGAATGCGCCCGAAGAAGAGGAGCGTGTCACCGCCGTCCTTCTCGAACGCGAAATCATCCAGATTGATGCCGTGGTGGATGGTCGCCGCGTATTTGAGTGAGGGGTGACGATCCGCATCGCTAATCGCGACGTAATGTACACGATCCTCAAACGGCCGATACATCGGCAGGATGCGCTCGGAGCCGAAGCCGTGGATGGTGGTCACCATCGGCGTATCGATCAGCGGCGCGAAGGCGTGAGCAGGAAAATCCGCCTGATTGTGGATGACGTCGAATTTGCCTGCTTGGGAGAAGAGATGACTCAGGTGGCGATATTCCCACACCTTGGCATCGACGGAGGGGTCTTCCTCGTATCCGGCCGGAACGACGCCATCGAGCCTGCCGCGCGTATGACTATCGAGCGTCGCGAAGAGCGTCACGTCCACGCCGCGATCGACCAGTTCTTCGGTCAGGAGGCTGGTGATTAGTTCCCATGGACCATAGGTACGCGGTGGTGTCCGCCAGGCGATCGGCGCCAGCATCGCTATCCTCATCCGATGATGACACCTTCGTTGCCGCGCAACTGACCGGGCACCCCGCGACCTTCAAGCGTCGATAGGATCACATCGCCGTCGAGGAGATCGACCCGGCGCGGTGCATCGCTCAAGTTGAGCGCGACCGTCCGCCGCTCATTGTCGCGTTCCCGTCTGAAGATCAGCACATCGTTGTCTGCTTGGATCAGGGTGAATGACCCTTCGTTGAGCGCGGGCGTGGAGCGCCGCAATTTCAGCAGCGTACGGTAGAAATTCAGCATCGAGCGGTTGCCGATTAATTCTGCAGCGACGTTGCGTGTCGGCCAGTCTGAATTGAGCGGTAGCCACGGTTCAGCCGCGCTGAAGCCGGCATTGGCTAGCGTGTCCCAAGGCATGGGCGTGCGCGAGCGGTCGCGGCCCAAGCCGAGGCCCGGCTGGCGCAGTTCCTGCGGGTCACGAACGCGATCAGCAGGGATATCAACCTTGCCGATGCCTAGCTCGTCTCCCTGAAACAGCGTGGGCGTTCCCCGCAACGTCAGCAGCAGCATGGCGGCGACGCGCGCCTGTGCCTCACCAACCCGAGCCGCAATCCGCGGTGCGTCGTGACTTCCAATCACCCAGTTCGGCCAGCCGTATGGCGGCAACGATCCTTCATAATCGACAATCAGCTGTCCGATGCGCCGCGCATCCCACTCATTTTCGATCAGCTGAAAGTTGAACGGCAGGTGCACCTCCGGACGATCAGTCGTGCCAAACCATTTTGCATGACGATCATTGGGAAGGAAGATTTCGCCGATCAAGGTTCGATCGCCATAGCTGTCGGCAAGCGCGCGCATTTCCGCCGTGATGGCGTGGGCCTCGGGCTGATCGGTCGAATATTTTTGGATGACTTGGTCGCGCGCGTTCATGTCCGGCGTCCAGCCGGGATTGACCGGATTATCGGGGAAACCCTCGGCTTTGATGATGTGCCAGAGAACATCGATGCGGAATCCGTCGACACCGCGATCGAACCAGAAACGCATTGCGTCGAACATCGCCGCTTTCAGTTCTGGATTGCGCCAGTTGAGGTCTGGTTGTTCTTTGAGGAAGGCGTGGAGGTAATATTGCCCCGTCTCTGCATCCCATTCCCATGAGGAGCCTGCGAAATCGCTTATCCAGTTGTTGGGCGGTCCGCCGTCCGCCGCAGCATCGGCCCAAATGTACCAATCGCGCTTCGGATTTTTTCGTGACGACCGGCTCTCGGCGAACCAAGGGTGCTGGTCCGACGAATGGTTGGGCACGAAATCGAGGATAATTTTCAGACTTTGCGCATGCGCCGCTGCGAGCAAGCGATCGAACGCGGCGAGATCGCCAAACATCGCGTCGATCTCGCAATAGTCCGATACGTCGTAGCCAAAATCGGCCATTGGCGACGGGAAGATCGGGGACAGCCAGATCGCATCCACGCCCAAGTCGGCCACATAGTCCAGACGTCGCTCGATCCCCGCGAGATCGCCGATCCCGTCGTCGTCGGAGTCCTGGAAGGAGCGCGGATAGATTTGATAGACAACGCCGGTTTCCCACCAGGGGCGGTTCGAGGATTTCATTGGCCAACCCAACGCTTCGGGAACGCCTCGGTCACAACAACCCGTCCTCCGGCCATGTGTGCCCCACGCTCCCTCAATTGTCGCCCGGCGCCAATTTCTCGCTGTCGTTAGTCCACCGACCGTCTTGGGTGGACGCGGACCCGGTCACGTTTCGCGAATCTCGTGGTTCGTATTCCCCGCTTGCCTGTCCATTCTGCTCGTCGCCACTCCAGCGACCGTCAGGCGTGTCTGCGGCGCCCGTCACATTGCGGGAGTCATTCGGCTCATACTCATTGCTACGAGAAAGCGAGGGCTTCTTGGAGGATGCCCCGGCAGGGTTCGTCTGCGTTGTGCCGGGATCCTGGCGTTCTGCTTCGCCTGGGCCTTCGCAGTGGTCGGTCATGATCGATCTCCTATGGAAGCGTGAAACGCACTCGCGAACAGAATGGGTCACGTCGCTGGAGCATTTCTTACTAGTCTCAACCTGCTGTCGCGATCGACAATCGGGACAGAGCGTCTCGGTCCAGCGACGTCGCGATTTCGTCCCCAGCAATGCGCGCCTCCGCCCAAGGCAGTCGATACAATGTCTCGCCGACGCCACCGACGCCGCCTGCACGGATGATGAGAAAGTCGATGCGGCCGCCTGCACATGCAGCGAGAGCGTCGACGGCGGTCGCGACGACCTCGCCGTCGCGCGACCGCACAGGCAATCCATCGAGCTTGGCGGTCGAAAAAAGGCTCTCGCCCTGGCGAGCATCACTTCGTTTCTCTTCTGCTTCCGCTGTATCGCTGATCCGAGCACGGCGGCCCAGCCAGCGCCAGATACCAAATAGGTCGACCAAGCCCAAGAAGAGGTTCGAGTAGAGCAATTGGGTCTGGTGCATTACCGCGCCGACGACGATCCACGCCACGGCGCCCAGCGTGAAGACAAAAAAGCCCCATCCGGTGACGCGAACGCCGAGGTTGGAAGCGGTCATGACCGCGGCAATGCATGTCGCTACCAGTGCGATCCATCCGGCAATGTCCGCCACGCTTTGCCTTCCAATGCCGAGGTCGTTCGGCGGTTGTTTATCCTGCTTCTACATCAAAACTCGAGCTACTCGCCCGACCCGGGTTCGGCCATCTTGCGGTGCATTTCCGCGAGCACGGATTGCGGGACGATGCCCGATCCAGCCACCTGCAACTTGTTTTTCCAACCTGACACGATGTGGCCCTTACCAGCCATCAGTGCGTCCCAGCCGTCCTTCGCAACGTCGGCCGGGTCGGCCTTGTTCGGGTCTTGCCCCACCTGAGTATCGAGCATGTCGCCGCGCGCGAAGAATTCGGTATCGACCGGCCCCGGCATTAGCGTGGTCAGCGTGACGCCTTTCGAGTCCTTGATCTCGTTACGCAGCGCTTCGGTGAAATTGTCCACAAACGCCTTGGTCGCATTGTAAACAGCATTGAAGCTGCCCGGAATGTAGCCGGCGATCGATCCGGTCACGAGCACCTTGCCATCATCGCGTACGACCATGTCGCGCAGGACTTGCTGCAACAGATAAATGGTGCCGGTCACGTTTGTGTCGATCGCGTGGCGCCAATTCCTGACTTCCTGGTCGAGGAAAGCGCCACCGGTGCCAGTGCCGGCATTGGCGCACAGCACGTCGATCTGCCGTCCGCCCGCCGCTGCAAGCAAGGTATCGACGCCGTCGATCGTCGATAGGTCCGCCTCGACCGACTTCACATTGGTCCCGAACTGTTCGAAGTCGCGCGCTGCCGCATCGATCAACGGTTCGTCCGCGACCACGAGAATGTCGTAACCGGCCTTGGCGGCGATCGTCGCCAGTTCGAACCCGATACCGGTGGATGCGCCGGTGATGATCGCGAATTTGTCAGCCATGATTTCTTGTCCTTATGCGGCGGGCGCCAAGCCGGGCTTGAGCACGATCTTGGTCACTTCGCTCTGGTTGTCGTGGAACATTTTGTAGCCCTTGGGGGCGTCCTCGAGGGCCATTCGGTGGCTGATCAGGAAGGTCGTATCGATCTTCCCTTCGATGATCGCCTGGAGCAGCGCTGGCATGTAGTGCTGGACGTGGGTCTGGCCTGTCTTGAGCGTCAGCCCTTTTTCCATGAATGCGCCGAGCGGGAATTTGTCGACGAACCCGCCGTAGACAGCGGGCATCGACACGCGACCGCCCTTGCGGCACGCAATGATCGCCTGGCGGATCGAATGCGTGCGGTCGGTGCCGAGAAAGGTCGATGCCTTGATCTGGTCGATAACGTTGTCGACGAAGAAGCCGTGCGCCTCTAACCCTACGGCGTCGATAACCGCGTCGGGGCCAATCCCACCGGTCATCAGCATCAGCGCGTCGTAAGTCGCGCTTTCCTCGAAATTGATCGTCTCCGCGCCGAACTTCTTTGCCAGCTCCAGACGGTGTGGAAAGTGATCGATCGCAATTACGCGCTCGGCTCCCATCAGGAACGCCGACTGCACCGCGAACAATCCAACCGGGCCGCAGCCCCAGACAGCGACGGTGTCGCCGGGTTCGATGTTGGCATTTTCGGCCGCCTGCCATCCGGTCGGCAGGATGTCGGACAGAAACAGCACTTCCTCGTCCGACAGCCCCTCGGGGATGACGATCGGCCCGACGTCGCTGAACGGCACTCTAACATACTCGGCCTGGCCGCCGGCATAACCGCCGGTCATGTGGCTGTAGCCGAACAAGCCCGACATCGGCTGGCCGTAGATTTCCTGCGCGATATCCTGATTGTCGGCGGGCAGGCCGTTGTCGCACGCCGAATATTGGTGCTTGCCGCAATGATAGCAGCTGCCGCACGCGATCGTGAACGGCACGACGACGCGCTGACCCTTCTTGAGCGTCGATTTGCTGCCTACCTCGACGACTTCGCCCATGAATTCGTGGCCGAGAATGTCGCCGACCTGCATCGTCGGGATGTAATGGTCGTAAAGGTGCAGGTCCGACCCGCAGATCGCGGTAGCGGTTATCTTAATGATGCAGTCGCGCGGATTGACGATCTCTGGATCATCGACCGTATCGACGCGCACGTCGTGCTTTCCATGCCAGGTGAGCGCGCGCACTAGGCGATTTCCTCTTCATGTTGCTTGCGCGTCCAGGCCGCGGTCGCGACTTCGCCGGTTTCCATCAATTGCTTGAAGCGGCGCAGATCGCGGCGTGCCTGGATCGCGGGCTCGCGCTGGAACACCTTCGCGACCAGCTTGCCGATCACGCCCGCGGGGGGATCATAGGCGATCGTCGCGGTGACGACGGTGCCCCGCACGCCGGCATCGACGAACGTGACGCGGCCGGAATTGGCGACGTCGGCGCCTTCTTCCGATTGCCAGGTAAGTTCTGCCCCGGGCTTTTCGTCGATGACGCGGGCATCCCATTCGACCGTCTTGCCACCCGGCGCCTTGACCACCCAGCGCGAGCCGCCGATGTCCTCAGCCACGCGGGCCGCCGCGCGGTCCGAGTAGGCGACCTCGCCCGGCGGGACCGGCACGCCGTAGGACCGCAGGAGCTCCTTCGCCTGGTACTCGTGGATGTTCACGACCGAGCTCCTTCGCGCGCCCGGATCTGATCGGCCTTCGCGACGAGGTTCGTCGCCATCCGGATCGACGCCGCGTCGATCAGCCGCCCGTCGAGCGAGACCGCGCCCTTGCCCTCCTTCGCGGCGGCCTCCATCGCGTCGAGGATCCGGCGTGCCCGTTCGACCTCGGCGTCGCTCGGCGTGAAGACCTGGTTCGCGAGCGCGACCTGCGA
>Ga0157378_10001291_pt1 | contig 22564 bp, 16 predicted proteins | sample M65metaG_FD_115309 | JGI IMG/M metagenome (GOLD analysis project Ga0157378, IMG submission 115309) | Miscanthus rhizosphere microbial communities from Kellogg Biological Station, Michigan, USA - M6-5 metaG | ecosystem: Host-associated > Plants > Roots > Rhizosphere > Soil | place: USA: Michigan...
AAATCTGCATACATCTGACGATTTGCGCGGGATCGAAGTTGTGTCGAAGCTTACCCGGCGATTCGTCCCATTTCTGTTTCTGCTCTACATCGTCGCCTACATGGACCGGATCAACGTTGGCTTTGCGGCGCTGCAAATGCAACAACAGCTTGGTTTCAGCGATGCGGTTTACGGCCGGGCGGCCGGGATATTCTTCCTCGGCTATTTCCTTCTGCAGATCCCAAGCAACCTGATTTTGCAGCGTGTCGGTGCCCGGCGTTGGGTGGCCGTTCTCATGGTGACTTGGGGCGTGGTTTCCTGTTCGACGATGTTTGTCACCACTCCCCGAGGCTTTTATGGTTTGCGTTTTTGCCTTGGACTGGCCGAAGCCGGCTTCTTCCCAGGAATCATTCTCTACCTGCGCAATTGGTTTCCGATTGGCGCGCGGGCGCGCACCATGGCCTGGTTCATGACTGCAGGTCCGGTTGCTGGAATCATAGGCGGGCCAATCTCGGGCGCGCTGCTAGGGCTCCACGGTTTACAAAGCCTCGCCGGCTGGCAATGGCTGTTTCTCATCGAAGGGTTCCCGGCCATCGTTTTGGGCGGCGTTGTTTTCGTCTACCTGGCGGACAATCCTCAAACTGCCCTCTGGCTGGAAGACGGCGAGCGCAAATGGCTGGTTGACACCCTGAAACGCGAACAAATTCCACGGCCAGATCACGTCAACGCACAATTACTTCCGGCATTCGCCAACGCAAGAATCTGGCTGCTCGCGCTGGTGTTCTTCGGAGTAAATGCCTGCGGCTACGGAGTCACACTGTGGCTGCCTAAATTGATTCACAGCCGTTCTGAAGCCAGCAACTTCATGGTCGGGCTGTTCTCTGCGATCCCATATGTTCTGGCCGCAATCGTGATGGTGGCTACTGGCGTTCATTCCGACCGAACTGGAGAACGTCGATGGCACTCGGCATTTTTTACGTTGTTGGCTGCGGTCGCTCTCTTCACTGCCGCTTATTCGCAAAGCGCCGGTGTCATGATCACTGCGCTTAGCGTTGCCGTGCTGTCGGGTTATTCCATGAACGGTCCGTTTTGGGCGATTTCAACCAGCCTGTTGCCCGGAGCGGCAGCAGCAGCGGGAATCGCCCTTATCAATGCGATGGGAAATCTGGGCGGTTTTTACGGCGCCTATGTTTTAGGCTCGACGCGTTCGACCTCGGGAGAAATTGGAACCGGTCTGCAACGGTTATCGCTCACCATGGCGGTAAGCTTTTGTTTGTTTCTGCTCGCCACCGCCAAGCCGTTGGGTTCACATCGCGCCGCGAAGAACGCCAAGCTCATCTAAAAGCGAGCCGATACGGCCGGACCCATTACGTCACGCAGCCTTTTTGCCGGGTGGCAGGTCTTCCAACGCGACGTGGTGTGCTTGGCCGCGCGAGAATGTTTGCCTTTGAAGTCCCTCGTCAGGAGAATCCCGCCCAAGCTCCCAAATCGCTTCCGTTGCCGGCAATCCGGAATAACGGTCCCGAGGATTTGCTTGTGGGTGCGATGGGATTGATGCATGATTGCGCAATGAATCCAAGCCGGATCGTATTGTTCGCGTGCGTATTGGTGATGGCGGTCTTGAGTCATACGGCGGTCGGTCAACCAGTCTTCAATGTGAAGGACTACGGCGCGACGGGGCGCAAGAGCGATGATGCACGACCGGCCCTTCAGAAAGCCATCGATGCATGCGGCAAGGCAGGAGGAGGGCGGGTGTACGTTCCGCCGGGGGAGTATACGTCGGGGCAACTTCATCTGCGCTCGGGCGTGCGACTGCATGTAGAGGCGGGCGCGACGATTTACGCCACACTTGATTCCAGCCAGTACGACGGCGCAAAGAACGCCGCTCTGATTTATGGCGAGGATCTGCACGATATCGCGCTCGAAGGCGCAGGGACTCTCGATGGGCAGTCCGAGTATGAGTGGCGGCCCAACGACATTACCGACCATTACATTCTTTCCAACCAGCACCAGATGGAAGCCACCGGAAAACCTTTGTTGCGTCCGTTTCCCAAGGGCTTTCCCGACGAAAAGGTATTTCCACGCATGGTGCTGCTGGTACGCTGCGTGGACGTGCGGATATCCGGATTGAAGTTCCTGCGTTCAAGAAGCTGGACTATCAATCCCTACGCCTGTAAGCGGCTAGTGATTGATGGGGTCTACATCTACTCAAGTCAAAAGGACGGGGTGTGGGCAGACGGCATCGATCCGGATGGTTGCCAGGACGTGCACATTTCGAACTCGACGATTGAGACCGGCGATGATGCGATTGTTTTCTACTCGACTGACAACTGGGGGCCCGTTCTGCCCACAGAGAACGTTACGGTGACCAACTGCCGTCTGTCGTCGTCGTCCAGCGCGATCAAGTTTTGCGACGGCAATAGCAGGGCGGTCCGCCGTGTCACCATCAGCAACGTCAACATTACAAACTCAAACCGTGGCCTGGCCTTCATGGTGTTCGACGGCGGTATTGTGGAAGACGTATTGATTTCAAATGTGACCATCGACACGCGCCGCTTTGACTGGTTCTGGTGGGGAGATGGCGATCCCATCCACTTCAATATCAAACGGCGCAGTGAATTGGACGGCCGGATATACAAGAATGAGCCCGCGGCCGGAATCATCCGAAACGTAACTATCGAGAATGTGATCGCCCATGGTCAGGGGACTTCCGGCATCCAGGGCCACCCCGACAGTTGGCTCAACGGAATTCGGCTCAATAACGTGCGGCTGTTTGTGTCACATGCCGTGGAAGCGCCCTATGAGAGTACGGCAGCAGCGATGACGCTGAAATATGCGCGCGACGTCGAGATGAAGGGCGTGGAACTGCGCTGGGAAGAACCGCACGCATCCACCTGGAAGTCTGGGCTTTTGGTTGACCATTTGAAGGGTTTGGAACTTGACGACGTGAGGATTGATCCAGCCCCCGGTTCTGACCAGCCGGTCCTATGTGTGAGCGACGCGGAAGGGGTGACGGTGAGGCAGTCACGAGTGGCGTCGATTCAAGTCGCGGGAGGCAAGAGCCCAAGTGTGCGTCTGATAGATACAGAGTCAAAAGTTACAACAGAGCCTAGTGCGCTGCCTGCGACGGTGAAGTGAGTAGGGAGATCATCCCGCGATGGTCGCCCTGAGGCAAAGCTTGGCTCAAGGGTATCTATGGGTCTTGGGGTTTAGAGAATCCAAGTCTTAGGGGACAGAAGTCGCTGGGCGGCGCGCCATTGGCGACCCAATTTATCGGCGGTATTCTTTTCGCCTTCCTCATTCAGCAAGTGGCGCTTCGGAATCGTAGCCGCAGCAATTTTGGCAGCGCAACTGAAAACCAGTGGCGGAAGCGAGTGGGAGTCGAACTGACCCCTCAACCTGGAAGCGCCAACTTACAGAACCACGGACGCCCACCAGAGGTATGGTAAGAGATGGTAATAGGCCCTAACGGATTGCAGGTTTTAGGTTCCGTCCATACACGGGGTAAGACTTGCACCCATTCCATGAGGGCAAACAGTGAGGCCGGGAACAACCAAAACATCGCCGCGTAGGGGGTTTTTATCGTTGGTTCAGTTTGGTTGATTAGAGCATAGTGCCGGTACGAGGCAGAGGTATGACGCACGATGAGTGGCGATTGCTTGGATATGGGCTGCTGACAGCCTTCCTTATGGCACTCGTTCTCGTGCCCATTCTCCTAAACGACAAGAATTTCTCTAAGTTAGGGGCGGAGGGGATTCTTGGCGTTCTCGCTTTAGCCGTCTTCCTGCTATCCAAGTACATGGAACGGCGTGCCAAATCAAAATGACGCATCTCCCGGATAATCAAGAATGATATTTCAGGTGGAACAATCCAGATGCCCTATACGTAGAAGCAACTACACATACCTCGCGAAAGGGATTGCTTCGTGGAAAAAACCCTTGTTCCCCTGCAAGTGCTGCTTTTTACAGCTCTGCTTGCTGCACCGCTGGCTCACATCCACGCACAGGCTGCACCTGCCCCCGACCCATTGTTTGAAACGATCCGGTCGTTGGATGCCAAACTTTTCGACGCCTACAATCATTGTGACTTAGAGAAATTCGGATCGCTGCTGGCCGACGATTTGGAGTTCTATCACGACAAGGGCGGGATGAGCAGCGGACGGCAAACTGTGGTTGACGCTGTGAAGAACAATATCTGTGGCAAGGTGACTCGAGAGCTGGTTCTGGGGACGCTTGAGGTATACCCCATGGCCAACTATGGCGCGGTGGAGATCGGCGTTCACCGCTTCCACCATCCCGGAAATGCCGATGATGTGGGAGAGGCGAAGTTCATTCACCTCTGGCAAAACAAGGACGGAGTGTGGAAGGTCACGCGTGTCATCAGCTTCGACCACCACGCGTTAACAAAGTGACCAGCCAGTACTGCAATAGAAACTTAGGCAGAAGAAGAATACAACAGGGCGGTATTGTAATTGACGCAATCAGGTTGCGGGAACAATTGCCCTTTAGAAGGTTGGCCGAGCGTTTCGGAGTATCAGTCTGGACCGCTCATGGACTTTGCAAGAAATGAGCTATCTGCCTTCGGTAGGTATCACTGGATCCGAACGAAAAGGTGCAACCACTGCCGAGCGGGCCTGCCCGATTACCACGCCGAAACCTCAATCGGCGATCTATCACTACTATTGACAGTTTTCTTAGCTTGGAAGATTGCCTGAGGTTGTCAACAGGTTTTGGCAGTTGGGCACCGGCGGGAAGTTCCGAGTAAGTTTTCGGTTTACGTTTTACGAACAATCGCAAACAACAATGTTGTCTCCAACATAGCCTGATAAAATACCGCGCAAATGTCCTGCAAATCATGCCAATCCGACCAGCGCAATTTCAACGGAGAAGTGGCGATTCATTTCCCAGGACTTCAGGGTTTGGACAAGCCCATCGTCTGGGTGTTTCCAAAGCTTGTCGTGTGTTTGAATTGTGGCTTCACGGAATTTGTAATTCCCCAGAGGGAGTTGCGACAGCTTGCGCAAAGCGACTCGGCAGTGGCCTAGCCTGCGACCAGAGATTGGGCCTATTCAGTCCAGCGGAAGGAGTGTGTTCGTATTCTCGGCGTAGGCCAGAGTTGCCTTTTTGATTCCACTGCGAGATGTATCCATGCACGCCAGCGCTCAAGGCTGCCTGTCCAGCAAGATCAAGTCGGGTTGCAGTTTCTGAGCCTTTTGAACCGTTCCCAAACCATCCGCTGCTTCAGCGACGACACGTAATTCCGGGCGCGCTAGGAGGAGGGAACGGACCCGTGGCGCCACGGCTCACAATCATCCACCAAAAGAAAGCGAACGGAAACGAAATCGTAATCGCCGATTCAATCTCTGGCTAGACGACTCCAAACAGGTTCTTCGGCTACTTCGTACCCCAGGAGATTGCGTTTCACGTGTTGCAACCCGCTCTATTCACTTAAACAACTGCTCGATCTGACCAAGATTATGGAGGAAAAATCCACCTAATTCAGAGTGAGGAGTACGCCAACTCTTCGGTTTGGCAGGTCGACACTCGGCGCGAACGAAAGTTTTGCTCCTCGAATGGAGATTCCGGTGCGGCTGCAGACGCTGCTACCCACGATGTAACCTAAAGTGGCCCCGGCGGTGACGTCGCTTGCCCAGTGTTTGTTTTCCCGCAGCCGAGCCATGCTTATGAAGCTGGCTACACCATAACCGAGGATCCCTGCCTTCCAACCGTAATAGCGTTGCACGACGGTCGCAATCATAAAGGAAGTGGATGCGTGCCCTGACGGAAACGATTGATCATCGCTTTTATCCGGGCGCGTCCGACCTATGGCGAATTTCATTCCTTGGTTCAAGCCCTGATCGAGGGCAGTGGCTTGGGCCAGCGAATAGGTGAAGGAATGGAACCGATCGTTTTGCGATCGATTCCCCACTATGAGAAGCCCGCCAACCACTGGGGCAACTACGTAGAGCGATCCCAGCGCCGATCCGACTTTGCCAACTGAGGAAGAACCGTCCTGGACAGAAAAGCGCTCCTGGATATCTTCGTCCCAGATAGAGATCACTCCGGTTGAAGCGCTGCCAATCAGCAGGGGGGCAATGTTCTTCTTGCTGAACATCGCCAGGAAGTTCCTGCCGAGATTCTGTGGGAAGCGCTTGAGGCTGGTATATTCAGGCGGAGTATCACTGGGCAACCCTGAGGATACACTTTGACCGTCTGCTCTGCCGAGCCCACATACCCACAATAGAATGATGACAGCCGCTAAGACGCACCGTCGTGCCCCATCGATGGAAGGGATCGCACTCGATCGCACTCGAAATTTCCAAGGAGCTGAGTCGTCCATCATTTTTATCGGCGATTGTGATTTGGTAAGGTCATAGCGCAGTTTCATAAGACTATCCAGCCTCTAAATCAGAGCGAATCGGGTAGCTTTCGTACTCAATTCGCCCAGTGCAAAACATTCGTCAAAACCGACCAACGGCGCCGCTGTGGCGCGGCGTCGCGTCCGAGGATCCAATGGTCATAAAGTGCCTGGATTGTGCCGTCCTTCTGCTTAAGGTCGAGCCAAGAGCCAAGAAACTTTGCAAACTCCGCGTCATGGGTTGCCACCGGGTAGGCTAAGGGAATGCGGATCGATAGGGGATGAGGAATGGCCACGGAGAACGCCGGGTACAGCAATGTTAGGAATGAGCCTCTTTCAGCAGGAAAGGCAAGAGCATCCACCGAGGTATTTTGTCCTTTGAAGAAGTCTTCGGGATCCTTGATGGGAACGACCGTGATGCCGGGGAATTCGCGTTGCAGGAGATGCGAATAGTAAGGAAGGTCGGGAACAGCAACGCGAAGTCCTACGGACGTGCGGATTCTCTCAGCGCTCGAGAATTCAACCCGGCGCCTGTCGGGAACGACAAATGCAAATGTTTCGTCCAGGTAGGAAGGAGAAAACACCATTAGTCTGGCGCGATCTGTCGTTATTACGACGCCTCCCATGATGAGATCGCAAAGGCCATAATCAAGTACTTCAGTGATTCGCTCCCGCGGGACGGGCACGAATTCAACCTCCAAGCCCAATTCTCTCGCCAGCACGCTTGCCATTTCTACGTCAAAGCCGACAAGCTCACCGTGATTGTTGAAGAAACTGTAGGGTGGCTGGGAAGCTATGAATCCCACTCTGAGGCGGCCCCGGGCTCGCGCTGCATCTAGGACTCGCACATCATTATTCGGCAGTTGACCCGGCTTGGCTGGCAATTCACGCAACACGACCGTTGGAACTTCTGAAGGATGCAGGAACTGCATTGCCATGGCCATGCGGTCTCGGTCGTACGTCCCCGCGCCTAACATGCGCAGAGACGCAGTTAGTGCCACCATCGTGATAACTACTATTCCCAGCGTTAGGAAGACGTAACGGAGAATTCGTGAGAGGCGGAAGGCAAGTTTGCCCGCGAGGGCGAATGTTCCCGCCACCGCCAGCGCGATCATATACATAGCCGAGGTCAGGGTACCGAAGCGCGAGTTTACGAACGCCGTGGCCAAAAATAGTTGATAGGTGTCAGCAGGAACGTGCACCAGATCCAGCAGGAAGGGGATGGCAACGTTCACGCTTCCCATCAAGCTAACCACTCCTCCCAAGGCAAGCACGGGGTAATCGGTTGCGCGTAGGAGGGTTTCGGAATACCAGGCAGCAAAGAGCACAAAGCTAAGGGTGAGCATCTTGGCTGCATGCGGCAAGTTATAGAATGCCGGAACAATCACATCTGGAGAAGACCCTTCCTCGTTTTCCTGAAATCCATATTGGCTGAGCAGTCGCTTCGAGTGATCAATCAGCATTGGCAGGATAATAAAAAGATCTCCAGTCATAAATGCTGTGATCAGGACGTCGCGCGTGGCTGCAAGAATCCGTCGCGCAGGGATTGGAGTGATGCATGCGACGAATCCGGGCAAGACCCAGAGCGTCAGGAGTAGCGCCATAGTTCCGTAACTAATCAGATAAACACTTACCTTAGCCAGTTGCTCCAGATCGGTAGTGCCAACGGTATAGGCTGCGATGCAAAACAGTCCGATAGGCGTAAGCCGCACTACGAACCGATTCGCTCTTGCCAAGGCCCGTTCCATGGTCAACAGGACTTCAATGAGGCCAGCCTTGCGCTCAATGCCCATCAGCGCCACGCCTAAGAAACTGCTGAAGAGAACTACCGCAGGAACGACGTTGTTAGTTAGAGAGTAAAAGGGATTAGACGGAATATAGAGCGAGACAAAATCAAAGGGCGGCCGTTCCTCGACTAGGGTCGTGCTAAAGAAGGAGGCATTTTGTACATGTGGAAAGGCTAAAGGCATCACGAAAACGGCTCCCAGCGCGATACCCCAGAGCACGAGAGTCAACGCCCCTACTCTCATGAATAGCATCTTAACTTTTGCCGCAGTCAAACTGCCGATCCCGGCAACCAGCGAGACAGTGACATAGGGGAGTACTGTCATCTGCAGAAGACGGATGAAGCCGTCCACACCATAACGAAATAGTCCGGCCCTCTCACCCAAGAAAAGACCGACTGCCGTCCCCAAACCGAGCCCAACGAGAATCTGATATGTGAATGAAAGCATAATGTCGGGCTAGTTAAGGACAGAGTGCTGTTGTTTGCGTGACCTTAGGGTGTTCGCTCGAAACCAACGAGCTGCCATCCATCAGATTGGCGACGAAAGTAGGAAGTCACAGGTTGAGCCCACGTCGGATGCGTGCCACTGATTGCACTCAACCCAACCTTGATAAATGCACCGCGCGCAGAAGGCAGTCCTGTGGGTGCCTGCATTCGCTGCTCTTTACTTGTTGTTTCCCCGATCGGTGTAGTATTGCCGGTTACGTTGTCGAAGGTCGACCAAGTGGCTTTGTAGCTTTCCGGAGCTGCTGCCAGCTTAGCCTCGACGGCCGCGTTGCCGAAGGCCATTACCCCAGACGCGTCGAGAGTAGGATCGACAATCGGGTTGATGGCCGGCAAATAGCGTCGGCCAATTGAGTTCCTTCGGTCAATGAGCATGCGGGCCAAGACTTTTGCCGCCGCTGGGTCTCCGAACTTTCCCTCGGCAACTGCCGCACCGATCATTTCATCGGTGATAGCCATTGCCTTTCGGGCCGCCCAAAACTTGTCGTCGAGCCGTGAACGAATGAAGGCTGGGTTGGCCACCCGTGGCCTCCACTTTTCCGGATCCCACTCTGTGTTGTTAAGGGGAAGACGTCCGATGGTCCGGGACTCATAGAAAGGGTCCGTCCGCCAGGGAAGAATGTAGAACCCAAAGGCTGCAATTCCTTTCCCAATTTGCGAGCCAGGCTCGAGCAGATACTCGTGACCCTCCCAGTAATCGCGGGGCGCAACACCGGCGCTGCCGAGCGTCGACCCGAAGTCGAGCAAGTAATGCTGCACGATTTTGTGTCCGTTCTCAACAATCAGTGTGTCAATGGTGTTGATACTTTTTGCGTCAACATGGTTGAACCAGGCAGCAAACACTCCATATCCCCGCAGTTCGCGATGGTTTTCGTGCGGAATAAGGTCGTTCGGATCATCGGGGCGCGTGCCATAGAATCGAATCCTACCCACCATTTTTCCTGGGATCGACAGGCTCGCGATGACGCGGTATGTCCCGTCCGAATCGCCTTCTACTTCCTTTAGCAGCGAGTTGATATCGCTGAGGCGCATTGCGCGCTTAATGCCACTGGGTGGAGTGAAGACAGCGTTTTGGTCGATGAACAGATCGCTGGGGCGCAGCTTGGAGATGTAGTACTCAGTAATGTTATAACCTAGCGCCCAAAACAGCTTGGCAACCACCACCTCTGTCCCGGTTGCCATTCCCCGGTAACCTGGGGGATCAAATTTGAGGAACCAGATTAACCCGGACGAGTCCCGGATCGTGAAACCGGGAGTAACACCGTCCGTCTTGGCGGCGATGACCGTCCATTTGCCTGGTGATGGCCCATGGCTCGTGTTGCTGCCACGGGCAACCTGCTCAGGGGTTAGCGCTGCCCTGCCCGCCCTGTTGGTGAACCAGCTACCATCGGAAACTTCGTCAACGGTGTTGGTGTTCTGTGCCCGTCGGTTAAAGTCCTTGTCTCCCGGGCGCGCAAACATATTCTCAGCCACGTCATAGACAAGTTGAGGCTCGTAGAACATGACCCGCGAAGCGTCCTGCGAGTTAACCTCCTGCCAAAGCGGATCGTCTTCGTAGAACTTAGTGGAGGCCGACGACACGAGGGAAAAAAGGAAAATGGCTGCCGTCAATCTAATAGCGACTAACCCTCCGCTAGCTCGAAAGATCGGAACAGGTGGTTTCATGTCAGTTTGTTCCTTTGCTTAAAATAGGCCTGTAGAGAAAATTAAATTGAAGCCCTCGTTGCTCCTGGCTGCGTCAATTCGAAGCGCCATGAACTTGGGGCCATGAAAGCGGATGCCGACACCACCATCAGTATGCAGGCCATCGAAGTTCAGATCACCCCGTCTTGCCGCCACTTTGCCCGTATCGGCGAAGAGGGCGACGTCGATGAAGTGGGAAGGAGTCCAGCGGTATTCAGCCTGTAACAGCATCATGTTCCGATCACGGAAGCGGCGATTTTGATATCCGCGCAGCGTGTCGCCACTGCCTAAGTACGGCATCATGAAATATGGGACCTGGCTATTACCGTTCGTCATCGTCAGACTGCCCAAGCCGCGGAAGACCAGGACCCAGTTCTCACGGAGCAAGGGGACGTACTGCTGAAGCTCGAGATCGAGCTGACGAAAACTAAAGGAATCACTGCCACTCTGCGTATAGTTCGCAAAGTCGACACGGTAAAGACCTCCGCGTCGTGTATAGAAAGGAGATTGACGCCAGTCGACGACTGCAAAGGCTCGCGATACCCCGTACGACACTTCCTGCCCGAGACCGGGCGTTATCGGAGGAGTGAAGATCTGCTCAATAGACGTCCCCGCATCACCGGGTCCAGTTTCTACGTGCAGATACTCCGCTCCACCACCCAGCGAAAACCATTTCGCCAGCTTCACGTTCACACTCGGCCCTACTCTTGTTGGACGATAGAGATAGCTGGTTTTATCGTGTTTGCTCGACGCGTTCCCGACCCCATAAAAGCTGACCTTCGGGGCGTCCAACCACTTCACATCAAGGTTCACCTTCACCCGGCGATCGGCAAATTCCGGGAACTCCAAACCGGACTGGAGCAGTTTGTAGTTCTTGAATGACCATCCTCCCAGAACGTTAAAGGCTCCGCTATCAGCGAATCGGCCGCGGTAGCCGGCTCCCAGCGACACACCCCCACCGCCAAGAATGCTGCCAAACCAGGGATACAGCCCACGGGGAGCTCCACCAATTAGTCCAGTCTTATCGACCCAGGTGAGAACCTCCTCAGCCTTGTTCTCTGTCATTGGCTTCAGCTTGAGAGCCTTCTCGGATTGAAGGCGGGTCTGCTCGCGGGTCCTGCTCGCGTCCTCATTCTGCTGCGTGAACCCTGGGATGCTAAAGGCGAGCCAAAGGCTCAGTCCGGCTATGAAACTTCGGTTGATTGATTGCGACATTTCTATCAAACTCTCCAAATAAAAAACCGTACTTCTCCATAAATGGCGGAAGCGAGGGAGATTTGTTCCGCCATTTAAAGTTCAGCTGTGTTCGTCTCACGCGCTTTCCGTTGCAGAAGCACGTTGAGCATCAACACAACCAACAGCCACCCGCCAGTCATTACCAGGTTCACTAGGGAGAACGAAGCAGTTGTGAAAGCTAGGCGCTCCCCCCCGAAAACGACCCCGGCCTGCATCACGTCTCCAGCCCGCATAAAGAAGGAATCCACCGCCTGCTTAGCTTTGTACTTGGCCTCCCGGCTGGTTGGCAGCCAGAGGGCCTGTTTGGTTGTATTGCCAAGCGAGTAGTCGATGCTGTTATCCACCACTTTGAGCCAATAGATCTTTCCAATCGATGGGCTCCCGGCCATCGTCAGATAACCCAGGAAGACTGCTACCGGATGTATGAAGAGTGCTTTTCTCACTCCCAGGAACTTAAAAACACGCGACACGACAAATAGCTGCAACACAAAACCCGACAAGTTCACCGTGCTGAAAAAACGGCTGTAGGTTTGGCCAATAAAGTTTTCCCGGGTCGTCTTGCTTTCGGGGCCGGCGCCATAGGTATCGTTTGCCTTCGTGACCGCATAGCGGCCGAGCAAATACTCTCCAGAACTGTTTACGAGATTCAATAGCACGACGAGGAGCGCAATCAGAAGCAGGTACTTATCCTTCCTAATCAACCCGAAAGCGCCAGCCTTGCCCAGCGGTTGCTTGGCCAACGCCGCCTCTTCTTGCGGTACTAATTGCACAGCCGATTTATCCACGAAAGCGGCGATTACAACTGTGAACGCCAGAATCACACCAGCCACCAGTAGCAGCGGATAGGTTCCCAGCACTCCGATGAGTCGTCCGGCATAAAGAGATCCGATCCAGGCGCCGAGACTACTGCCCAACCCGATCAACGGGAATAGTCGCTTACCCTGTTCTTGTTTATAGAGGTCATTCGCGAAAGCCCAGAATTGGGCAATGACCATAACATTGAAGATGCCGACCCAAATGAAATAGACAATGCCGATGCGCACCCCGGATTTGCCAATCAGGAAGAAGAGTCCGAGATGAGCGATGAAGAAAAGAGTTACCCAACGAACTAATCGAATGCGATTTACGCGGGACGCAAATGCTGCGAAAGCTGGAACCAGGAAGAGCAGCAGGAGAGCCTGACCTGCGGCTGAATAGCTCTTCACTGCGGCGCCTCCCTCCGAGAGGATCAGCGCTTCCCGAGCCGTCTTCAATATGTAATAAGCTCCCAGGATGAGAAACATCACCAAAGCCATCAGCAGAACGCTTTTGGCCTCGCCGGGTCGGACCTCCGCGATTGGTGACAACAAGCGTTCAACCAATCCACCTCGTATTGCCCTCTCTTCTGTCTGCGAGATGACCACGCTCGTGTTGCCACGCACCCCCCACATCTTCATACTCCCGTTTACAACTCTGCAGAAGATGTTTGAACTGTATGAACTGACAGAGTTTTGGTCGGAAGGGATCCTGACTTCGATGGCTAGGAATTCAATTTCAACGGTTGCGCCTGAGGGGCCAAGATCGCGATGCCTATAAGGGGATGGGATCGCCGCATGAACTGCTCATTCGGATGATGACCATTAGTTCGCGAAACGACGCAAGTCAGTTCAACAAGAGTTCGCCGCAGGCGACCCGCGACAAAAAGGCACGCCCAAACTTCGAAAGGAACTCGACAGCCAACTCACGGCCGCATCGGTCCGCACCAGTGCCGGTGATTTCTTCGACTATCCCAGTGAAGCGGGAGCCCCGAGCGACAACCAGATTTAGCGCTTCAACCCAGTACCTAAAAATGGGCACCTTAGCAGAATCCGTAATGAGCTTTCAGCGATTCCGACTCGATGACTGACTGCTCTCCTGCTCCTGCACCAGGGGCATCTGCGATGACACCTGCATATCAATCATCATGGCAACGCGTCGGTCTAATTGAAAAAAAGTTGCGGTCTTCTTTCCTTCCAGAATCTTGGCCACCACCGGCACATACTTCTGCCGCAACTGTGATATCGCGATGTCCATTTCCAACCAATTTCGGGTAAACAATAGCGACTGCTCATTCGTTAATTTTCCCCAGTTGTCAGCATACTCTTGGATCAGGCCGAATTTCCTGTCGTTGATCGTAATCAACTCCCCGATGTATCGATCGTAGACCGGCCAGAACTTTGCCGCTTCGGTGTCCGTGAGTACTAAGTTCGCCGCAATTAACTGCTTTCGCTTCGAGCGAAGGTCTTTCCGCATCAGATCCATGTCCTGATCGCTAATAACATGCGCATTGCTTTCTTTTTGCACAGATGTCTGGGCTCGCGACGCAGTCCCACTTAGCAGCCACGATCCCACAATGAATAAGGCTAGTAGTTTTTTCACGCGACTCCTCCAGAAAGGCGCAGCCTCGGACTGCGTGCCGGGCCATCCGCAGAAGTATTGTCCACGTTTGGGCATTGCACCAACTGCCAGAACTAACAGGACTACCTAGGGTAAGGACGGGCGGGGACGCCTTTGTCGGTGGTTCGGACAATGTCCAGATCAGGGCCCGCAAACTGGTAGCCGGACCTCCGCTGTGGAAAGCAGTGTCCGTGGTTAGGAAACTGGCCTGCTATATCGCAAGTAGGGCTAGGGCTGAAGCCGTTCCCGCTGGTACTTCATCCATCACAGTCTTCCTCTGCGAGCCAGTTTTGCATTTCATCAGCCACCGAAAACGGCTCGCGGGGTTCTGTTCAAAACGACCGCCGAGTCCGTACGAATTGAGCTTTGAAGGGAATCGCGTCGTAACCGCCACCCTTCAGAAATCCAGTCACATAAAGCCCAGAAAAACAATGTGGGATTTCCCTACCTCATGCATCAAGGTTAACACTCGGGCGAAGCACTGATTCCACAAGCCTTGAACGATATAATCTTTGGCGACTGCTCCGAGCGGGAGGAGATCGAAGATGGCTCCTTCGGGTGAAGCACAGGAAGTTCGGGCCAAAGAATTCGTGCGGCGGCTTGGCTACGGCGAAATCATTGTGGGCGAGGCTAACATAAAGGACCTTCTACAAATGAAAGCGATTGGAGGAGCAGATTCGAATTGTGCGGACATCGTTGGCTTCAAACCCAACTTTAAAAATGCTGTCAGCACCATTGTCTGTGAATCGAAGGGAACAGATGTCGATCACGCTCTAGTTCAACTCGGAAACGTCGCTGCCGCTTTGCTTGAGCACTTCGCCGCCGAGAAATGGTTCTTGAATGATCCTGTTTTGCTTGTCTATCGATCAAGTCTCCGCAAGTTAGATATTGGTGATTCGCCTGGGCCCGGTTACATCACGGGCAAGCCCAATCACTGCGAAATGCGCTCTCTCATCGACGCAGGTACAGCAGAAAAGAAACCGGCTCCCGCGACCGCCCACATCGACTTGAGACGGCTAGATGTGCGCCTAACAAAGTGGGGCGAGCGTGTCACTAAGCTGCCGGTTTACGTTTACGTCGAACCGTAGCGCGGTTGATGAGCATTAACGGCGCAATCCGCCAAGTCCAACATTCTTTGACGCCGATGGGTCGAGGCCACCATAGCTGCTGGAGTTCGCCGATCGCGTTCGACAGATGTGAGGCTCGGGCACAGTATTTTTTCGCCAAGCCGCTGACGCAGGATCGACCGCGAAGCTTTTGAACACTTTTGCCAAGTTGCTTGGGTCTTTGAGGTTGGGGCTCCGGATCCTAGCAGCAGACCACGGCTTGAGGGCTACAACAAGGAATCATCATTACCGTGCGTAGAACCGTGAGCCACCATGAACCTACCCCAAACACCTGCCAGACTTCAGCTCCTCAAGCCAGTGCAAGCTAACGCTGCCACAGCCGAGTCTGACGAAGTGCCGACCGCGAGATCCAATGTGATAAGTTAACGACCGAAAGAACTGAAGTCGGAACGATTTCGAGCTAAGCATGAAGATGGCGGCATTTGAATCGTCCGGACTAGTCTCGTCCAAGCTGACGCGTCGGACCTTCCTGCGCGATGCAACGTGGCTTACGCTCGCCGCAGCGATTTGTGCAGACGCGATCCCAGAAACGCAGCAGCCGTCTGTTCAGACAGTTCTTGGCCCGATCGCTAGCTCCAAACTGGGTGTCACACTTCCGCATGAACACATTATGTGTGACTTCATCGGCGCAGAGCAAACTAACCGGCATCGCTGGGAGGTGGATGCCGTGGCAAAGCGAATGCGTCCCTTACTAGCGCAGTTAAAGGATCGGGGGGTAACAGGATTCATCGACTGCACACCGGCGTATATCGGGCGTGACCCGAAGGTGCTGAAGCAGCTGGCGCAGGAAACAGGACTGCACATTGTAACGAACACTGGCTACTACGGGGGCGCGGACGACAAATTTGTGCCGAAGCATGCGTACGGCGCGACAGAAGATCAGCTTGCGGATCTCTGGTTGCAGGAGTGGAAAAACGGGATCGAGGATACGGGTGTGAAACCGGGTTTTATCAAGATTGGGGTGGATGAAATCAAAGGCGGTTCGGCCGCGCTTTCTTCTATCGACGAAAAACTTGTGCGAGTGTCGGCCCGTGTATCGAAGCAAACCGGTTTGGCGGTAACCTGCCACACCGGGGGCGGCCAAGCTGGTTTGACGGCGGCGAAGATATTCATCAGCGAAAAAGCAGATCCAGCCCGCTTTATCGTCGCGCATTCGGATAGCCACGGGCTAGCGATCAACCAAAAGGTGGCGGAACTCGGGGCGTGGGTCTCGTTCGACGCGATTGGCAGACAGCCGCTCGAATTGTCGCTAGGACTGGTCCATGCAATGTCGGGAAACTATGCTGGGCGCCTGCTTCTCTCGCAAGACAGCGGTTGGTATTGGGTCGGCCAGAAGAACGGAGGCGAGGTTCGCGACTTCAACTACATCAGCGACGTCTTCCTGCCCGCTTTGCGTAAAGGGAATAACGGCGAAGCAATGATCCGACAGCTCACGGTAGAAAATCCGGCACACGCATTTGCCGACTGACCAGCAAAACTGGGGCATACCTCGCGGATTGCCCTACCTTGCGTAGAATCGCACGACGACGCCGACCATGCTTTGCTAACAGCCTACCGCAAGCCTCGCTGCCAAGAGCAAGCCAGGCATAAGCCCAGCCGTTTTAGACGGTATTCCGAACCTAAGATCATTACGACGCTGGAGGACAAACGTAATGACCTTATTGCCCATTGTGCGCTAGTGCTTTGGTTGGAAAAAGGCGCCGGGACGGTCATATCTGGGCTGCCCCAACTTTCCGACGTGCAGCACGGCTCTCTTCAAAACGCCCTTCGGAAAACCTACTGCTACGCCGGTGAGCCCTAGAGTTTTGTCTTCGTGCCTAGGTCAAATCGCCAGTGTTCTTTCAGCTTTTCAACTGGACGCTTTGATCCGAGTGCCGGATAATCGGGCCGCCAGGAACCTACGCCGCCTTCTTGGCCTCGCTTTATACGATGGGCGCGTAGCGCAACGAGCCTTCTGGCTGGAGAGCCGATCTTTGGGTTGACACATTAGGTCCGCCTAAATCAAAGTCAACGCGGATTGGGAACAATCTGGGCGCACGAAATCGTACCAACGTGCCAAAGGACGGTGTCACTTCGCCGAACCACTCCAAGTCATTCAGCCACTCCTAAAATCTTTGCCACGGGAGGCCAAACGGCACGCCGGCACCAATAAATTGGCATCAGAATCGAGATCTCCCACTGGCCGCCCACAATTAAGTCCCAATTCACCCAATTAGCCAATGTCGCACATAAGCTTAGTAACGACCACGGAAGGCAGCCACGTAGCCACGACGGTAGCCCTCAGCATATTGCGACCGATACTGACTCTTGTCCCCCCAATAGCGATCATAACCGCGATCCGCGTCTTCGTATTTACCGCGCGGGTCCGGGTGGTAGGGCTTGCCTAGCTGCATGTCCTCACGAGCCACCATAGCTCCATCCTGATAGCCGAAGGAATAGCCCCGGTTTCCCTGGTCATAGCGATCCATGCGATACGATCCGCCCCAGTAGTCGTAACGACCACCGCGGTAGTAACTGTTGCGTTCGCGATCGCGCCAACCGTTGTTCCGATCACGATATTTCCAGTCCTCGTCTCTGCGATTGTCGCGGTATCGATGATCACGTTCGCGGTTATACCAATGATGATCATTGCGATCACGATCATCATGATGACGGCGATCGCGGCGATGATCATCCGACCAGTTGTTGTGATCGTCATTCCGGCCTTGAGCAAGAGACATACTGCCTAACAGGATGGTCGCGCTAATCAACCACACTGCTTGCTTCACAATTCTCAACATTGTTCCCTCCACTCGGTCTTCCAGGTTGCAGGCAAACATGGCTGCGGCAAATCCCAGAACTCGGTTCTCTTAAATCGGATGCTCGGCAGGTCACAATTTGCTGCACGAATTCGAAGAAAGAAATATCTCGGCACTAGATAACTTTCCGCAACTTTTTTTGGCATGAGTGTTACATCGCGGAGTGAGTGCAGTGTGTAATTTATCTTACCGCTTAATGAGCAAGTCCAATCTGGCTAGACTTAGGTCGAACCTAATACGATGCGAAGCCATACAAGGAAGATCCGGCCGAAAATTTGCGATCAATAAAATTGGGATGACGCGGCCTAGAGACGGGGCCCCTAACCGAATCTAAACGATCAGCTCCATTCCAATTTGGTCACGAGCCTAGTCAAGCTCTTCCAGACCACTGCCGGGTAATAGAGCTTCCCCCCCGGGGAACAACACGTCACGTATCTAATTTCAAATTTTGCGCTACCGCTTAACTGAACGACGATCTCCCTTGTGAGGCTAAACGAAATAAACATTCATATGCTGGCGAGTTGATTGACGGCTCCTGTCGAATAACGAGTATCTCTTCCCTACTCTCGTAAAAAAAGGTTTGCCGCCCCCCCGCAATGCGCCGCCGGCGGGAATGGCCAGCGTCTTTGGTACAAGCCCGTTACACGGCGCTTGCAAGGTCCTTGTTGACAGAACTAAGATCAGCGCGGAGCTGAACAATCTGTCATCAGCCAAAATGCTCTCATGCGCAAAGTAGGATCGCGGATCGCTATCACCCTGACTCTAGTCGCCATGACTTGGACGGTATCGGGCCAACAGGTCAAGCGCTCTATTGGGAGCGACGCACCTCGGATCCAGCGTGCACCACGAGCCGATGCAACCACCCCTGGGACGCGACAACGTTTTTTAGAAATGTTTGCTCGGGCATACTTCCCGGGACGAACCGGCCAACTCCTGATCGTGCCGCGCGAAGGCGACTTCATCACGCGGGCTGACGTGGCTTACATGCACGGTTCGCCGTGGCCGTATGACGTAGCGATTCCGCTGATGTTTGTGGGACCAGCGGTAAAAGCTGGGACGTACTCGACTCCAGCCGTGCAGCAGGACGTTGCGCCAACGCTTGCGGCTGCGCTTGGCGTGCAGATGCCTCCCGTGACGACGGGTCGTGTATTACCGGCTTTACGCACGGGTTTCGCTCGACCACGAGTGGTCATGCTGCTCGTCCTCGATGGCATGCGCCAGGATTACTTCGATCGCTACGCCACGTCCATGCCAACGTTCACCGCCCTGCGCCAGCGTAGTGCCTGGTTCACTCAGGCGCGGATTAACTTTCTTCCAACCAACACAGCTGTTGGGCACTCGACGCTCTCGACCGGGTCCGATCCACGCGTGCACGGAATCACAGGGGTCAGCGTGTACGAGAGCACGCAGCGCCGACGCCACGACTTCTTTTCTGGAGGAACTCCGCAAGACCTGATGGTATTGACGCTGGCTGACGTCTGGCAGCTGGTGACGGCCGGTCGCGCGATCATATTGGCACAGGGCAGCATCGACCGAGCGGCGACGCCGCTCGCAGGGCATGGATCCTGTCAGTTGAATGGAGCGCCAGTCGTTTTGGCAACCTACGATCAGGGGACGGGCAACTGGACCACAAACCCCAACTGTTTCCGGCTGCCCGCATATCTGAAGGATCGCAATGCGAAAACACTGTGGCAGGCGAGCGGGGAGTGGATGGGGCACAAAATCGACTCGACTGAGGCGGTGCGATATTCGGCTCTGTTTCCAGCGTTCGAAGCCGATGCGATGGCCGCGATGATTGCGCGAGAGCCGCTGGGCGAAGACAACGTTCCAGATCTCATTCTCATGAACTACAAAGGCGCGGATTTCGTGGGTCACAAGTACGGTCCAGATTCGGACGAGCTGCGCGCCACCCTCGGCGAGATGGATCGTCAGTTGAAGCGGATGCTCAGTGCGTTGGAAGCAAGGGTTGGTAATGACTATCTCCTTGCGGTGACAGCGGACCATGGCATGCCATCGGAACCATCGTCGCCAGATCGCCGGCACGTTGCACCATCGATCGTAAACCTGTTGCACGAGAAGTTTGATCCCGAGGCGAAGCAGCTGATTACGTCCTTCGAACCGGAAAATGGCCAGATCTTTGTCGATGAGGACCGGTTGTCGCATCTTGGTCTGACGTTGCCTGACCTAGCTCATTTCCTCGAATCACAGCCGTTCCTTTTTGCGGTATTCACAAACGACGATGTTCGCTCAGCGGCTAACGCTGTAAAACTTGCGACGTCAACCCGCAGGCACTCGAAGTAACGAACAGAATCGGCCTGACAACGCTTGCAACCGAGGTTAATGACGTGCAAACCGGCCTTATACCCGAAGGTGGCGTTGTCCAGAAGTCGGCTTCGGGTAAATCGCCTTTGTCTTAAAAATCTGTTTAGGGCCGATGAGCTGGGCTAGTGACATACTCCAGCTCATTCCTGAAACCAGTCGATGAAATTCGCGTTGAACCGGGAGACCGCCTCTACTTGTTTGGAGATTGAAACGTCATCCTTGGCGAGGTAGTCTCCTTGTCGCGAGTGGTAAAGTCTTTGCACCGCGCGGACGTTGAGGTGCGGCTTCCTTTCAGTTCGCAAATATATCTCCTGCCGCGTTTGGAGGTTAGTCATGACAACCCAGCCGCTTAGCCATAGTGGATTGAAATTGCAATTGGAAGAGAAGCCTAATGAAACCATCATCCACTGTAAGGGTAAGATTACGGCGGAAAATTTAGAGATGTTTCAAAGGGAGATTCGCGATCTGATGCCTGAATCGCGCGATCCAATCGCTGCAAGTGCCTACAGGATCGTGCTTGATTTGAGCAATGTTTCGCACGTCGACAGCTCTGGTCTGGGCGCGCTCTTGGGAGCATGGACCGCAGCACGAGACAAGGGTTGCGACCTCGAAATCGCAAACCTGAATCCGCGAGTCGAGAAACTTGTGGAGATAACGAAGCTGGACACCGTCTTCAAGCGTGGCAGGATCGTGGCGGCAGGCGGCTCCCCGTCGACGTCGCTGGTCGAGGGCGCTCTCACTGCGCTGGACCCAGAAGAGGCTTGTCAGCAAGCAATCGATGCGGGGATGGTCGTTCACCGTGCCGATCCGCTCAATTGCGAGACCGCCATTCCCGCATTGATCGGCGGCGTGGTAATGCCGAATGCGAGGTTCTACGTTCGTAACCACTTTCAGGTTTCCAGGCTTGATCCCTCAAGCTGGCGCCTGAATGTAATTGGCCTGGTCGAACGCCCTTTGACCCTTAGTTTGCGCGACCTTATGAAGATGCCGTCTCAGACCCAATTCGTCACTTTGGAGTGCGCTGGAAATGGCCGCTCATCGCTGAGCCCGCGTGTGAATGGCGAGCAATGGAACTTGGGAGCCGTTAGCACAGCCGAATGGACGGGTGTACCACTCGCGGAGGTTCTAGACCGCGCAGGCATTAAACTGGGCGCGAGAGAGGTAGTGTTTCGGGGCGCTGACAGCGGCAAACTTGATGCGAGCAGAGAACCAATTCGCTTCGAGCGTAGCCTGAGCATGGACGACGCTCAGGGATCTGAGGCGCTGCTTGCCTACGCCATGAACGGAGAGACGCTCCCGATCCAGCATGGCTATCCGTTGCGGGTCATCGTTCCCGGTTGGTATGCCGTGGCATCCGTCAAATGGCTTACCGAGATTGATGTGATCAGTCGGCTGTTCAGTGGTCATTACCAGACCGAAACATACTTCTTTGAGTGGCAACGGGGCGAACAAGTAGTGAGAGAGCCGGTATCGTTGCAGCGCGTGCGGAGTCTGATCACCGAGCCGGAGCCCGACACCGAAGTCGACCAGGGCGAGCTGCCGATTCGCGGTGTCGCGTGGTCCGGAGCGGCACCTATCGCCCGGGTCGAAGTCAGAATTGGCGGTGGTCCCTGGCAAGACGCCCGCTTAGTGGGCGGACGGAAGCGACACAGCTGGCAGGGGTGGGAGCTTATCGCTCGCCTTGAGCAGCCCGGTTCCACAGTGATTTCCGCCCGTGCGACGGATATGGCAAGCCGGACACAGCCCGACTCCCCAGAGTGGAATCGGCTCGGCTATGGGAACAATGCCATTCAGAAGGTTCGCGTAGATGTTCGGTAGGCCTTGCCGCAATGTCTATCGAAAATTGCCGTTGAACAGGAGGTCCACTCTAGGGGGCTACAGAAAGGCGTGGCAGAAGCCGCTCGCGGATGCAGGAATCTCCGGAAAACGCATGCACGATTGGCGGGCAACATTCGCCTCGAGAGCAAACGCTGCACATGCGAGTTCGCTAGCGCTCGCCCATCTACTCGGACATTCTTCGACTACGGTATTACCGACATACACAAAACCGCTGGACGAGCATACCCGATCGGTAATCCAATCTCTAGACACGGCGCGCCTTTCTGTCAAAACCGGCCCCTCGGTAATCCAGTAAGCGTTGATGACATTCTGCTGGGCAGCGCATTCCTTGCGCCCTCATCACATTCAGGACGTGCTGATCGGAAAGCCAACTGCGCAAGCCAACTGAGAACCTAACACCCAGATTTATCACGTTTCTATCACACCCTGATCCAAGATCGGCAACATCGAATCGTAGCTGTCGCACTTTTGGTAACGCAACTTACTGAAATTAATGGCGGAAGCGAATGGGAGTCGAA
>Ga0157378_10001293_pt1 | contig 22554 bp, 23 predicted proteins | sample M65metaG_FD_115309 | JGI IMG/M metagenome (GOLD analysis project Ga0157378, IMG submission 115309) | Miscanthus rhizosphere microbial communities from Kellogg Biological Station, Michigan, USA - M6-5 metaG | ecosystem: Host-associated > Plants > Roots > Rhizosphere > Soil | place: USA: Michigan...
CGAAGGCTCGGTGCAGAAGTTCCTCAAGGAGGTGTCGCTGCTGAACCAGCCGTTCGTCAAGAACGACAAGCAGACGGTCGAGCAGATGCTCAAGGCCGCCAACACCAGGGTCAAGGGCTTCACGCTGTACGTCGTGGGCGAGGGCATCGAGAAGCGCACCGACGATTTCGCCGCCGAAGTGGCGGCGCAGGTGGCGGCGGCCAAGAAAGCCTGACCGGTGGTGCCGTGAGCGCGGCGACGGCGGCACGATGAGGGAACGCGCCGCCGCGTAAACTTCCGCCTGCCACTTTCAGGGAGACTCGGCGGATGCCGGCCTACAAGCGAATCCTGCTCAAGCTGTCCGGCGAAGCCCTGATGGGCGACGATGCCTACGGCATCAACCGCGCCACCATCGTTCGCATGGTGCGCGAACTCAAGGAAGTCACCGATCTCGGTGTCGAACTGGCGATCGTCATCGGCGGCGGCAACATCTTTCGCGGCGTGGCCGGCGGCTCGGTCGGCATGGACCGCGCGACCGCCGATTACATGGGCATGCTGGCCACGGTGATGAACTCGCTGGCGCTGGCCGACTCGATGCGTCAGGCCGGCATGACGGCGCGCGTGATGTCGGCCATCGCGATCGAGGCCGTGGTCGAGCCGTACGTGCGCCCCAAGGCCCTGCAGTACCTCGAGGAAGGCAAGGTGGTGGTGTTCGCGGCCGGCACCGGCAACCCATTCTTCACCACCGACACGGCGGCCGCGTTGCGCGGTGCCGAGGTCGGTGCCGAGGTGGTGCTCAAGGCCACCAAGGTCGACGGCGTGTACAGTGCCGACCCCAACAAGGACAAGTCGGCGACACGCTACGCGTCGATCAGCTTCGACGATGCGATCGTGCGCAACCTGCAGGTGATGGATGCCACGGCGTTCGCCCTGTGCCGCGATCAGAAGTTGCCGATCCGGGTGTTCTCGATCGTCAAGCCGGGCGCGTTGAAGCGCGTCGTGCAGGGCGAAGACGAGGGCACGCTGGTGCACGTGTAGCCGCCTTGCGCAAGGAGACATCATGGCCGCCCTCACGATTGCCGACATCAAGAAGACCGCCGATTTCAAGATGGGCAAGACGGTCGAAGCGCTGAAGCACGAGATGCAGAAGGTCCGTACCGGCCGCGCCCACCCCGGCCTCCTCGACCAGGTGCATGTGGAGTACTACGGCTCGATGGTGCCGATCTCTCAGGTGGCCAACGTGTCGTTGCTCGATGCGCGCACGATCAGCGTGCAGCCGTGGGAGAAGGGCATGGGGGCGAAGATCGAGAAGGCCATCCGCGAGAGCGACCTCGGCCTCAACCCGGCGGCGCAGGGCGACCTGCTGCGGGTGCCGATGCCGGCATTGACCGAAGAGCGCCGCAAGGAGCTGACCAAAGTGGTCCGCCACGAGGGCGAGGAAGCCAAGGTCGCGGTGCGCAACCTGCGTCGCGAAGCCAACGAGCATCTGAAGAAGATGCTCAAGGACAAGACGGCCACCGAGGACGAAGAGCGCCGCGCGCAGGACGAGGTGCAGAAGCTCACCGATCGCACGGTGGCCGAGATCGACAAGCTGGTGCACGCCAAGGAAGCCGAAGTCCTTGCGGTGTGATCGTCGTTCAGTGATGAACAGCCGGCTTGCCTGAGCGTGCAGCGCGACCTGAAAGCCGTTCCGCGCCACGTCGCCATCGTGATGGATGGCAACGGGCGCTGGGCCAAGAAGCGCTTCATGCCGCGCTTCTTCGGCCACAAGCAGGGCGTCGATGCGCTGGTGCGCTGCGTGCAGGCGTGCTCCGACCGCGGCATCGAGTACCTGACGGTGTTCGCGTTCTCGTCGGAGAACTGGAAGCGCCCCGAGGAAGAGATCTCCGGGCTGCTCGGCCTGGTGCTGGTGGCGGTGTCGAAGTACCTGCGCAAGCTGGCCGAGAAGGGCGTGCGCATCCGCATCATCGGCGACCGCAGCGCGGTCAACGACAAGGTGCGTGCCGCCTGGGACGAGGCCGAGACCGCGACCGCGCACAACACCCGCATCACGCTGTCGGTGGCCTTCAACTACGGTGGCCGCTGGGACGTCGTGCAGGCGTGCCGGCAGGCGCTGGCGCAGGGTCTGCAGCCCACGCAGATCGACGAGACGCGGCTGTCCTCGATGATGGCGCTGGCGCATGCGCCCGACCCCGACCTGTTCATCCGCACCGGCGGCGAGGTGCGCATCAGCAATTTCCTGCTGTGGCAGATCGCCTATGCCGAGCTGTACTTCACCGAGTGCCTGTGGCCGGATTTCGACGAAGCCGAGCTCGATGCAGCGCTGGCCGCGTACGCCGGGCGTGAACGCCGCTTCGGCGACGTGCGCGCGGCGCAGGCGGCGCAGCTGGCCGGCGGCGGTTGAGCGCGATGCTCGCGCAGCGGGTGGCCACGGCTCTGGTGCTGCTCGCGCTGTGGTTGCCCACCCTGTGGATGCACGACCCGTGGCCCTTCATGGGGCTGACGCTGATCCTGGTCAGCGCGGCCGCATGGGAGTGGGCGCGCCTGAACGGCGTGGTGGCCGGCGGCGCCTGGGGCATCGTCGTCGTACTGGTGCTGACGTGCCTGCTGCTCGCGCTGACGCCGGCGTTCGGCGAGACCGGTGCCGCCTGGTGGTTCGCGGCCGCGGCGTGGCTGGTCGGTGGCATCAGCGTGCTGCGCCTCGGGCCGGACGGCTGGGGGCGCTTGCCGCGCTTGCCGCGCGTGGTGGTCGGGCTCCTGATGCTCGGTGTGGCCTGGTGGGCTCTCGCGCAGGCGCGCATCGTCGGGGTCAACTACCTGTTGTCGGTGCTGTGCGTGGTCTGGATGGCCGACATCGCCGCCTACTTCGGCGGCCGCGCGTTCGGCCGTCGCAAGCTGGCGCCGACCATCAGCCCGGGCAAGAGCTGGGAGGGCGTGCTCAGCGGCATGCTTGGCGTGCTGGTGCTGGCCGCGCTGTGGATGGCGTTCGATGCGCGCGTGGCCACCGACTCGGCGAGCCTGTTCACGCAGCTGAAGCAGCGCTTCGGTGCGCCGGCGATGGCGGTGTCGGTGCTGTGCCTGGTGGGCCTCAGCGTGGTCGGTGACTTGTTCGAGTCGCTGGTCAAGCGCGCGGTCGGTGCCAAGGACTCCAGCGCGCTGCTGCCGGGCCACGGCGGCGTGCTCGATCGCATCGATGCGCTGCTGCCGGTGCTGCCGTGCGCGCTGGCGATCACCACTTTGTGACGGGGCGCGGCGTTGACCGACAATCGGACGATGGAGAAGCGGCAGCGCCTGTGCATCCTCGGGGCCACCGGGTCCGTCGGGATCAGCACGCTGGAGGTGATGGCGCTGCACCCGCGGCGCTTCGAGGTGTTCGCGCTGTCCGCGCACCACCGCATCGACGAGTTGGCCATGCTGTGCCTGCGCTGGCGGCCACGCTTCGCCGTGGTGGCCGACGCGGTGCAGGCGCGCCGGCTGCGCGAGCGGTTGGGGCAGGCCGACGTGCCGACCGAGGTGCTGCACGGCAGCGCCGCCTTGAGCGAGCTGGCCGCGCATCCGGACGTCGACACCGTGATGGCGGCCATCGTCGGCGCGGCCGGCCTCGCCCCGTGCCTGGCGGCGGCGCGCGCCGGCAAGCGGCTGCTGCTGGCCAACAAGGAGGCGCTGGTGGTGGGCGGCGGCCTGTTCATGCGCAGCGTGCAGGAAGGCGGCGCGACGCTGCTGCCGATCGACAGCGAGCATTCGGCGATCTTCCAGTGCCTGCCAGCCGAGCGGGCGGCCTGGCACGAGCGCATCGACCACATCGTGCTCACCGCCTCCGGCGGGCCGTTTCGCGCCCGTGATCCGGCGTCGCTCGATGACGTGACGCCCGAGCAGGCATGCGCCCACCCCAACTGGGTGATGGGACGCAAGATCTCGGTCGACTCGGCCACGATGATGAACAAGGCGCTCGAGGTGATCGAGGCGCATTGGCTGTTCGCGTTGCAGCCGGAGCAGATCCGCGTCGTGATCCACCCGCAGAGCATCGTGCACTCGATGGTGGTGTGTCGCGACCAGTCGGTGCTGGCGCAGCTCGGCACGCCCGACATGAAGGTGCCGATCGCGTGCGGATTGGCCTGGCCCGAGCGCATCGACTCCGGTGCCGCGCGGCTCGATTTCGCGACGCTGGGCACGCTCAGCTTCGAGGCGCCCGATGCGAGGCGCTTCCCGAGCCTGACGCTGGCCTACGAGTGCCTGCGCGCGGCGCCCGGGGCCACCAATGTGCTGAACGCGGCCAACGAAATCGCGGTGGCCGCGTTCTTGGAAGGTGCCATCCCGTTCCCCGCGATCCATGCCGTCAACGCCGCCACGCTGGAGCAGGTGGGCAGCGATTTCGGTGCACAGGACACGCTCGATGACCTGCTGGCGCTCGACGCGCGCGCACGCGACGCGGCGCGTCGGCAGGTGAAAGGCCGTTCGACATGATCACCGTACTCGCCTTCATCGTCACGCTCGGCCTGCTGATCGTGGTGCACGAATACGGCCACTACCGCGTCGCAGTGGCGTGCGGGGTGAAGGTGCTGCGCTTCTCGGTGGGCTTCGGCCGCACGCTGTGGAGTCGCCAGCGCGGCGAGACCGAGTTCGTGATCGCGGCGCTGCCGCTGGGGGGCTACGTGCGCATGCTCGACGAGCGCGAGGCGCCGGTGCCCGAACACGAATTGCACCGCGCATTCAACCGCCAGTCGCTTGCCAAGCGCTCGGCGATCGTGGTCGCGGGGCCGATCGCCAACCTGCTGCTGGCGGTGCTGCTGTACGCCTGCGCGCACTGGATCGGCATCGAGGAGGCCAAGGCCGTGTTCGGCACGCCGGCCGCGGGCAGTGTGTTCGAGCGTGCCGGTGTACGGGCAGGCGACTGGGCGCGTGCTTATTCCGACGGCGACGAGCGCTGGCAAGAGCTGGCATCGCTCAACGAGCTGAACTGGCAGGTGATCCGCCACGCGCTGAACCAGCAGCCGATGCAGCTCACCGTCAGCGATGCGCAGGGTCGCAGCCAGCGCCAGCTGACGCTCGAGCTCGATCGCCTGCAGGCGCGCGAAATCGACGCCGAGACCCTGCAACGCATCGGGCTGCCCGGGGCGTTTCGCGAACCGGTGATGGGCGAGGTGCGCGCCGGCGGGCCCGCGCAGGCCGCCGGGTTGCGCTCCGGCGACCGCATCGAGCGCATCGATGGCCAGCCGATCGGCGACGCGGCACCGGTGTTCGAGCGCATCCGCGCGGCGGTGCGCGAGGGCGCCGGCGTGACGATGAGCTGGCGCGTGCGGCGCGGCAGCGAGACGATCGACCTCACGATCACGCCGCGCGTGATCACCGAGGGCACGCGCGCAATCGGGCGCATCGACGCCGCCGTGGGCACGCCTCCCGAGCGCGTGGTGGTGCGCTACGGTCCGGTCGAAGGTCTCGTCAAGGGTGTGCAGCGCACCTGGGACATGTCGGTGCTGAGTCTGAAGATGCTCGGCCGCATCGTGATCGGCGAGGCCTCGGTGCGCAACCTCAACGGCCCGCTGACGATCGCCGATGCTGCCGGCCAGTCGGCGCAGCAGGGCCTGGTCACGTTCATTGGCTTCCTCGCGGTGGTGAGCCTGAGCATCGGGGTGCTCAACCTGATCCCGCTGCCGATGCTCGATGGCGGACACCTCATGTATTATCTTTTCGAGGCCGTCACCGGTCGACCCGTGCCGGACCTCTGGCTCGCACGATTGCAACGCGGCGGCGTCGCGATCCTGCTGCTGGTCATGTCGGTGGCGCTCTACAACGACGTGGCCCGCCTGCTGGGCCTGCACTGAGCCGTTCCCCGAAGCATGGTGTTTTTCCCCGAGGTGAATCCGCTGCGCCCGATCGCGGCCCTGGCGGTGGTGATGGCTGGCCTCGTGGCAGGGCGCGCGCATGCGGTGGAGCCGTTCGTGCTGAAGGACATCCGCGTCGAAGGGCTGCAGCGCGCCGACGCCGGCACCGTGTTCGCCGCGCTGCCGTTTCGCATCGGCGACACCTACAACGACGAGAAGGGCGCGATCGCCTTGCGCTCGCTGTTCGGCACCGGCCTGTTCAAGGACGTTCGCATCGAGATCGAGGGCGAGGTGGTGGTGGTGATCGTCGAGGAGCGGCCGATCGTGCAGACGGTCAGCTTCGTCGGCCTCAAGGAGTTCGACAAAGACCAGCTGGTCAAGTCGCTGAAAGAGTCGGGCATCGGCGAGGGCCTGCCGTTCGACAAGGCGCTGATCGACCGCGCCGAGCAGGAGATCAAGCGCCAGTACCTGTCGCGCAGCTTGTATGGCGCGGAGGTGGTGACCACCATCACGCCGGTGGAGCGCAACCGCGTCAACGTGACCTTCACGATGACCGAGGGCGACGCCACCAAGATCGCCGAGATCCGCATCCTCGGCAGCAAGGCGTTCTCCGAGGGCACGCTGCTCGGCCTGATGGAGCTCACCACCAGCGGCTGGCTGACCTGGTACACCAAGAACGACCGCTACTCGCGTGCCAAGCTCAACGCCGACCTCGAGACGCTGCGCTCGTACTACCTGAACCGCGGCTACCTCGAATTCAACGTCGACTCGACGCAGGTGACGATCTCACCGGACAAGCAGGACATCTCGATCACGATCACGGTCAGCGAAGGCCAGCCCTACACGGTGACCGGTGTGCGCATCCAGGGCGACTACCTCGGCAAGGATGCCGAGTTCCGCGAGCTGGTGCGCATCAAGCCGGGCGAGCCGTATCGCGCGCAGGACACCACCGACACCACCAAGCTGTTCACCGACCGCTTCGCGCTGTACGGCTATGCATTCGCGCGCGTCGAGGCGACGCCGGAGATCGACCGCGCCAACGCGCAGGTGGCGGTCACGCTGCGAGCCGATCCGCAGCGCCGCGTCTACGTGCGGCGCGTCGAGGTGGCCGGCAACACGCGCACGCGCGACGAGGTGGTGCGGCGCGAGTTCCGCCAGTTCGAGTCGTCGTGGTACGACGGCCAGAAGATCAAGGCCTCGCGCGATCGCGTCGATCGCCTGGGCTACTTCAAGGATGTCAGCGTCGACACCAACGAGGTGCCCGGCTCCCCCGACCAGGTGGACCTGACCGTCAACGTGGTCGAGAAGCCCACCGGCAACCTGTCGCTCGGCCTGAGCTTTTCGAGCACCGAGAAGCTCGCTCTGTCGGCGTCTGTCCGCCAGGAGAACGTGTTCGGCTCGGGCAACTACCTCGGCCTGGAGTTCAACACCAGCCGCTACTCGCGCTCGCTGGTCTTCAGCACGCTCGATCCTTACTTCACGGTCGACGGCGTGTCGCGCGCGATCGATCTCTACTACCGCACCTCGCGGCCGTTCAACAGCCTCGGCGACCAATACCAGATCGCGACCCCTGGCGGTGCGATCCGCTTCGGGGTCCCGTTCTCGGAATACGACACCGTGTTCTTCGGCATCGGCGCCGAGACCACCGAGATCAAGGCCACCACGTCGTTGCCCAACGCGTACTTCATCTATCGCGACCTGTACGGCGCGAACAGCAGCGCGCTGCCGCTGACCCTGGGCTGGGCGCGCGACAGCCGCGACAGCGTGGTCGCGCCCACCGCCGGGCGCTACGCGCGGGTCAACCTGGAGTGGTCGGTGGCTGGCGATGTGCAGTACCTGCGCTCCAACTTCCAGGCGCAGCAATACATTCCGTTCACACAGCGCATCTCGCTCGGGCTGAACGCCGAGGTCGGCATCGGCAAGGGGCTGGGCGGCAAGCCGTATCCGGTGTTCAAGAACTTCTACGGCGGCGGCCTGGGATCGGTGCGCGTGTTCGAGCAGAACTCGCTCGGGGTCATCGACCCCACCGGCGCCTACATCGGCGGCGCCAAGCGGTTCAACGCCAATGCCGAGCTCTACCTGCCGGTGCCAGGCACCGGCAACGACAGATCGCTGCGCATCTTCGCGTTCACCGACGTCGGCAACGTGTGGCGCGAGGACGAGCAGGTGCGCGGCGGCGACCTGCGGGCGGCTGCCGGCTTCGGCCTCTCGTGGATCTCGCCGGTGGGCCCTCTCAAAATGAGCTGGGGCAAACCGATCAAGAGCAAGCCCACGGATAGAATCCAACAATTCCAATTCCAGATCGGGACCGCGTTCTGATGATCCACCTCACACGCATCGGGCTGCTGGCCGTTGCGGCGACGGCCGGACTGGGCGCCGGGACCGCCTGCGCGCAGGAGCTGAAGATCGGGTATGTCAACAGCGAGCGCGTGCTGCGCGAGGCCACTCCGGCCAAAGCGGCGCAGAGCAAGCTGGAGGGCGAGTTCAGCAAGCGTGAGAAGGAATTGAACGAGCAGGGGGCACGCCTGAAGGGCGCCGCCGAGAAGCTCGACAAGGAGGCACCGGCGCTCAGCGAGGCCGAGCGCACGCGGCGCCAGCGCGAGCTGGTCGAGCAGGATCGCGACCTGCAGCGCAAGCGCCGCGAGTTCCAGGAAGACCTGAGCCAGCGCCGCAACGAAGAACTCGCCGCCGTGGTGGAGCGTGCCAACCGCGTGATCAAGCAGATCTTCGATCAGGAAAAGTACGACCTGATCCTGCAGGAAGTCATCTTCGCGGGCCCGAAAGTGGACATCACCGACAAGGTCATCAAGGCGCTCAACGCGGCGCCGCCTTCGACGACGGGGCGCTGACACCTCCCGTCGCGGCCGACGCGTCGCTCCCGTGCCTCCGGTTCGCCTCGCCGACATCGTCGCCGCACTCGGCGGCGAACTCCTCGGCGACCCCGAAACGACGATCGAGCGCATCGCTGCGCTCGACAACGCCGACGCGCGTTCGATCACGTTCCTGGCGCACCCGCGCCACGCTGACAAGCTGGCCGGCAGCGGCGCCGCCTGCGTGATCGTCGCGCCCGATCAGCTGCAAGCCGCGCTGGCGCGCGGCGCGGCGCTGGTCACCGACGACCCCTACCTGTACTACGCCCGGCTCACGCAATGGTGGCGCCGTCTCGAATCGGCGCCTTCGCCCGGCGTTCACCCCAGTGCGGTGGTCGACGTCAGCGCGCAGGTCGACCCGAGCGCGCACATCGGCCCGCTGGCGGTGGTGGGCGCCGATGCCTGGATCGGCGCGCACGCGGTGATCGGCGCGCACTGCAGCGTCGGCGCCGGCGCGCGCGTGGGGCCGCACACGCAGCTGGCCGCACACGTCACGCTCGCTGCACGCTGCTCGATCGGCGCGCGCGGCATTGTCCACTCGGGCGCGGTGATCGGCGCCGACGGCTTCGGCTTCGCACCGGTGCAGGGGCGCTGGGAGAAGATCGAGCAGCTCGGCGCGGTGCGCATCGGGGACGACGTCGAGATCGGCGCCAACACGTGCATCGACCGCGGTGCGCTCGACGACACGGTGATCGAAGACGGCGTCAAGCTCGACAACCTGATTCAGGTGGCCCACAACGTGCGTGTCGGTGCACATACCGCGATCGCCGCGATGGCTGGTATCGCGGGGTCGACCCGCATCGGGCGGCACTGCACGATCGGCGGCGCCGCAGGCATCGTGGGCCACGTCGAGATCGCCGACCACGTGCACGTCGACGCCGGCACCGTCATCACGCGCTCGATCACCAAGCCGGGCCGTTACAGCGGCCTGTTCCCCTTCGACGACAATGCGTCGTGGGAGAAGAACGCCGCCACGCTGCGGCAGCTGCATGCGTTGCGCGAACGGCTGCGCACCCTGGAGAAGAAGCGATGAGCCGCGGCGCTCCCCGGCATGCGCAGCGGGCGCGCTTCTGGAGTGAGGCCCGATGAGCGCAATGGACATCCACCAGATCCTGAAACGGCTGCCGCACCGGTACCCGATCCTGCTGGTCGACCGTGTGCTCGAGCTCGTGCACCACCAGCGCATCCGCGCGCTGAAGAACGTGTCGATCAACGAGCCGTTCTTTGCCGGCCACTTTCCGCACCGACCGGTGATGCCAGGCGTGTTGACGCTCGAGGCGCTGGCGCAGGCCGCCGCGCTGCTGGCCTTCGAGTCGGCCGGCGCGGCAGTGGACGCCGATTCGGTGGTCTACTTCGTCGGCATCGACGGTGCACGCTTCAAGCGCCCGGTGGAGCCGGGCGATCAGTTGATCCTCGAAGCGGCGATCGATCGCATGAAGGCCGGCATCTACAAGTTCAAGACGCGCGCCAGCGTCGATGGCGAAACGGTGGTCGAAGCCGACCTGATGTGCACGCTGCGCAAGGTGGGCTGACGCCTCATGGCACAGATCCATCCTACGGCCATCATCGACCCCGAAGCCGAGCTGCACGACTCGGTCAGCGTCGGCCCTTACGCCGTGATCGGCCCGCATGTGCGCATCGGGGCGCGCTGCTCGATTGGCGCGCACTGCGTGATCGATGGCCACACGCGCCTCGGCGACGACAACCGCATCTTCCAGTTCGCGTCGATCGGCGGCCCGCCACAGGACAAGAAATACGGCGGCGAACCCACCGGCCTGGAGATCGGCAACGGCAACACGATCCGAGAGTTCGTCACCATCAACACCGGCACCGTGCAGGACGTGGGCGTCACGCGGCTCGGCGACGACAACTGGATCATGGCCTACGTGCACATCGCGCACGACTGCCAGCTCGGCAGCCACCTGATCCTCGCCAACGCGGTGCAACTGGCGGGCCACGTGCACTTGGGCGACTGGGCCTTCCTGGGTGGCCTGTCGGGGGTGCACCAGTTCGTCCGGGTCGGTGCGCACGCGATGACCGGCTTCCAGACTCGCCTCGCGCAGGACCTGCCGCCGTTCGTCACGGCCGCCGGCAACCCGGCGCAGGCGCAGGGCATCAACCAGGAGGGCCTGCGCCGCCGCGGCTACTCGCCCGAGCGCATCGGGGTGGTCAAGCAGATGCACAAGCTGCTGTACCGCCAGGGGCTGACGCTGGCCGCGGCGCGCGAGGCGATCGCCGAACTGGCGAACGGCGTCGGCGACCCGAGCGAGGACGTGGCGCTGATGCAAGACTTCCTGGCCGCCGCCGAGCGCGGCATCGTGCGCTAGCGGCGTCGGCCGCGCTGCCGCACCCGACGCGTGGACTCGATGGCGGCCGATGCCCCGCAGTTGGCAATGGTCGCCGGCGAGGCTTCCGGCGACCTGCTGGCCAGCCTGCTGCTCGGTGGCGTGCACGCACGCTGGCCCAGCGCGGCCACGTTCGGCATCGGTGGCCCGCGCATGACGGCGCGCGGCTTCGCCGCCTGGTGGCCGTCGGACAAGCTGGCGGTGCGCGGCTACTTCGAGGTGTTGCGTCACTACCGCGAGATCGCGGGCATCCGCAACGCGCTCGCCGAGCGCTTGCTCAGCACGAAGCCCGATGCCTTCATCGGCGTCGATGCGCCGGATTTCAACCTCGGCCTGGCGCAGCGGCTGCGCGCGGCTGGCCAGCGCACCATCCAGTTCGTCTGCCCGTCGATCTGGGCCTGGCGCGCCGGGCGCGTCAGCACGATCGCGCGCGCTGTCGATCACGTGCTGTGTCTGTTTCCCTTCGAGCCCGAGATCCTGGCGCGTGCCGGCGTGGCCGCCACGTTCGTCGGCCATCCGCTGGCCGACGAGATCCCGCTGGCGCCGCCGCGCGCCGCTGCACGCGCCGCGCTGGGCCTGGCCGAAAGCGATGCGGTGGTCGCGGTGCTGCCCGGCAGCCGGCGCAGCGAGATCGAGCAGATCACGCCGCTGTTCGCGCAGACGGTGGCGCGGCTGCAGGTGCAGCGGCCCACCTTGCGCTTCGTGCTGCCGGCCGCGCCCGGACTGCGCGCGCTGATCGAATCGCTGCTGGCGCGGCTGCCGGCGCCACTGATGTTGCTGGAGGGTCGGTCGCACGAGGTGCTGGCGGCGTGCGACGTGACGTTGATCGCCAGCGGCACCGCGACGTTGGAGGCGGCGCTCTTCAAGCGGCCGATGGTGATTGCCTACCGGATGAACGCGTTGTCGTGGCAGGTCATGAGCCGCATGCGCTTGCAACCGTGGGTCGGATTGCCCAATATCCTGTGCCGGGAGTTCGTGGTGCCCGAGTTCTTGCAGGGCGATGCCACGCCCGAGGCGCTGGCGCACGCGGTGCTGCAGTGGCTCGACGCGCCGCAGCGCCGCGAGGCGGTGGCGGCGCGCTTCCTCGAGATTCACCAGCTGCTGCGGCGTGACACCGCGCGAACGGCCACCGATGCAATCGCACAGATACTTGCGCGCTGAACAGCTCGGCTTCGACTGGAATCGCCCCGGGCTGGTGGCGGGCGTCGACGAGGCAGGGCGCGGCCCGCTCGCCGGACCGGTGGTGGCTGCGGCGGTGATCCTCGACGACCAGAATCCAATCGACGGCCTGGCCGACTCGAAGGTGTTGACCGCACTGCAGCGCGAGCGCCTGTTCGTGGAGATTCGCGCGCGCGCACTGGCGTTCAGCATCGCCCACGCGGCGGTCGAGGAGATCGACAGTTTGAACATTCTGCGCGCCACGCTGCTGGCGATGCGGCGCGCGGTCGACGGGCTGCGCTTGTTGCCGGTGCTCGTGCTGGTGGACGGCAACCAGCTGCCGGTGCTGCGCGTGCAGGCCGAGGCGGTGATCGACGGCGACGCCACGGTGTCCGCGATCTCGGCGGCGTCGATCCTCGCCAAGGTGCACCGCGACCGCATGTGCCAGGAGATGCACGCGCTTCATCCGCAGTACGGCTTCGATGCGCACAAGGGCTATGCGACTCCCGAGCACCTGCGGGCGCTGCGCGAGCACGGCGCGTGCGCGCTGCACCGCCGCAGCTTCGCGCCGGTGCGAGTGGCGCTCGACGCGCAGTGAGCGCGCAGCGCGTGCGCATCGCCTCGCGCGACAACGCGTTGCTGATGCGCGTGCGGCGTCTGCACGCGACGCCCGACGCGTACCGGCGGCTCGGTTCGGTGTGGCTGGAGGGCGACCATCTGGTGCGTGCGGCGCTGGCGCGCGGCTGGCCACTGCAGGAGCTGCTGGTGGCCGCGGCGCGTGCCGACGACCCCGCGCTGCAGCCGCTGTGGTCGCGCGTGCCGAAGCTGCGGGTGGTCGACGATGCGCTGTGGTCGGGACTGGGCGCGCTGTCGTCGAAGGCGCCGCTGGCGGCGCTGGTCGCGTGGCCCGGCGAGCGGCCGGTGCAGCCGCGTCGACGCAGCGTGGTGCTCGATCGCGTGCAGGACGCCGGCAACCTCGGCAGCATCCTGCGCAGTGCGGCCGCGTTCGGGGTCGCGCAGGTGGTGGCCTTGAAAGGTTGCGCGGCGCTGTGGTCGCCGAAAGTGATGCGCGCCGCGATGGGGGCGCACTTCGCGCTGCACCTGGTGGAAGGCGCCGACGAGTCGGCGCTCGACGGCCTCGACGTGCCGCTGCTGGCCACCAGTTCGCACGGTGCCGTGTCGCTGCTCGACGCGACGCTGCCTGATCCGTGCGCCTGGGTGCTCGGCCACGAAGGACAGGGCGTCGCGCCAGCGCTGCTGCAGCGCTGCGCGCAACGGGTCGGCATTCCGCAGCCCGGCGGTGAAGAATCGCTCAACGTCGCGGCGGCGGCCGCGGTGTGCCTGTACGAGGCGATGCGCCAGCGCGCTCAGTAGATCAGTCGATCCGGGCGGATGTCGCGCAGGATCGTGGTTGCGATCTCCTCGATCGATTTGTGCGTCGAGCTCAGCCACGCGATGCCTTCGCGGCGCATCATCGACTCGGCCTCGCGCACCTCCATGCGGCAATTGTCGAGCGCAGCGTAGCGGCCGCCCGGGCGGCGCTCGTGGCGAATCTGCGCGAGGCGCTCGGGGTCGATGGTCAGCCCGAAGCACTTGCGCTTGTGCGGCGCCAGCGACTTCGGAAACTGGTTGCGCTCGAAGTCCTCGGGGATCAGCGGGTAGTTGGCGGCCTTCACGCCGTGCTGCATCGCCAAGTACAGCGAGGTGGGCGTCTTGCCGCAGCGGCTGACCCCGACCAGGATGACCTCGGCGCCTTCGAGGTCGCGCGCCGACTGGCCGTCGTCGTGCGCGAGCGAGAAGTTGATCGCCTCGATGCGCTCGTTGTACTCGTGGCTGCGCGCCACTTCGGAGAAGCGGCCGACTCGGTGGTTGGACTTGACTGCGAATTCGACCTCCAGCGGCTCGATGAACGTGCGGAACATGTCGAGCACGAAACCGTTGCAGTTCTCGCGCGTGAAGACGTCGCGCACCTCGTCGTTGACCAGCGTGACGAAGACGATCGGGCGTCGCCCCTCGGCTTGCGCGATCGTGTTGATTTCGCCCACCACCGCGTCGGCCTTCTCGATGGTGTCGATGAACGGCCGTCTGACGTGACGCGGCCGGGTCGGGAACTGCGCCAGGATCGAGTTGCCGAACGTCTCGGCCGTGATGCCGGTGCCGTCGGAAACGAAGAAGACGGTGCGGTTGGGCAATGCCGGCTCCGAGAACGAGGGGACATGAAATCGCAGCGCCGATGATAGGGCCGGGCAGCCGACCTAGAATCCCGCTCAAGCCGCCCGATGACGCCGATGACAGCCCACGGTCCCAGAACCAGACCAGCCCATGCCGGTGGGAGCGCTCGCGTCGTGTTCCGGACAGCACCGATTGTTCACCTTCACGGAGCTCTCCCATGTCATCGACCTCACTGGCGACCGCCCTGGTCGTACCGCTTGACCAACTGAGGATGACCGATGTCGAGGCGGTCGGCGGCAAGAACGCCAGCCTCGGCGAAATGATCAGCCAGCTCGCGGCCAGCGGTGTGCGTGTGCCCGGTGGGTTTGCCACCACGGCGCACGCGTTTCGCGAGTTCCTGCGCCACGGCGGCCTGACCGAGCGCATCGGCGCGAAGCTGGCCGCGCTGAATGTCGACGACGTCAAGGCCCTGGCGCAGGCCGGCGCCGAGATCCGCGGCTGGATCAGCGATGCCGCGCTGCCGCCGGCGCTCGAGCAGGCGATTCGCGCGGCCTACGACAAGCTGGCCACCGGCGACCCGACTGCGTCGTACGCGGTGCGCTCGTCGGCCACCGCCGAAGACCTGCCCGACGCCTCGTTTGCCGGCCAGCAGGAAACCTTCTTGAATGTCAGCGACATCGACGGCGTGCTGCAGAAGATCAAGGAGGTGTTCGCGTCGCTGTACAACGACCGTGCCATCAGCTACCGCGTCCACAAGGGCTACTCGCACGGCGACGTCGCACTGTCGGCCGGCGTGCAGCGCATGGTGCGCTCCGATCTCGGGAGCGCCGGCGTGGTGTTCACGATCGACACCGAATCGGGCTTCGACGAGGTGGTGTTCATCACCTCGAGCTACGGCCTCGGCGAGATGGTGGTGCAGGGCAGCGTCAACCCCGACGAGTTCTACGTGCACAAGCCGATGCTGCGCGCAGGCAAGCAGCCGATCATCCGACGCGGGCTCGGCTCGAAGCTGCAACGCATGGTGTTCGCGTCGGGCGACGGCGCGGCACAGGGCAAGCTGGTGAAGACCGAGGACACGCCGCCCGAGCAGCGCAACCGCTATTCGCTCAGCGACGCCGATGCCGTCGAGCTGGCCAAATACGCGCTGGTGATCGAGGAGCACTACGGCCGCCCGATGGACATCGAATGGGGCCGCGACGGCCGCGACGGCAAGCTCTACATCCTGCAGGCGCGCCCCGAAACCGTGAAGAGCCGGGCCCAGGTCGAGCATCGATACAAACTCAAAGGCCACGGCACAGTGCTGGCCGAGGGCCGCGCCATCGGTCAGAAGATCGGCACCGGGCGCGTGCGCCTGGTGCGCTCGCCGACCGAGATGGAGCGCGTGCAGCCGGGTGACGTGCTGGTCACCGAGATCACCGATCCGAACTGGGAGCCGGTGATGAAGCGCGCCGCGGCGATCATCACCAACCGCGGTGGCCGCACCTGCCACGCCGCCATCATCGCGCGCGAGCTCGGCATCCCGGCGGTGGTGGGCTGCGGCGACGCCACCGAGAAGCTGGCCGACGGCGCGCTGGTCACCGTGTCGTGCGCCGAGGGCGACACCGGCTTCATCTACGAAGGGCTGCTGGAGACCGAGGTCACCGAGGTCAAGCGCGGCGAGATGCCGTACTGCCCGATCAAGCTGATGATGAACGTCGGCAACCCCGGCTTGGCGTTCGAGTTCGCGCGCATCCCGAACGCCGGCGTCGGGCTGGCGCGGCTCGAATTCATCATCAACACCAACATCGGGGTGCACCCGAAGGCGATCCTCGACTATCCGAACGTCGATCCGGAACTGAAGATGGCGGTCGAGTCGGTGGCGCGCGGGCATGCCTCGCCGCGCTCGTTCTACATCGACAAGCTGATGGAAGGCGTGGCGACGATCGCGGCGGCGTTCTGGCCCAAGCCGGTGATCGTGCGGCTGTCGGACTTCAAGTCCAACGAGTACAAGAAGCTGATCGGCGGCTCTCGCTACGAGCCCGACGAAGAGAACCCGATGCTGGGATTCCGCGGCGCGTCGCGCTACATCAGCGGCGACTTCGGCGACGCCTTCGCGATGGAATGCGAGGCGCTGCGGCGCGTTCGCGACGAGATGGGGCTCAGCAACGTCGAGATCATGGTGCCGTTCGTGCGCACCGTGCGCCAGGCCGAGCGCGTCAACGCGCTGATGGCCGATCGCGGGCTGGTGCGCGGCAAGGACGGTCTGCGCGTGATCATGATGTGCGAAGTGCCGAGCAACGCGATCCTGGCCGACCAGTTCCTGCAGCACTTCGACGGCATGTCGATCGGCTCCAACGACCTGACGCAACTCACGTTGGGGTTGGACCGCGACTCCGGGCACGAGCAATTGACCGGCGACTTCGACGAGCGCGATCCGGCGGTCAAGGCAATGATCTCGCGCGCGATCGCGGCTTGCCGCGCCACCGGCAAGTACGTGGGCATCTGCGGCCAGGGGCCGAGCGACCACCCCGACTTCGCCGACTGGCTGGCCGCCGAAGGCATCGTCTCGATGTCGCTGAACCCCGACACGATCGTCGAGACCTGGCAGCGACTGGCCAGCGCGCGCTAGCGGACCACGGCTTGCGCGGCCGCCGCGAGGGGCGGCTCGCCGGGCGCTGCGGCTATAATCCGCAGCTTTCCCTTGCCGCACCCCAAGCCGACGCCAGCGGGGCGGCTTCCGTCACCGGAATCCACAAGGAGTCGTCATGCGTCACTATGAGATCGTGCTCCTGATCCATCCGGATCAGAGCGAGCAAGTGCCAGCCATGCTGGAGCGCTACAAGACCCTGGTCACCGCCGGCGGCGGCAAGGTGCATCGGGTCGAGGACTGGGGCCGGCGCCAGCTGGCCTACATGATTCAAAAGCTCGCCAAGGCGCACTACCTGTGCCTGAACATCGAGTGCGAGCAAAAGGTGCTCACCGAGCTCGAATCGGGCTTCCGCTTCAACGACGCCGTGCTGCGTCATCTGACGGTGGCCAAGGACAAGGCCGAGATCACGCCATCGGTGATGATGAAGGTGGTCGAGAAGGAAGAGGCCCGCAAGGCCGCCCAGGAGGCCAACGCCTGAGGCGCCGCGCGGCGACGCTGAACCGCCTGGTGTGAATCGCCTGGTCTTGTCGGCTCGATTGATCGAACGTGGTGCCTTGCGCTACACGCCGGCGGGATTGCCGGCTCTCGATTTCAAGCTCGAGCACGAGTCAGAACTGAGCGAGGAGAACCAGGTGCGCAAGGTGTCGGTGCAGGTGAGGGCGATCGCGATCGGTGCCCTCACACAGACCCTGTCTGCACTGGCACTGGGCGACGCCGGCACCTTCGGCGGCTTCATCGCCGGCACGCGCAACGGACGCGGTTTGCTGTTTCACGTCACGTCGCTCGGTTGAAGAGCGACGCATCCGGGATCACGAATTCATTGCATTGACGGAGGTACCCCATGCCACCACCCAGAGGTAAAGGCCGGTTCTCGAAGGATCGCAAGCCCAAGCGCAATCAGCAGTCGCTGTTGTTTCGCCGCAAGCGCTTCTGCCGCTTCACGGTCGCCGGCGTCAAGGAGATCGACTACAAGGACGTCGACACGCTGCGCGACTTCATCGGCGAGAACGGCAAGATCACGCCGGCTCGGCTGACGGGCACGCGCGCGTTTTACCAGCGCCAGCTCACCACCGCGATCAAGCGGGCGCGCTTCCTGGCCCTGATCCCGTATTCGGATCAGCACCGCGTGTGAGGAGGACGACGCCATGCAAGTGATCCTGCTTGAAAAGATCGGCAACCTCGGCAACCTCGGCGACGTCGTCAAGGTCAAGGACGGCTTCGCCCGCAATTTCCTGATCCCCACCAAGCGGGCGCGTCGCGCCACCGAAGCGGCGATCAAGGAGTTCGAGGACCGCCGCGTCGACCTCGAGAAGGCCGCGGCCGACAAGCTGTCGGCGGCGCAAGCACTTGGCGAGAAGCTCGCCGGCCAGACGTTGACGGTGGAGCAGAAGGCCGGTGTCGACGGCCGGCTGTTCGGGTCGGTGACCAACTTCGACATCGCCGAAGGCCTGAAGAAGCTCGGTCATTCGATCCAGAAGGCGCAGATCCGCCTGCCGAATGGCCCGCTGAAGACGGTGGGCGACCACATGGTGTCGGTGGCCCCGCACACCGACGTGGTGGTCGACATCACGGTGCACGTGGTGGCCGAGGCCGAGTGAGCCCACGCGCCAGCGCCGATGCGCTGGGAGCCGCTTCACGACGGCGCGTGCCCGCGAGCGCGCGCGACCTGCACCGCGAGTGACGCGCGCGAGCGCGGCTCGCAGCTGCAAAGGGCTGGCGCGATGCCAGCCGTTTGGCGTGGCAACGCGCGCGGTTGACACCTGCTTTCAAGGTCATTTCCACAAGTCTGTCCACAAGAGCCGGCACAAGGCCGAACTATCATCGTCTCCATGTCCGCGGTGTTCCAGCAGCCTCCTGGCCAGGCCGATGACGACGTCGCGCGACTGCGCGTGCCGCCGCACTCGATGGAGGCCGAGCAGAGCGTGCTGGGCGGACTGCTGCTCGACAACCTGGCGTGGGACCGCGCGGCAGACCTGCTGAACGAGAGCGACTTCTACCGCTACGAGCATCGCCAGATCTACAAGGCGATCGCGGCGCTGGTCGGCGCCAACAAGCCGGCCGACGTGGTGACGGTGCACGAGCATCTGCAGAGCCTCGGCAGCGCGGCCGACTGCGGCGGCCTGGTGTACCTGAACGCGCTGGCGCAAAGCGTGCCGAGCGCCGCCAACATCAGGCGCTACGCGGAGATCGTGCGCGAGCGGGCGGTGCTGCGCAAGCTGATCGGCGCCAGCGACGAGATCGCCACGCAGGCGTTCAACCCGCAGGGCAAGCCGGTGTCGCAGATCCTCGACGAGGCCGAGTCCAAGATCTTCCAGATCGGCGAGGAGGGCGCGCGCAGTCGCCAGGGCTTCGTCGGCATGGACAAGCTGGTGGTCGAGCTGATCGACCGCGTCACCGAGTTGCACGAGAACGGCGCCGAAGAGGTGACCGGCGTGCGCACCGGCTTCTACGACCTCGACCGCTACACCGCGGGTCTGCAGAAAGGCGACTTGCTCGTGCTGGCGGCGCGCCCCTCGATGGGCAAGACCGCGTTCGCGCTCAACATCGCCGAGCACGTCACGGTGCGCGAAGAACTGCCGGTGCTGGTGTTCTCGATGGAAATGGGCGCCTCGCAGCTGGCGGTGCGCATGGTCGGCTCGCTCGGCCGCATCGACCAGCAGCACCTGCGCACGGGTGCGCTGAAGGACGACGAGTGGACGCGCCTGACCGAGGCGGTGGATCAGCTCGGCAAGGTGAGCCTGTTCATTGACGAGACGCCGGCGCTCAACCCCGCCGAGCTGCGTGCGCGCGCGCGCCGCATGGCACGCCAGTTCGGCGGCACGCTCGGGCTGATCGTGGTCGACTACCTGCAGCTGATGAGCGGCAGCAGCGGCAGCGACGAGAACCGCGCCACCGAACTCGGCGAGATCTCGCGCGGTCTGAAGGCGCTGGCCAAGGAGCTGCAGTGCCCGGTGATGGCGCTGTCGCAGCTCAACCGCAGCGTCGAGTCGCGCAACGACAAGCGCCCGATGATGAGCGACCTGCGCGAGTCCGGTGCCATCGAGCAGGATGCCGACGTCATCATGTTCATCTACCGCGACGACTACTACAACAAGGACTCCAAGGAGCCCGGCGTCGCCGAGATCATCATCGCCAAGCAGCGCAACGGCCCGGTCGGAACCTTGAGGCTGACTTTCCTGAAGCCGCTGACCCGCTTCGACAACATGGCGATGGGGTCCAGCGAACCCGACTACTGAAGCGCACTCGGGGCGGGCGCTTGACGCCAGGACGATAACTGTATAGATTCACAGTATGTCGTCGGCAACCCATGGGCAAGGGCCTCCTTCCGCGCAGGCGACGGCGGTGCCGCTGCGCTTCGCGCCGTCCAAGGGGCGCGGCACCTCATGGGCCATCCAGCATCGCTTCAGCAGCCAGCTGCGCGAGTCGTTCGACGACGGTTGGGGCACGCTCGAGCAAACAGTGCTCGAGGAGCCGCTGAAGCCCGACACCCAGGTGATCGAGGAGCAGGTCAAGTCGATCCTCACCGGCAACGATTCGCCCGACATCGGCTTCGATCTGTCGATCAACCCGTACCGCGGCTGCGAGCACGGCTGCGTCTATTGCTATGCGCGGCCGACGCACAGCTACCTCAACCTCTCGCCCGGCATCGACTTCGAGACGCGCATCGTCGCCAAGGTCAACGCGGCCGAGCGGCTGCGCGAGGCGCTCGCCAAGCCGAGCTACGTGCCACTCTTGCTCAACCTCGGCTCCGCCACCGATTGCTACCAGCCGGCGGAGCGGCGGCTCAAGATCACGCGCTCGCTCATCGAGGTGCTCAGCGAGTGCCGGCACGCCTTCTCGATCTTCACCAAGTCCTCCGGCATCGAGCGTGATCTCGACCTGATCGCGCCAATGGCGGCCCGGGGGTTGGTCGCGGTCTACGTGTCGATCACCACGCTCGATCCGCAGCTGGCGCGCACGATGGAGCCGCGCGCAGCGGCGCCGCACCGCCGTCTGCGCACGGTTGAGACGCTCGCCAAGGCCGGCGTGCCGGTGGGTGTCAGCGTGTCCCCGATGATCCCGTTCCTCAACCTGCATGAACTCGAGCGCATCCTCGAGGCCGCGCGCGACGCCGGAGCCAGCGCGGCCTCCAGCATCGTGCTGAGGCTGCCGTGGGAGGTGGCCCCGTTGTTTCAGCAGTGGCTGAAGCAGCACGTGCCCGAGCGCGCCGAGCGCATCATGGCGCGCGTGCGCGAGATGCGCGGCGGCAAGGACAACGACCCTCGTTTCGGCACGCGCATGACCGGCACCGGCATCTGGGCGCAGATGATCCGTCAGCGCTTCGACAAGGCCAGCGCCCGCCTGGGCTTCAACCAATCGCGCTTCGAGCTCGACCTCACGCAGTTCCGCCGGCCGTGCGCACAGCAAGGGCAGGGTTCGCTGTTCTAGCGGCGCGAGCCACGGAGACCGTGCGCCGGCTCAGTCGGTGTGGTCGGGCTCGAAGAAGCACCAGCGGATCTGCGGAAACGATCCGCGCAACGAGCGCTCGATTCGGTTGATGGCGTCGACCATCGCGCGCTCGCTGCCTTGCGGCGCAATCTGCGCCTTCACCGCCACCATCACGTCGGGACCGAGCTGCTGCGTGATCAGGTTGAACACGCGTTGCACCTCGGGCTGCGCGTCGAGGTGGGCGCGCAACGCGTGCTCGACCTGCGGGTCGACGCTCTGGCCCACCAGCAGCGACGAGATCTCCTTGCCGACCAGCACCGCCACCAGCACGAGCAGCACGCCGATCGCCACCGAGCCGAGCGCGTCCCACATCGGGTTGCCGGTGAGCTGCGCCACCACGATGAAGCCGAACGCCAGCACCAGGCCGCCGAGCGCCGCCAGGTCCTCGCCGAATATCACCACCAGCTCGCTGGTGCGTGACTGGCGAAACCAGCGCCAGTAGCCGCGCCCGCCGCGCTCCTTGTCGATCTCGCGCAGCGCGCCCCACAGCGACACCGCCTCGGCGAACACGCCGAAGCCGAGGATCGCGAGCGCGACCCACGCGTCGTTCATCGGCTCGGGGTGGCTCAGCTTGTGCAGCCCTTCGTAGATCGAGAACAGGCCGCCCATCGAGAACAGCATCAGCGCGACGATGAAGCTCCAGAAGTACACTGCCTTGCCGTAGCCGAGCGGATGATCGGCGTCCGGCGGCAAGGCGGCGCGCCGCATGCCCAGCAGCAAGAGGCCCTGGTTGCCGCAGTCGGCGAACGAGTGGATCGCTTCGGCCAGCATCGCCGACGAACCGGTGTACGCCGCGCCGGCGCTCTTGGCCAGGGCGATGGCCAGATTGGCGCCCAGCGCATACAGCACCGATTTCAGCGAATCGGCCTTGTCCGACATGGCTCAGCTCCGCGGAGGTCACGTGCCGCGCGAGGTCAGCGGCGCCGCGTCACTTGAAAAGGTCTTTGACGCGGTCGGTCCAGCTCTTGGCGTTGGGCGAGTGGCGATCGCCGCCCTTGCGCAGCGACTCGTCGAGCTCCTTCATCAGCTTGCGCTGCTGCTCGGTCATGCGCACCGGAGTCTCGACGGTGATGTGGCAATACAGGTCGCCC
>Ga0157378_10001294_pt1 | contig 22533 bp, 18 predicted proteins | sample M65metaG_FD_115309 | JGI IMG/M metagenome (GOLD analysis project Ga0157378, IMG submission 115309) | Miscanthus rhizosphere microbial communities from Kellogg Biological Station, Michigan, USA - M6-5 metaG | ecosystem: Host-associated > Plants > Roots > Rhizosphere > Soil | place: USA: Michigan...
CGAGCGCGAGCATTTACTCGATCTGCCGTGCAATACCGGAGAAAACTTCCGGGTCGTCGCTCATCTTTGGCATTGCTGACGCGCAGGCGCCTTCCATTCTGGACGAAGTGCATGCGCTTCACTCCATCCTGCCGCATGCCAAGCTTTTTGTCGGCGATCAGGCCACAGAACACGCCTTACGTGAGAACGGTGCCAACAGTCGCACCATCCATATCGCGACGCACGGCTATTTCCGTCAGGACAATCCGATGTTCTCCTCCATTCGTCTGGGCGGCTCGTACCTGAGCCTGTACGACCTCTATCACCTTAAGCTCCCAGCCGACCTTGTGGTCCTTAGCGGATGCGCCACCGGACTCAATGTGGTTCGGCCTGGTGATGAGCAGATCGGGTTAGTGCGAGGACTGCTGCGGGCCGGCGCTCACTCGCTGGTATTGAGCTTGTGGGACGTCCACGATCAGAGTACTCAGGAATTTATGGTTGCGTTCTATAGCAAAATGCAGCACGGCCTATCGAAGCCTTTCGCCATCCAGTCGGCGATGGTGGAACTCCGGGAGCATTCCCCTCACCCCTATTACTGGGCTCCTTTCTTATTGATAGGAAAGGGGTAAGCTTTATTACACATTTTTTCTCTGAGGGCTATATCTTTTAGCCCCCGCCCTCCCCTTTATATCCAGAAAGCCAGAAGGCTTGGCCACGCGGTTGGCCGAAGTCGAAAATTCCCCAAGACAACTGAGGTCATGAATGCCCCATTTTTCCGAAGAAGTTTTTGCTGATTTTGTGCGCGGGATCGACGTAGCCGCGCACAAGGAGCTGCAATCACACCTTGCGTCTCAATGCGCGCCGTGTATGCAAACCTACAGCATCTGGCATCACCTGCGGTTGATCACCTCGCGCGAGGATGCGTACTGCCCATCTGCGGCAGCGGTGCGCACGATTAAGGTCGAATTTGAAGCCCGCAAAGCCCCGCAGCGTGAATTGCTGGGAAACGTGGTGTTTGACTCATTCTCGCAACCTGCCCTAGCCGGGATACGCTCTGCCGGGGCGGCAGCCGCGCGGCAAATGGTGTACGAAGCCGAGGGCATGATGGTGGACCTACGAATCGACCGCCCAGCTCATTCAAAATTGGTCTCTTTGATCGGACAGGTGCTCGATCAGAAAGTGCCACGCGCCTCGCTGGCCAACGCGTCAGTCATGCTGTGGACGGAAAAGGGTCTCGTGTTGGTCGAAACCAAAACCAGCGTTTCGGGCGAATTTCACCTGGAATTTGAAGCGCAGAATCGGCTCCGCTTGTCGATTCAGGCTTCTATGGGAACGCTGATTCGCATTCATCTGGCCAATCTGGTTGTTGAGCAAGACGGTAACTCTGTTACCGGCGGGACGGGTAATAGTTACCCCTGAGATATTACAGCTGTAATTAGCGTCAGTACAGTGCTTGACCATACACTTTCGACACTGTCCAAGTTGGGGAGAAGGGCAAAATGAACAGGCTACTTCGGAGCAGAAATAAGTTCGGCCGGTACGGGGTCGTGATGGTTTTGATGCTAGGGCTGGTCGCGCTCTCGGCACCCCCGGCGCAGGCTCAAACACGCTTGGTGGTGCGGGACTCGTTGGGCCTCCCCGGCCTCAACTTGAGCTGTGTGCTGCTGGGCTGCAACGTGGTTCGCGGTTTGGGCGACCCTCAGGGGCAATTGTTCTTGGTGTCTTTCCCCCCGTTGCTCAACCCGGTGACCGGCATTTTAAAGCTCAACTTGCAACTCGGCGTGATGAGTGTCGAGCTCGATCAGACGATTCTTTCCCATGACTCCGGGGCCAATGCAGCACCTAATTACCTCACGGACAAGAGTCCTACTGCTTACTATGGCAATACGGTATGGCACGGGTATGTCGTCCAACCGGGCAACCTGCTGGTGCGGACCAGTACGACACAATCTAGTTACGCAGTCACGGGACTAGGTTCGACGGTCGCAGTGATCGACACGGGCGTTGACCCAAATCATCCGGCGTTACAAGGCGTGCTGGTCAAAGGATACGACTTCACCCGAAACGTGAGTGGCGGATCCGAAACTCCCGACGTCAACGCTTCGCCTGACATGAGTGATGCCGACACCGCTACGGTCAACCAGAGAACGGTCGCCGTTCTGGATCAGCGCACCGTCGCGGTGCTCGACGGCTCCGGCTATTCGGCTTTCGGTCACGGGACGATGACTGCCGGTATCGTGCACCTGGTTGCTCCACAAGCCAAGATCATGCCGCTGAAGGCCTTTGGACCGAATGGAGCCGGTTATGAATCGGACATCATTCGTGCGATTTACTATGCTGCGGCGAACGGGGCAAATGTCATGAACATGAGCTTCGATTTCGCAACCTACTCAAACGAGCTGGCGACCGCAGTAAAGTATGCCCAAGGGAAGGGAATCATCGTGGTAGCGTCCGCCGGAAACGACGGGAAGTATGAGTTCGTCTATCCCGGAGCGCTGCCCAACGTCATCAACGTTGCCTCCACCTCTAATCAGGACGTGCAGTCAACTTTCACCAACTACGGTACTCCGCCGGTCTTCATGGCTGCGCCGGGCGAAGGTATCATGACGCTCTATCCTTGGGGCACATACGCGGCAGGCTGGGGGACTTCCTTCAGCACGCCGATGGTGGCGGGGACTGCTGCCCTGATGCTTGGCCAGAATGGTAAGTGCACTCCTGCCAAGGTCGCGTCCAACTTGCAGCATGATGCCATCATCTTCAATCCGCAATTGGGGTCCGGCCGATTGGATACCTATCTTGCGGTCAAGAGCTGTCACGGCCTGTTCTAACGTTATGGCGGGATTGCCAATTGCCAATCCGATCGCGCAAGCTGGGTCGCTGCTCATGCGAGTGAAGGAACTCGAAGAGCAGCACCTGGCTTACCGCAACTCCGTAGTCTGTGCCTTCAACCAGTTGCTGGACTTAAAGGACATCAGCACCGGTGTACACAGCACTCGGCTCGCGGAGTGGGCGATTCGCGTGGCCCGAAAACTCAATATTGCTGAAGAGCATCTCTATCAGGTTGAAGTAGCGGCACTGTTGCACGACATCGGTAAGATTGGTGTGCCTGACGCCATCTTGAAAAAGCAGGCCCCGCTTACGGCGGAAGAGCGCGCGGTCATCAATCGCCATCCTGAGTACAGCTGGTCAATCCTTCGACTTTTCCCCGGCCTGGAAGATGCAAGCCTGTATGCTTTGCACCATCACGAGAACTTTGACGGCAATGGATACCCCTCAAAGCTAAAAGGGGCTGATATTCCAGTCGTGTCGCGCATCGTGTCTGTGATCGATGCGTACGACGCCATGGTGTCCAATCGCTGCTACCGAAAGGGTTTGCCGCACGCGGAAGCCATCCGACGGTTGCTCGAAAGCTCAGGAACACAGTTCGATCGGGAAGTGGTCCAGACATTCATTCCTATCGCTGAGCAGGATGCGGAAGCGGTTTTCGCTGCTGCTGGCACTAGCGCCCAAGCAGCTCTCTAGATGTCTTCGGGTGAGTCCCTGAGGATGTGGGCGGTGCCTGGTTCCGCTTTGAGGCCACAACTCTGTCTTCTTGTTTTGCTGCCAGGCTCACTTGTCTGGAGCTTTTTGGGCAACCAAAACTGGTTGTCAGAATGAGCTTTTGCGGTTCGAGATCGGTGCGGCTTCATGGGCTCCGAACGAGGCAAATATTGCTAACCCCGTTCTCTTGAACGTTGCCCTTCCGCCTATCAGTTAGCTTTTGCCTTACTGCCTATTTTGAGTCTTTTTAAGGGAAGAGCTTTGGCCAATTGACCTTTATGGATATGATTTGAACCCAATGCGCGACTCCCTTTGGCTTATCATCCTGCTGATTCCGCCCGTTTCGGCTTGGGCAGCCAACACGGATTCCTCCGCCCAGCAGTTGCTGGTTGCTGCTGAATCACAGTCGAGTCTGTTCCGCGGTCAGGTCAGCCCGTTTGAGCTCGATGTCGACTTCGTCGCACAAGTGAATGTGCCTACGCACGGACAGATGACGCTCAAATGGGCCGCAGCCGATCGTTGGTGGCGCAAGATCGTGCTAGGAACTTTCGAGCAAATTGACGTTCGCAATGGCGAGAAGCTCCATATAACCCGCAATATCGCTTTCACGCCGATTCCGGTCCAAGAGCTGATTGACTTGGTCGAGTTTGCCGAAGGCCCACAGCAATTGGTTGTGAAGAAACCGAAGCAGCGTGCCGAGAATGGCGTCCAGCTGGTTTGTTTACTGGTCGAACAGAAGTCCTTGAAGGGAAAGTCCCATGAGGTTTGCATCGACTCCCTTACCCACGACCTGTTGAGCGATCAATGGCAGGAGTCGCCGGATGAGCGGCCTCGAGCAGAATACAGCGATTACTTCGATTTCGGAGCCCATCGATATCCGCGGCACCTCGAGTTGCGCTCGAACGGAAGTAAGCGCGTCGACGCAAAGGTTCGGAGTTTGACAACGGCCCCTTTCGACGAGAGCTTGCTCGTCCCGCCACAGGGGGCGATTGAAAGACGGGAATGCCTTGACATGAAACCTGCGATTCCCATCAAAACGCAAGACCCATTTTATCCATGGTCAGCAAACGAAAATCGCCTAGGCGGGGACACGACGGTTGTGATGACTGTCCAGGCCGATGGTTCGGTGACTGGTATCCAGCTGATTGGGAGTTCGCTTCGCTCGATGGACGATGCGGCCTTACATACCCTAAGAACCTGGAGATTCAAACCTGCTATGTGCGGGATGGAGCCAATCGTCTCAGATATACAAGTGGTTGTGAAGTTTCGCACGCGCTGATCCTGAGCCGCGGTTCACCACGAAAATGGAAGATCCTGGGGGCGATCGCCGGGGATGGGAAGCTCCTGCTCTCAACGCCGGTTCGATTCTGGCCCCGCGAGCGTGCCCCAAACCCACTCATCAACAATTAGTTCAGCAGAGCCGAATCCGGATCGGATGACCTCGTCGTTTTGTCGCAGTTTTGGTGCAATCATGTGCAGACCCGACGCCAAGGCTTACCTCCTACTTACTTTGTGACAGCTTTGAGGTCAATGCGGTCATATTCCCATTGCTAACGTGAGCATGGAATGCAATCGGAATCCATTCGTCGCTGCCGGGCATCCAGTTCGAGATGAGACAGCCATGCGATGAGTCTTTGATCAGAGCTCGAGCACCCGATGCACCATGTGCCGGGAAGGTGCGACCCTGGATTCTTGCAGCCACGATTCTCGGTTCAAGCATGGCGTTCATCGACAGCACTGTCGTGAATGTCGCTCTGCCTGCGCTTCAATCAGACCTTCACGCTACCGTGGTCGATGTGCAATGGGTTATTGAATCTTACGGCTTATTTCTTTCTGCCCTGATACTGGTAGGTGGCGCTCTTGGAGACTCGCTTGGCCGCAGGGCCATGTTTTTGTACGGCGTCGTCGGCTTCGCAGTTGCGTCCGCCGGCTGCGGTTTTTCCTGGAGCATCAGGAGCTTGTTGGTTTGGCGGGCTGTTCAGGGCATTGCTGCCGCCTTCTTAGTACCCGGCAGTCTCGCGATCATCAGCTCATCCTTCGACGAAAAGTCACGCGGTAGGGCTATCGGGACCTGGGCTGGGTTCACGACCGTGACAACTGCTCTCGGCCCAGTTCTCGGAGGATGGTTGGTAGAGCACGCTACTTGGCATTGGATCTTTTTCATTAATATTCCTCTTGCGGCCCTTGTTCTTTCGATTTCATTGTGGCGCGTGCCGGAATCGCGCAGTTCTCATCCCGCCACCATCGACTGGTTGGGTGCATCGATCGTGACTTTCGGGTTGGCCGCGCTTGTCTACGGATTCCTAGAATCATCGATCTTGGGTTGGACCCATTTTCGTGTACTTGGCAGCTTGATGGCGGGATTTGGTTCGCTGATTGCCTTTGTGTTCGTCGAGAAAAGGGTTAGGAGCCCGATGGTTCCCCTGAAGCTGTTTAAGTCAGCAAGCTTTAGCGGAGCAAATCTATTAACAGTATTTCTCTATGCCGCCCTGGGCATTTTCTTCTTTGTATTTCCATTGAACTTTATCCAGATCCAGAAGTACTCGGCAACGGCGACCGGTGCCGCGGCTTTGCCCATGATTTTGCTGATGTTCTCACTCTCGCGCTGGTCCGGAGGGCTCATAACGCGCTACGGAGCAAAGATCCCGCTAATGGTGGGGCCGCTGATTGCCGGCATTGGGTTCCTTCTTTTTGTTGCGCCCAATGTAGGCGCCAATTACTGGTCCGCCTTTTTCCCCGCTTTCATTATTCTGGGGCTGGGCATGGCTATCAGTGTCGCGCCTTTGACGACCGTAGTCATGAACTCGGTAGAACAGGAACGGGCGGGAACCGCATCGGGAATTAACAACGCAGTGGCTCGAGTCGCCGGTGTACTGGCAGTGGCGGTGTTGGGCGCGGTCATGGCAGCCGGTTTTGCCCACGCGTTGCGACAGTCGCTTACGAAACTGAATTTGGATGCCAAAATTGTTCAACAGCTGGAATCGAACGTGGCCAAGCTAGGTAGCCTCGATGCGCCTCCCGGCGTGGATCCCCAAGCCGCAGCAGCGATCCGCTTCGCCATTGCTCAAGCATTCATCTTCAGTTTCCGATTGATCGTGCTACTGTGCGCCATCTTGGCCTTGGCGGGCGCCATCGTCGCCTGGCGGAAGATACCCCCTTCAACCGTCTGAATCAGTCCGTTCTGAGCGGGACTAGGCCGGTTCGATTTCAACGATTCGCCTGATCATAGAATTCTATTTCTTATATAGATTGGGCAACTGCTCGCGCAAACGGTCGAGCTTGGGAGCATCATTGATGGCGATGTATGGGTCGTCAGGATGAAAGGAAGCGTAGTTCTGGTGATACATCTCGGCGTTGTAGAAAGCCTTTAGGGGGACGATTTCGGTCACGATAGGGCGAGGAAAGACGTGAGCTTTTTCCAGCTGGGCGATATAAGCTTCCGCAATGCGTTTTTGTTCTTCGTCGGCATAAAAGATCACCGAGCGATACTGGGTGCCGACGTCTGGACCTTGTCGGTCGAGTTGTGTGGGATCGTGTGCAACCGAGAAAAATACTTTCAGGAGTTGGCCGTAGGAAATTTGCGCGGGATCAAACGCGATCTTCACAGATTCTGCATGTCCGGTCTTTCCCGAACTGACCTGCTCATACTCCGGAGACGACGACGTGCCCCCGGAATATCCGGAGGTAGCGCTCTTCACGCCCTTGACGTGCTGAAAAACCAGTTGAATACCCCAGAAGCAACCACCCGCAATCACAGCAGTCTGTTTTCCGGGTTTTGCAGCCAGTGATTCATCGAGCGAGGGATCGGGAAGAGTCACACCGTTTTCGGCCGCGTGGGAGTGATTTCGCCCCAGGGCAACACCAACAACCACAAAGAACACGACAGCTACGATGAAGAGAATAGGGTTAAGAGTTTTGAGTTTGTGATTCATGTGCCAGCAGCTCCAAATCACAATGTGCGAGAAGTCCGTAAGATTAGCCTTGAATCCTAAACTACCGCCCCCCCCCGACTCCCCGTGTGTTGCACGTTGAATAAAGACACGCATCTTGCGAGGTTCTAGCCAGTCATTTTACATTGGTCTCCCCCGAGTTGCCCGTTGCAGCCGCCTAGAGAATTGCTCGCCACCGCAGGTTTAATTACAATCACGGCGACATTTCTCTCAACCGATCCCCGGAGGGTTCGATGCGATTACCGCGCGAGTTTCCACTGCTGTCCTTCGTCGTCGTGTTTCTCGCGCTGTTTATTTCGCATAATTCACTGGCGCCGGCTCAGACCCAATCCAAACCAGCCACAAAGGGTAAGACCGCATCGTGCCCGAAGGACAGCAGCGGGTTGAGGTTACCTTCCGGCTTCTGTGCGACTGTCTTTGCCGACAGCATTGGTCACGCCCGGCATTTGGCAGTGGGATCGAACGGGGTCGTTTACGTGAACACATGGTCGGGAGACTACTACAACTTCGACAAGGTTCATGAAGGCGGATTTCTCGTTGCTCTTCGGGACAAATCAGGGAGCGGAAAAGCCGACGTCATCGCGCGTTTCGGCGACACCGAAAGGACGGGAGGGGCCGGCGGAACCGGCATCGGTATCTATAAGGGATGGCTGTACGCAGAGATCAACGATCGCATTGTCCGGTATTCCTTACCTGCAGGCGCCAGTGTTCCTTCCGGTGCTCCGGAAACCATCGTTTCGAAATTGCCGCTGGGCGGTGATCACCCGATGCATCCATTCATCATCAGCGCCGATGGGAGCCTCTATGTGGATGTGGCCAGCGCGACCAACTCCTGTCAGGCAAGGAATCGGCAACCGAAGGTTCCGGGAGACCAGCCGTGTACGGAGCTGCAGACGCGCGGGGGAATATGGCGTTTTGATGCCGACAAAACGAACCAGGTGTTCTCTCCATCGGAGAGATACGCAACTGGGATCCGCAATGGGGAGGGTTTTGCGATTGATTCCGCCGGACGCATCTTTGTAACTCAACATGGTCGCGATCAACTGCACTCAAATTGGCCAGATTTCTTCAAGCAGGATGACGAAGCGACCTTGCCCGCGGAGGAAGTGATGTTGTTGAAGGCCGGTGGCGACTATGGCTGGCCCGAGTGCTATTACGATTCGTTCCAGAAAAAACTGGTGCTCGCACCGGAATATGGAGGCGATGGTGGCAAAACCGTCGGCATTTGTGCCAGCAAGTCCGCGCCGGCAGCGGCCTTTCCTGCTCATTGGGCACCGAACGCGATGACGCGCTACGACCAAGATAAGTTCCCCGCGCGTTACAGCGACGGGCTCTTTATCGCGTTTCATGGATCTTGGAACCGGGCACCTTATGCGCAAGGCGGTTACAACATAGTTTTTCAACCTTTTGGCGGTGATCACGCATCGGGCAACTGCGAGATCTTCGCAGACGGTTTCGCAGGTGCGGTGAAGACTCCAGAAGGTGCAAAACATCGTCCTTCAGGACTGGCAGTCGGGCCCGATGGCGCCCTGTATGTATCGGACGATGTCCGTGGGCGCATCTACCGAATCACCTATACCGGCAATCCCGCGGGGCCAGCTCCCAAGGCGACTCCATGTCCGAACATTGCCGCGCCCGCCGGCAGGGTCGTCGCCAAGGAAGCGACGCCACCCGAAAGCAATACAGCTGAGCTGCCGGTTCCCGATGGCTCGTCGCCTCAGATGGTTGCGTTGGGAAGCCGTATTTACCACGGGCAAGTTGGTGGCGCCACTTGCACTGGGTGCCACGGTGCAAACGCCACCGGGACGCCCCTCGGTCCCGATCTCACAAAACAGAAATGGATGTGGAGCGATGGCAGCGTTGCTGGAATCCTAAAGGTGATAACCGAAGGCGTGCCCAAACCGAAAAAATTTCGTAGTCCGATGCCGCCAATGGGTGGAGCGCAACTGTCGAATACTCAAGCCTCCGCAGTCTCTGCGTATGTATGGGCCCTCGGCCATAAGCATAAGTAAGATAGGCCGTCGAGTAATGATAGGACCTTCGAGACTCATCCTCCTGGGGAGAGGCTTTTCCCGCAGAGCCTGGCCTCCCCGCCCCGGTTCGACCGGTTGGGCAATCGATAGCAGGCGGACGCATAGAAAAAGCTGACGAAAAATCGAAGACATTCGGGGAACTTAGGACTTACCTAGATCCTTAAGCTGCCTTGACGGGCGGAAAACCTATTTCCCGATAATCCCTACCAAACTTGAGTCATGAACCGTGACCAGGCGAAGCTCTCGCTGACAGGAAGCAGCGCGCCCTCTGAACCAGACGCGCCAAGTCAGTAAGGGTGATGCTTGCGGACATACCATGTCCTGAATGTCACCAAATCGTTTCTGTAAGCTAAATCGAAACTAAATCGCTTTAGTATATTGACCAGGAAACGCTCTCTGAGGTATATGCATCTGAGTTGCTCGGTCATGGTGCTGGCAAAACAGCGGATCGATCGAGTTAACAAAGAGACAATCACTGGATAATCGCGCATTCCCTGATTGCCGAACCAAAGATTGCCTCTCACGCCGAACCCCGGGACAGACTGTCCGTCTGTGATGATCCTCAAAATAAAGCCGGGCCACCGAGCCCGGATCCCCACAAGGAGGTAGCTAATGGAGTCAGAAAGACTATCCAGGATGATAGGACTGCTGGTTTCGACCTCGTTGTTCTTTGGTGTCGCGCAGCAGTCAAAAGCTCAAACCGTTTGCAGCAACCAAACCGGAACCAATAACGGATTCTTCTATTCGTTCTTTTTGAGTTCCGGATCGGCATGCATGACCATGACCGGTAATTTTGGCGGCGGCAACTACAGTACGACTTGGAGTCTCGGTTCCAGCGGAGATATGGTTGCCGGCAAAGGCTGGAACCCAGGCTCGACAAGCAGGGTTGTCGGCTACAACGCGGGCAACTTCTCTCCAGGATCGAACGGATACTTGGCTCTCTACGGTTGGTCCACTAACCCTCTGGTCGAGTATTACGTGGTGGATAGCCACGGCCCTTTTACGCCCCCAGGTAACGGAGCCCAGTCCTTGGGCACGGTAAACAGCGATGGTGGCACCTACAACATCTATAAGGTCAGCAAAAGCGGCCCAAACATTCTGGGCAACGGACCTTTCACGCAGTTCTGGAGCGTCCGCACGTCCAACAGAAGCCAAGGCAGCAATAACACCATCACCTTTGCCAACCACGTCAATGCCTGGAGAAGCCATGGAATGAATCTGGGAACGATGAATTACCAGATCATGGCGACTGAAGGATTCGGAAGCAATGGGAGCTCGAACGTAACAACGTGGCAGCAGTAATGGTGTGGTTTGTGGGGCTGCGGCGTGCCCAGCCCCACAGTTACGTACGCTCGGCGCCTTCCCCGAGCCCTGACGCGGATCTTGCCCGTGCAGACCTTCAGCCGGTTAGATCATCTACTCTTAACGACATGGGCAGGATTTTGTCTGGGACCGTTCTTCTAATCGCCGCTCTCGCAGCCTGCAACTTGCAGGCAGAGGCAACGTCGGTTTTCGGACGCGCGCTTCGCAGGGACGGTTCGAACCCTCCGGGTCCCTGTCGCGCCATCCTGAGAGCGGAAGTGGACCGGCGCGGCGCCCCGGATACCAATTTGGAAGGCGAGCCCGACGGCAAGACAACCTTCTCCGTGCCTCTTGATCAAAGTGGATACTTTCAATTTATCGCTGTTCCGACGAGCAGATATTTGCTGTCTGTCGAGTGTCCGGCAGGAAGCGGAGTCCGCGAGCTAAGCGTGCAAGCGGGCAGAGCTATCCGGGTTGATCCTCCCCTGATACTCGAAGATCTAGCTCTCGAGGTCGTCATCACCCCAAAGGTTGATCCTGACGGTCATCCGTGGCAGCTCACCGTGGACGCAACGATGCCACGCTTGCGACGGATAGCAGACAAGTCCACCGCCAGAGCAGATGGACATTGGGCGCGGCGCGGCCTGGTTGCTGGTAACTATCGTGTTTCCATCAGCAGATCCGACGGCACGCCGTGGCTGCAACGGTTCTTTAACTTGAGTGCAGAGAGCGGTCCGCTGCGGCTGCAGCTGCCGTTCATGCGGGTCTCGGGCCAAGTGCGGTTGAGCACACAACCGGTGCATGCTCGCCTTGTATTCCATAACGAGGCGGGCGGGGAACCCGCAACGCTTGTAAGCGACGATAGCGGTTTTTTCCAAGGGCTCCTGCCGGTTACCCCAAGCGTCGAGGAAACCAAATGGACGGTTGAGGCGCGGGCCACCAACCCCCCTATCAGCAGACGCCTGGCAGGGTTAAGCGTGCAGACGGCTGGCGAGACGAATGCTTGGCTCGATCTGGCGCTACCTCTGTTTGCCGTGCACGGAACCGTGGTCTCCGAGGCCGGTAAGCCTCAGAGTAACGCGTCAGTTACCGTCGAGGAGATCGACAGCGGAGTAAGAGCCGCCACGGCCACCGACGACGCGGGCGGCTTTGAGCTACAAGATTTGCCGCCGGGGAAATATACGGCGCTGGCCGAGTCGGTCGAAGGCGTCTCTAAGCGCACGCCGTTCCTGGTAGTCGAGGGTACGGAGAGCGAAGTGAAACTGGTTCTTAACCCCTCTGAACACGTCCCTTTCTACGTGGTCTCCAGCCAGGGACCCGTGGCGGAGGCCACGGTGCAGGTTTGGATCCCGCCGGGTGTGCCAAGGTGGTTCACCCGCACCGGTCCTGACGGTAGCTTCGACCTGAAGCTCCCCCCCGGGACCACGGAAGTGGGCATGACGGTTGGAGCGCGGGGCTATGCTCTCAAACTCACGCGCTTGGAAATCTCGCGTGACCGTGACAACTCGTCCGATACAAACACCGTCACCCTCGACACCGATGGCGGGAGGCTGGTGCTCGATCTTCACCCCGCCGGGTACGTCCTAGACAGCTCCATGACACCTTACCTTGTGCACAAGGGAGCCATCGAAGCCGTCGGCACACTCCTCGCCTGGGGCAGTAACCAAGCCGATGGCAGTGGCCGCGGGTTGTTGGCGGTCGAGCCGATCGAACCTGGGGCTTACTCACTCTGCATGGTTGTGGATTCTGCGGAGTTAGCGGCACTCTGGGTTGGAATCCCCCCGTCGAACCGCTGCCGTACAGGGTCGGTCGAGCAGGGCCGAACCCTGACCCTATCGCCACCGTAAATCGATTAGGGGGTAACATCGGAGAGTTTCCTTAGTGGGATCCCGGAGAAAGCAATGTTCCGAAGCGATGTTGTGGGAAGTCTATTGCGCCCTGGGTCCTTGAAACGAGCACGTGAAAAGTTCGAAGCGGGCCGAATAGGCGAGAAAGAATTTAAGCGTATGGAAGACTTCGCAGTGGATCAGGCCATCGCGTTGCAGGAACGCGTAGGGTTGGACGTGATCACCGACGGCGAGATGCGCCGCTACGCGTTCTATGGCCATCTCATCGATGCGGTTGAGGGCTTCGATAAGACTGGCGGATGGGCGATCCCGTTTCGCGACGAAAAAGGTGAACGACTTACGTTGAAGCGTCCGGTAGTCGTGTCCAAGCTTCGACGCAAGCGGCCGATGTGTGCGGAAGAGTTTACCTACGTTCGAGCACGAACATCTCATCCGGCAAAGACGACCTTGATCAGCGCGCAACAAGCCGCGGCTTACTACGATAAGGAAAAGTCAGCCGGGGCTTATTCCACGATCGAGGGCTATTTGGCAGATCTGGTGGATATTCTTCGTGACGAGGTAGCAGAATTGATACGCCTTGGCTGTACTTATATTCAAATTGATTCGCCTCAATACGCCGCGATGCTCGATCCCGAGCTGCGCGAGGGGTACCGGAAGCGCGGCAACGATCCTGATCGGCTGCTCGATCTTTCTACTGAAATGGACAATGCCATCATCGGCAACCACCGCGGCATCACTTTCGGCCTGCACCTCTGTCGCGGCAACAACCAAAGCAAGTTTTACGCGGCCGGAGACTATGGTCCGATCACGAAGGTTTTTCAGAAGACCCGGTTTGAGCGCTTTCTTCTCGAATACGACGACGAGCGTTCGGGAGGGTTCGAACCGTTGCGGCAGGTTCCCGAAGACCGCACCGTCGTCTTGGGATTGGTCAGCTCAAAGAAAGCCGACTTAGAGTCGAAGCACGAGCTAAAGAAACGCATCGAGCAAGCATCGAAGTTTGTTCCCCTCGATCGCCTGGCCTTGAGTCCGCAATGCGGTTTCGCGTCGACCTTGGAGGGAAACCTGATCACCACGCAGGACGAAGAAGGGAAATTACGCCTTGTTGCCGAGACGGCGAAGGAGGTATGGGGGTAGAGAACCGTGAGGCTGGTGATCCGATCTCCTGGGTTGGACAGCCATCTTTCCGGGCCTGGAAGGGGGAAGAATTCGCGACGGCAACATGGAATGAGATTGCCAGGATGCGTGAGGGCCTCAATCCGTGCCAGTGGTGCGAAACACTAAGGTGAAGGAGAACTTATGAATTGGGTGGCTCTTGTTCTGATTACTTTCCTAGCGCAGACCTCTTGGGCCCAAGACTGGGCACGCGCTCAGCTAGAAAAATCGCCTCGCCATCAGGAATGGGTCACGGTGAAGCATGATGGCCGGCAGGTAGAGACTTTCGTGGTATATCCCGAGAGCAAGGGGAAGACTCCGGTCGTGCTTATCATTCACGAAATCTTTGGCATGTCGGACTGGGTCCAGAATCTCGCTGACCAGGTCGCCGCCGCAGGTTATATCGCCGTTGCCCCGGACTTATTGTCAGGAATGGGCCCTCATGGGGGACGCACGTCCGACATCGGCCAGGATAAAGTCACGGAAGCGGTAAGCCACCTCAATCCGGATCAGATCACGGCGGATCTCAACAGCGTCGCCGATTACGCCAACAAACTCCCCGCATCGAACGGCAAGTTGTACGTCGCGGGCTTTTGTTGGGGCGGTAGCCAGAGCTTTCGCTTCGCAACCAATCGAGCCGACCTCCAGGCTGCTTTTGTGTTTTACGGCGGGCCTCCGGAGAAGGATTCGATGACCCGAATCAAAGCCCCTGTGTATGGTTTTTATGCGGGGAATGATGCTCGAATCGGTGCCACGCTTCCCGATACTACGACGCAGATGAAAGCTGCGGGGAAGACCTTCGAACCAGTCGTTTATGAAGGCGCCGGGCACGGGTTCATGCGTTTGGGGGAAGCTCCGGACGCAAATGATGCAAACAAGAAAGCCCGTCAGGAGGCCTGGGTTCGTTGGAAAGGTCTTCTGGAAAAATAATTGGCGGCCAACCGGAGGGCTTCTGGGGTGTTCCCGATCGGGGGCAGCATTTTTCTCCTATGATCTAGTACACAAGGGGCTGCTCCTTAGCTTTCCCGAGAATGGTGTGCCCATGGCGTTGGACCAGCGTTCCGTCCGATCCCTGGAAATCTATTTCACGCTTCCATCCAATCACACGATCAAAGCTGTAAACTGTTTGCGAATCCGAATCAGGACCAGCGGCCAGCCGATGTAAGGTTTCCTACCTGCAATGAAAGCCGTTCGCATTCACGAATTCGGCGATCCCGAGGTCCTTCGCTACGAGGATGCGCCCGATCCGCAATTGCGGGAAGATCAGGTTCTCATTCGTGTGCGCGCCTGCGCCATGAACCATCTTGATCTCTGGGTACGTCAAGGCCTCCCCGGAGTGCAACTGCCGCACATTCTCGGCAGCGATATCGCCGGGGAAGTGGTGGGCATCGGCCGGTATGTTTCGGGCTTTTCAAGCGGCCAGCGTGTCTTGATTGCGCCAATGCAGTTTTGTAACCATTGCGAGAAGTGCGTCGCAGGTCTGCAAAATCAATGTCGCGAATTCGCGGTGCGCGGCAATACTGTGGGGGGCGGAAACTGTGCACTCATCGCGGTCCCGCAAGCCTGCGCCATTCCAATTCCGGATTGGCTGTCGTTTGACCAAGCCGCCAGCGTCCCGCTCGTTTTCCTTACCGCTTGGCACATGCTGGTTGGCCGAGCGGCAGTGCGCTCCGGGCAAACAGTTCTTGTGCTCGGAGCCAACTCCGGCGTAGGCATTGCTGGAATTCAAATCGCGAAGATGTTCCATTGCACGGTCGTCGCCACCGCCGGAGATGAGCGCAAGGCCCAAAAGGCGCGTGAGCTTGGTGCCGACCATGTCATCCATCATTACCAACAGAAGATCTCAGAGGAAGTCCGTAAAATCACCAACAAGCAAGGCGTTGATGTCGTGATGGAACACGTCGGTCGAGAAACCTGGGGCGAAAGCCTGCGCTCTCTCAAGCCCGCTGGTACTCTCGTCACTTGCGGCGCCACCACCGGCCCGCAAGCCGGGCTGGATCTTCGCTTCGTGTTTTCACGTCAGCTTTCGGTTCTCGGCTCCTACATGGGAACCATGGGCGAGTTGCATGAGGTCTTGAAGCACGTGTTCGCCGGGAGGCTAAAGCCCGTTATCGATCGCACTTTCCCCTTGTCTGAAGTGTGCGCGGCCCACAAGTATATGGAAGAAAGCCAGATGTTCGGAAAGATCGTTCTGAATCCCGAGCCATAAGACCGTAAACCGCGGATGACTCCTCGCTAGCAGCATTTCACTCGCACTCGTCGTTGCCGCAGAAACGCCGCATAGGACTCTCGCCCGCGCAAGACTCCTTCCCTCATGCAGAATCGCTCATACGCTGACTCTTCGAAAATTTCGCGCAGGATTGCGTGAAGAACGCGCAGAGCCTTCATCCTCGCTCCTCTGCCAGCCGGCTGACCACGAACGGCGTTTCCGTCGTACTGGAAGGCTTTCGACCCGACAGCGCCGCCATCCATTGCCGCATCGATTCAATTAGCAGCAGGCTGACCATCACCACAAGAATTGCGGATACAACCGCATCCAGCCGGTTGTTAAAGACCAACCGCGCATTCCCTCCGGCGGCCGCAATCTGTTGCGCTTGCGCGAGAAACCCAATCCGCGGGTCGGGATCGAAAATCTTGTGCCATGACGCGGTGAAGGTCACCCCAACCAGCCAAACCAGAGGTGCCAGTGTCACCAATGCATAGCGCGCCCGGTGCTTCTTGATAATAATTGTCGTCGCCACACAAAGCGCGACGGCGGCGAGCAACTGGTTAGAGATCCCAAACAACGGCCACAACGAATTAATCCCGCCCAGTGGGTCGCGCACGCCTTGCCATAGAAAATATCCCCATGCGGCAACCACAATCGCGCTAGTTGCGAGTGCCGAGGGGTACCATCCCGTGCGTCCCATCGGCTTCCACACATGCCCGAGCGCATCCTGCAGCATGAAACGGCCAACTCGCGTTCCGGCGTCAAGCACGGTCAGAATAAACAGTGCTTCAAACATCAGGGCGAAGTGGTACCACAGGGCCATCAACGTTTGTCCGCCGAGGCTGCCGGAAAAAATGTGCGCCATTCCCACTGCGAAAGCGGGGGCGCCTCCCGTACGGTTGAACAGCGTGATTTCTCCTACATTCTGCGCGAGCCGATGCATTGCTTCTGCGGTCACTGGAAATCCCCAGCTGGAAATTGTGGTAGCGGCCTTCTCCGGAACAGCACCCGCCACCCCCGCTGGACTGTTGATCGCAAAATAGGTTCCCGGTTCGAGCACGCAGGCCGCGACTGTAGCCATGATCGCGACCATCGATTCACACAGCATTGCACCGTAACCGACCATTCGCGCGTCGGTTTCGCGGCGGATCAGCTTCGGAGTGGTGCCACTGGAGATCAGTGAATGGAAGCCGCTGATCGCACCGCAGGCAATCGTGATGAACGCAAACGGAAACACCTTTCCGGCGAACACCGGCCCGGTTCCATCGATGAACTTCGTGAACCCAGGCATGCGCAGCGTTGGATGCATCAGCACAATGCCAAACGCGAGTAGCCCAATCGTTCCGAGCTTCACGAATGTGCTCAGGTAGTCGCGCGGTGCAAGCAGCAGCCACACGGGCAAGGCTGAAGCCGCGAATCCGTAAAGAATGATGGCCATCGCCAGACCAGGTGCTCCCAGTGTGAAATAGTTGCCCACCGCTGGGTGCAGCGAAACCCACTGTCCGCCCCAGATCGCCGCCAAAACTAGGATGAAACCCAAGGCGGAGGTCTCCACCACCCGGCCAGGCCTCAGTCGGCGCAGATAAACGCCCATGAGAAACGCAATTGGGATGGTCATCGCAATCGTGAATGTCCCCCAAGGGCTCTGCTTAAGGGCATTTACCACTACGAGTGCACAAACGGCGAGGAGGATCACCAGGATCGCAATCACCGAGGCGTAGGCGACCAGGCCTGCGACATGCCCGATCTCTTGCTTGGCCATCTCCGTGAGGGATTTGCCGTCCCTCCGGACAGAGAAGAGAAGAATGACGAAGTCTTGCACGCACCCGCCGAAAACCGAACCAACCAGGATCCACAGCGTTCCAGGCAGGTATCCGAACTGGGCAGCCAGCACTGGCCCGACCAGCGGCCCTGGTCCGGCAATCGCGGCAAAGTGATGTCCAAACACCACCCATTTGTTTGTCGGAACAAAGTCGCGGCCGTCTTCGAGGCGCTCCGCGGGTGTGGCGCGTTTGGCCTCAAGCGCGAGTACTTTCGCTGCCACAAACTTGCTATAGAAGCGGTATCCGACGGCGTAGGTACAGAGCGCCGCGATCACTAGCCAGAGTGCGTTGATTTGTTCGCCGCGATGCAGCGCCATGCTGCCGAACCCGAACGCACCGAAAACAGATATCCCGATCCAAAGGAGGAGCCGACGCATGAGTGTAGCGCGGGCGCCGCCCGCGACGGATTGCTATTGTTGCTGGTTTGCGATGGAAAACGCAACTACTCTTTCTGAGAGAACTGCTCCTCAGGCGTAGGCAGCGGGAGTATGGTTCCCCAGCTGCCTCAAGAAAGCAGAATTCTTCGAGGCTTACCGAATTACTTCCTGCTCCACTCCCGAATCGACTTGATCTCTACGGGAGGAATGTGGAGATACGCTAGAAATTCATTGTGGTCCTCGGGCGCGGCCTTCTCGAACTCGCAATGCCAACGGCGCATGTCGTCCTCGCTAAAGCCCGCAGCTTTCATGATCGAAACCCATTTTTCTTTGGTCATATTCTTTGTTCTCCTCAGGATGTTTTTGGTTTGCAATAGCCGCAGAATCCCGCGCTGATGTTCGCGTAATCTGCCGATCTCCGAATCGAGCTCCTGCAGTCGACGTCGAAGCAGCACAGCGACGTCCGTTCTCGGATTTTCCAGCATGGTCCGAATGCTTGAGACGCTCAACCCGACCGAGCGATACAGGCATATCTGTTCCAGAAGCCGCGTCTCCTTGTCGCCATAAAGGCGATAATTGGCGCGCGTTCGATGCCCCGGCTTCAACAATCCGCACGATTCGTAATAGAGGATCGTAGTCCTGCTGAGTCCGAACCGGTGGGCAATTTGCGAGACACTCAACATGAAACTCAGGATCAACCCTACAGTGATAGACAGGTCAAGAACAAGAATAGAGGATGGGGCGGGCCACCCTGACCGGCCCGCATCAGCTTTCCTGGTTCACGGCTCGCTAAGGCTTTCCAGCCCACTCATCCACCCAATCGTTCACCGTCTTGTACCAGAGCTGAGAATTCTGCGGCTTGAGCACCCAATGTCCCTCGTCCGGGAAGTAGAGCATCTTCGACGGGATACCTTGCCGCTGCAAGGCCGTAAATAAGTCGAATCCCTGCGAAACGTCGAGCCGGTAATCGAGCTGCCCATGCACAACCAGGGTCGGCGTTTTGAAACTGCTAGCGCTCAAATGGGGAGACCATTTCCGGTACATCTCGCGGTTCGTCCACGGCGTTCCCTTGAACTCCCACTCGGGAAACCAGAGCTCCTCGGTAGCCCCATACGCTGACTCCGTGTTGAACATGCCGTCGTGGGTTACGATGCACAGGAAGCGGTTGGTATGGCCAAGGATCCAATTGGTCATGTATCCGCCATAGCTCGCCCCTAAGGCGCACTCGCGGTCTTTATGGATAAATGAATAGTGCTGTTCTGCGTAGTCGAGCCCCTTCATCAGGTCTTCAAATGGGGCACCGCCCCAATCACCGTTGATCGCATCGATAAAATTCTGCCCGTAGCCGGTCGAACCGTGAAAGTTGATCATGATGACCACGTATCCATTAGCTGCAAACAACTCAGGGTTCCAGCGATAGCTCCAGTCATCTCCCCACGACCCTTCCGGCCCGCCGTGAATGAGGAATTTAACGGGATATTTCTTGTGGGAGTCGAAGTTTGGTGGCTTAACCAAAGAGGCTTCTACTTTTGCTCCATTGGCACCATCAAACCAAAAAGACTCGACCTCCCCCATCTTTACCGAGGAGAGGACAGCTTCGTTAATCTTTGTAATGGGCCAGTCCTGGTTGAGGGAACAGTCCTGTTTGCCGTCGTCAACGAACCCGGTTTGGGCGGGACAGCCGTTCCCATGGGCGGAACTCCCATAGATTTCGTTGGGCGCCTTAAGAGACATGCGAGTAAACAGTAACGTCGCGCCATCGGGCGTGATCGCAAGGTCGTCGTTGTAGCCTCCAACCAGCGAACGTCTCGGATAACCTGCCTGGCCTTGCGATCGTGGGGTCGTTGCAATCGCGTAGATTAAGCTATGCCGTTCGTGCTCGGCAGTGGCGTAGATTGCTTTCGAATCGCGCGCCCAGACAAAGCTTGCGACCCAGTGGTCGAATCCTTCTGTTAGTTCCTTCTTCTCACCCGTCTTTCGGTTGTACAACATTAGCCGCCAGCGGTCGCTCTCGTATCCTGGACGGGCCTGCGCGCGATAGGCGATGTAGTCACCATCCGGCGAGTAGAGTGGTGTGTTGTCCGCAGCCTTGTTCCCGGAGGTGATGTTCTTGGTGGCGGCACGCACGGGTGCGTCGGTCAGGTCCCATGAAAAATCCACGGGCACAACGAAGAGGTCATTGTTTGTCGATGCTGCCGGCATCTCATCGTGATTCGATGCGTAACACAACTGCTTTCCGTCCGGAGAAAAGGCGTAATCATCCTGTCCCCCAAGGGAAAACACCGGCGCATCCCAGTCGCCTGGCGTGAGATCGCGGTAATTCGCGGAGGGACAGGAGTTCTCTCTGGACCGTTGGGTCGCGACCTTTGTCCCAGCGAGTGTCGTTGTACAACTCTCGACCGGCACTACGAACAGGTGTGTCCTCTTCCCGTACTTGAATGCATTCCAGTGGCGATAGAGCAGCTGAATGAAAATTTGTGCCTTAACTTTTGACTCTTTCGCCTGCCTTACTCTTTCCTGGATACATGTGGCTTCCTGCTCGGGTCGGCCCATGCACGTGGGATCCACATCCGATTTGAACAGAACATGTTTTCCATCGGGCGACCACAATTCACCGTCGGCTTCCGTCGGTATAGCGGTGAGCCGTTGCTTAGCCGTGACAGTTCCAGTCGAGTCATCAAAATCAGCAATCCAGATCTGGGAGCCTTCTTCCTTGGTTGACACGAACGCAAAGCGCTTTCCATCGGGTGCCCATCGCGGCCGGTCCGCATCCTGATCCGAAATGATTTCTCGTTCCCGAGGATTTGGGGAGGGGTGGGCATCGCTTGAAACTGGCACCACCCACACATGCGGTATTTTCGTATTCGCCTTCAGATCGACATCGACCGTGGCGAAAAGCACCCATTTCCCATTGGGGGACACGACCGGTTCCGCGACGCGTTTCAAGAGCATCATGTCTTCGAAGGTGAAAGGATGGGGGTTTTGACAGAAAACGGGAAGAGCTAGAAGGAAACCGAACAACCATCGAGCGCGCATCGAAACCTCCGGAGGAAACCACAGAGTCTAAACCACCCAGGGTTCATCACGCGGATCCGAAAGAACTTGGAATCGAGTACGGCCGCAAGAGTGGGCGAATCCCTGGATCACAACCAAACCGGTGGAATCTATTCCAGCGCTTTCCGAATCTTGCCATTCGCAATCAACTCCGCAATCTTGACGAAATCCCGATACATGGCGCGATCCTTGTCTAGCTTTGGGGAAACTGACCGGATCGCCGCATGCGCCATTTGACCACGCTTGCTGGTGGTGAGCGGAGCCATCAGATCCAGCGCTTGCGCCGCCGCCATAGCTTCAATCGCTAGAACCCAGCGCGTGTTATCGACCACTCGCCGCAACTTCAGTGCAGCCGTCATTCCCATGGAAACGTAATCTTCCTTGTTGCCCGACGTCGTAATCGAATCCACCGACGCAGGGTGAGCCAACACCTTGTTTTCGCTGACCAGGGCCGCAGCCGTAACCTGCGGCATCATGAACCCCGAGTTGAGTCCGGCGGTGGGCGCGAGAAATGGCGGTAGCCCTTCATTCAAAGCCGGATTGACTAGGCGCTCAATCCTGCGTTCCGAAATCCCCGCAAGCGCGCTCAGAGCAATGGCGACGAAGTCTAGCGCGAATGCAACCGGTTCTCCGTGGAAGTTCCCTCCCGACAGAACGTCGGAGCCTTCTGCCGCCGAACCAGGTATCTCTGCCCGAGGTGTACGGGCGGAGCGAAACTCTCCATCCCTTGACTTAGTGAAAAACACCAGCGGATTGTCCACCGCCGAATTGGCTTCTGTTTCAAATACCTCGCGACAATGTGTCAGCGTGTCGCGCACAGCTCCATGCACCTGCGGGATGCAGCGCAACGAATACGCATCCTGCACGCGGCCGCATTCACGGTGTGATTCGCGGATCGGGCTGCCTTCCAGCATGCGGCGCAGGTTGGCCGCTGTCTTGATCTGGCCGGCATGGGGACGTGCCTGATGAATGCGTTCATCGAACGCGACGTCAGTCCCGCGCAAAGCATCGAGCGTCAGGGCTCCAATCACGTCGGCGGAATCAGCCATGGTCTCAGCGGCCAGCAGCGCCAGTGTTCCTACTCCGAGCATGGCCTGTGTCCCGTTAATCAGAGAAACCGCTTCTTTCGCCTCAAGCACCAGCGGCTTGACCTGTGCCTTGCGCAGTGCGTCAGCGGCGGGAACACGGGAGCCGTCGGGCTCGAGGCAGTCACCCTCGCCAATCAGCAAGAGGGCGAGATGAGCAAGGGGAGCCAGATCCCCGCTCG
>Ga0157378_10001295_pt1 | contig 22518 bp, 23 predicted proteins | sample M65metaG_FD_115309 | JGI IMG/M metagenome (GOLD analysis project Ga0157378, IMG submission 115309) | Miscanthus rhizosphere microbial communities from Kellogg Biological Station, Michigan, USA - M6-5 metaG | ecosystem: Host-associated > Plants > Roots > Rhizosphere > Soil | place: USA: Michigan...
CTGCACCCCTATCCTGATGCACGCTTCTACGCCACTCATCCTTCGTAAGAGCCGTATGCGTAGACGCGCTCGTACGGATCTATGCGGGGGGCGATCAGCGATGGTCGTCCCTACCGCAACAGTAATCGACATGCCTGGTGCGGGTAATCGTACAAGTGGTTTTTGGGCCGACTTCTACTTCTCCGGTAACCGCGTTTACTAGATGGGATGAGAAGGCCGGTCTCCTAGCGGGATGCGATACGCTCCCAATGTTCGACGTGCTCGAGGCACAAAGAAAAAGGAGACCGACGATGCAGAAGATTAGCACTATGCGGACGAGTGGAAAGAAGATTTTCAAAGGGCAGCTCACGATTGGGTTGGATCTGGGAGATCGTTCCGGTTCTTATTGCGTTTTGAGTGAAGCGGCCGAAGTCATCCTGGAACAAAAGCTACCAACAGCTCCGGAAGCAACGAATAAGACCTTTACAAGGCACTGAGCTATGAGGAACGGACCTTGCGTTGCCCGCTTGAGGCGATTCGAGACGGTAAAGTCGGTATTTCAGGTTTAAAACCAAGCCTTCGCACGCGTACAGTTCGTGCGTACAGTTCGTTGACTCACCTGACGTCTCAACCTAAGATGACGACACCATGACGGATTCCCAGTCGCTTTTTGGGCAGACCGTCTCCCACTATCGCATTGTGGAGAAGCTCGGTGGCGGTGGCATGGGTGTGGTCTACAAAGCCCAAGACACCCGGTTAGATCGATTTGTTGCCCTAAAATTTCTGCCTGATGCATTGGCTTATGACAAGCAAGCGATGGAGCGCTTTCGGCGAGAGGCAAAGGCCGCGTCAGCGCTGAATCATCCCAATATCTGTACGATTCATGACATCGGCGAAGAAAATGGCAGGGCCTTCATCGCGATGGAATATCTCGAAGGCAAGACTTTGAAGCTTACTATCGCGGGTCGGCCAATGGAGGTCGAGCAGACACTCCAGTTAGCCATTGAGGTCGCTGACGCCTTGGATGCAGCCCACTCGAAAGGCATCATCCACAGGGACATCAAACCCGCGAATCTCTTCGTAACCGACCGTGACCACGCAAAGATTCTGGACTTCGGCCTTGCCAAGTTGGCCTTTGACAAAGGCGTGCTTGCCAACGCAGAAACGCTGTCTTTGGGACAAGTTGATCCCGATCACCTAACAAGTCCCGGCAGTACCGTAGGAACCGTCGCATATATGTCGCCAGAACAGGCGAGGGCGAGAGAGTTAGACCCACGCACAGATTTGTTTTCTTTCGGTGTGGTCTTGTACGAGATGGCCACGGGACAATTGCCCTTCCGTGGCGATAGCGCCGCCACCATTTTCGAGGCGATCCTCAATCGTGTCCCAGTAGCTCCCGCGAGATTGAATCCCAATCTCCCGGCAGAACTCGAAAGAATTATCACCAAGGCTATGGAGAAGGATCGGGATTTGCGGTACCAAAGCGCCGCGGAGATGAGAGCAGATCTGAAACGTCTGAGCCGGGATGCGAATTCCGGGAAAATCGAAGCTCCGATAGCTCTTGTGCCGCGTGGAAAGCTGACATGGTGGCGGGCAGCAGCCCTCCTGATTATTATCGTCGTCGTTGCGGCGATGGCTATGCGGCTGAGCACCCCGCCAAATACGCTCAGAATCCTAGCGACAAGGCAGCTCACTCGGGATGGACTGCCCAAAACTAGTGTTGTCTCTGATGGGGTGCGCGTCTATTTCACCACTTTCGAGTACAACAATAAGATTGTTCAGGTTTCTGTGACTGGCGGAGACCCATCAATGATCTCAACCCCATTTGCTGGGGCTAGTATCTTCGGAATCTCGCCCGATCAAACACAATTGTTAGTGGCAAGTGAAGTCGGCACAGCCCCGGTTGCAACGTTGTGGGGTTTGCCTTTGCCTTCAGGAGCTCCTCGCCGTCTGGCCGACGTCCTCGCCGACAACGGCGCGACTTGGTCGCCCGACGGCAAGCATTTCGCATTCGTCAGAGGTAATGATATTTATAAAGCCAACGCTGACGGCACGGATTCGTACAGGCTAATCACAGTTGAGGGCCAACCGTCTCAACCGCGCTTCTCTCCGGATGGTTCGCGCATTCGTTTTTTCATCGCCAGGTCCGGCATCTCGTCCCTGTGGGAAATACGGTCCAATGGCAGCGATCTTCGTTCAGTACTATCGGGATGGCACGGCCCTCCCGCGGCGTGCTGTGGCAACTGGACGCCGGATGGCCACTACTATTTCTTCATAGGCACGGACTCTTCCGGAGGGAATATTTGGGTTTCGAGCGAACGAAGAGGGATATTTCGCCGACGCTCTGAGCCAATGCAACTGACCAATGGTCCGTTGTCCTTCGGCAACCTAGCAATCAGCCCAGACGGGAAGAAACTGTTCGTCGCCGCGTCACAGGGCCGTGGAGAACTTGTCCGGTACGATGCCACGTCAAAGCAGTTCGTGCCTTATCTATCGGGAATCAGCGCCGGAGAACTGGACTTTTCACGTGACCGAGAGTGGATCACATATATCTCCTATCCGGATGCAAGTCTCTGGCGTAGCCGCGCGAACGGCACCGACCGGTTGCAGCTAACGTACCCGCCGATCCGAGCCGGTCTTCCTCGCTGGTCTCCCGACGGCACGCAGATAGCTTTTGTTGATGTTCAGCCCGGGCATCCGTGGACAACTTTCGTTATCTCTGCTGAGGGGGGTGCTCCAAAGGACGTGCTGGCCGAGGACCAAGGCCAGGACCAATGCGACCCGAGTTGGTCATCCGACGGCAAGAAACTTGCTTTCGGTCGAACACCGGGCCATCCATTGGGAATCTCCCTCGTGACTCTGGCGACCCGTCAAGTGAACGCACTTCCTCGCTCTGAAGAGGTGTACAGCCCGCGCTGGTCGCCGGATGGGAAGTTTCTGGCAGCTCTCAGCGAGGACTCCACGAAAATCCGCATCTTCGACTTCAAGACTGACGCCTGGTCGGACTGGGTGAGCGAACCAGGAATATTCGGCTTTCCCAATTGGTCCATGGATGGGAAGTATCTTTATTACGACCATGACCACGGTGGTCACACAACCTTTCGACGGATCCGAGTCGGGGAAACGCGCTCGGAACTCGTAGCCGATATCGGGGGCCTGCACAAGTACGCAAAGGCTCCCGCATATGGCTGGAGTGGCATCGCTCCCGACGGCTCTGGCCTCTTCGTCCGCGACCTTAGCAGCGACGAAATCTACGCGCTCGACATCCAAGCACCTTAGCCATAGCCCTTGCTGATCTACGCCGCCATTTTCCTCGCTTTTGCCCGAACTTTCGCCCAGCGCCTTCTGGCAGCGGCTGCGATCTTCGCTCTCCCGGCAGCGGATAACACCCGCTTCTTTACACCTGTTAGCTCTCGATTGGCTGACCCGCCCAATGCTTTTGCGGCGGAACGGACTCCGTTCAGCTGATGTTGCAGCCTACCTAGCTGTTTTTCGAGTTTTCTTTCTTCGCGCTTGATTGCTGCCAATATGCTCATGAAACCTCCTGAGATAGTCTACGTCAGTCGCAGCGCCAGATGACGTTACTGCTCCTGGCCAAAAAGCTGACCGCTGACGTCCCAACTGATCATTGTGAGTTGCTCTTGACCGTTCAGTCTGATTTTGACTACGCTCGCTCAGCTCGCTCCCGAACCCCATTGGAGTTTTTCCTTTCTGATTGTGCGAGCCTTTGGAGGTAACGCGGATGCCAGAGAAAAAATTCAAGATTTCGCTAAAACCAATCGGCGTTGCAATTCTTCAAGCCGAGAAACAGCTAAAGAGCATCAAGCAAAAAGTCGGTAGGGAGCATCAACGCAAGCTCACTTTGCATATCAAAGCTCTGAATCGAGCCTTGGGCGATGTTAAAGCGCTGTGCAGGAAGTTCACATCGACCTATCCGAGTTAAGTCTACATTTCCGTCGGCTGGTGGAGGGTGAGAAAGTCTTCGTATGCTATTCGCGCCTTCTCATAATTACCTTGCTCAACGTAAGAGCGGGCTGAACCGAGGTGAGATAGTGCAGAGATGGGCTCGTATAGAGCTACTCTGCGATAGCGTAAGACCTTCTCGAACTCAGCACCTCCCTCCGAGGCCCGGTTGGCGGACAAATAGAGTTCGCCTCTCACATACACTGGATACAGGGCACTCCACGAGTAAAAGCCACCATCTGGGTTGCCGGTTTCAAAAGGAGCCGCGACATCAAGTTCACCAAGGGCTAGTGGCACATTCTTTTTCAAGGCCAGAGCCTTGAGCTTCTCAAAAACCCGCCGCCTCGAAGCAGGCACGAAGCCATTTCGCGTGCGCGCGACGTAGATCAGGTCCTTGCCTCGGTAATAGCCAACGATGATGGCATCCAGCCCGTGCGGCCCGGCGTATAGCCGCCAACCACGAACTCTTGGCCGAGGTTGAGACGGTAGTTGATCCAGGCGCCGCTGCGCTTGCCGGGTTCGTAGCGGCTATCCAGCAGCTTTCCCACAATGCCTTCGAGTTGTTGCTCTCGGGCGGCACGCAGTAGGTTGTCGGAGCTGGCTTCAAAATAGTCGGCAATCCTGACCCATTCGCTCTCGAATTTCAGTGTTGCGAGTGCCTTCCGTCTCTCGATCAGCGGCAACCCGGTTAAGTCGCGGCCCTTGTGGCACAGCAGGTCGAAGACGAAATATCGGATTCGCCCTGCTTCGCTAACGAAGTTCTGGAGCAAGTTGAAGCTAGGTTTTCCAGAGTCATCAAGAGCAACGATTTCGCCGTCAACGGTTGTTTCGTCCGGCAGTTCGCCCAAGGCTTCGGCGATGTAGACGAACGTCTTGTCAAAAGGCTTCGAGTTGCGGGAATATAGCCGGACTCTGCCAGCGGACTTAACGGCAATTGCTCGATAGCCATCCAGCTTCAATTCCCAAAGCCACTTCGAGCCTTCGGGCAGTTTGCTTACGGTAAGGCATTTCATCGGCTCAATGAATTTGGCTCCGATTTTTGGCGAGGGCATCGGGCTAGATTGTACAGGGGCCCGCTAACAGGCTACTTCTGCTTCCGATTGTTTCCTATCTTTGGGCGAAAAGTCGTTGTCCCGCTCCACCCTCCGGTACGGCTAAGGCAGTGGGAGGTTTTTGGTTTATGTTGCTCGCGCCTCCAGCCGCAATTCTGGCAAATGTCGTCGGGTCGCATCTTCAATACCAGTGACTCACGTGGTGCTTCTCAAGATCGAAGGTTTCGATTGCCGTTCGTCAGAGCTTACTTCATGCAAGCCGTACCGCTGAATACCCTCAGGACAGTACCGTCCGACGACGCCAGCCATCAACCGCTCTGCGAGATGACACCGAGATTGCCCGCGGACATTCGGAGCTGAAAGCTTACTTATAGAGAGTTGCGATTATCGAATAGTAGACTTCGCAGACCAGGTCCACTATTCCGGCTTCAAATTCGTCTCGTCTAATCTGGCGAATTGCTTTGCAGTGTGGACAATAGGATTTTTTATACTCTCCGCCGTTAGGCTGGGAGTCCATGCGCAGATTCTAGCGCATCCAAAATGGGCTGCATGCCACCAGTGCAAAAATGGGGCTCTCCTAGGTGGGTATATGCTGACGGGGCAGGATCGGGCATACACTCGCCGAACTTGATGTTAGACTCCCAGCAACGGAGGTAATCCGGCGATGCCGGACCGCGGCCTCAATGATCACATCCTCCGTTTCGCTACCTTCGAAGTCGACCTTCGGGCAGGAGAACCCCCGGAAAATGTTCGAGCGTGGATGAACAGCCCTCATCCAGATTTGCGCGGTCGGACGCCGATTCAAGTTATTCGTGAAGGAAAGGCCAGGGCCGTATCTGATTTGCTGGAGTCCGCTCTTGCGGGACAACCCTCCTAATGCTGGAGGAGAACAATTTGCGGGAGATGCTCCTTCAGGTCAGTCCCATAGGTCGGCACGGTCCGTTTTACCGAGCAGTTGCGCTACATCATTTGGCGACACCTGGAGTAAACGTAAGCGCAGGAAAACGCGATCTCGTAAACGCTTTGTCCAAGAAGGTTGATCCGCGTGCTGCCAGAGACCAACAACTCGAAGGCATTGTGGGAAAGCTGCGCGACAGCCGCTACGAACCCGGCAAACGAAGCGGGGCGTGGATCAAATACCGTCTCAACCTCGGCCAAGAGTTTGTGATCGGCGGATACACCCCGGGGCCGCATGGGATCGACGCCATCATTGTTGGCTACTACCGAGGGAAGGACCTGATCTACGTCGCCAGAACTCGGAACGGCTTCGTGCCTGCTTGGAGGCAGCGGGTTCTTGAGAAGCTTACGCATCTGGTGATTCCAACTTGTCCTTTCGTCAACCTACCTGAGACGCGCAAAGCCCGCTGGGGCGAGGCGCTAACCGCCGAGAAGATGAGGAAGTGCGTGTGGGTGCGGCCCGAAGTAGTGGCTCGATTGGAGTTCCTAGAGTGGACGGATGCGGATCACCTGCGGCACTCGAAGTTTGTGGGATTGCGGGAGGACAAAGAAGCTAGGTTCGTCGTTCGGGAGCAACCGTAGGCCATCCAGCGTGCTCCGATGTTCAGATAACTAGTTAGCTACGAACGTGTAACCATAACCCCTAATCCTCAACATACCTGTTATCTTTGCTGCGCAAGAAACGATTCTCTCGACGTAAAAACTGGAGATGCACCAATGCGATTGACTACCCCGGCCCTCGCGTCGTTGTTGTGCTTCACTGTCCCATTCGCCAATCTGACCATTGCCAAAGACAACGGATACTCGGTTGTGTATGACGGCGGATCACTGCCCGATTTGAAAGCTGGAAAGAAGCTAACGATGTACATTGAAACGAACCAAATACGCATCATGGACGGCAAGACGCTTGTCACAACACTGGTCCCGTCCTCAGTCCAGGAGATTAGCTACGGCCAAGATGTTCATCGACGTGTGGGTGCCGCAATTGGCCTCGCAGTTGTGTCACTCGGGATCGGTGCGCTGATGGCGCTCACAAAGTCCAAGAAGCATTACGTCGGTTTGACGTGGGCAACGGGCGATGCGAAAGGCGGCTTTGCTATGCAGTGCGACAAGAATGAATATCGTGGTGTCTTAGCCGGACTTGAGGGTGTTACCGGAAAGAAGGCCGTCAATTCGGATGCGATGACGGTCAAGAACTAGGTTGTTTGAACCTCGAATCCCAAGGCAAGAAGGGCGTTCTGATAAGGAGAACGGGATGCAAGTTGTCCAATGCTTGTTGAAGGTGTTGCTGCTCACAATTTTTGTGACAACGACGGCGTATGCACAGCAGAAGCTTCAACCGTCCGAAGCAAGGCGCACATCGGCGAAACGGCGACCGTCTGCGACATTGTTGCAAGCTCACGATATGCGCCCTCAACGAAAGGCCAGCCAACATTTTTCAATCTAGATAAGCCCTACCCGAACCACATCTTCACCCTCTTGATTTGGGGAGAGAGCCGGGCCAAGTTCGGTGCTCCGGAGACCGAATACAACGGTAAGCGCATCTGCACAACCGGAAAGATCACGGAGTATCGCGGCGTGCCCGAGATCGTGGTGGACGATCCCAAGCAGATTAAGACCGGTGGCGCCGCCAATCAGTAAAGGCGCAAGTCCGGTTAGATCATTTCGGAGCGCGGAGCCGGAATGCGGTATTGGTGGCTAAATCAAAACCAGACATTCCGGCAGGAGATCGCTGGCGGCTACCTTTGGTCTCCTAAACGGAACGCCGACGGCGGACGCAACCCCTTCTACGAGTCGATGCGAGAAGTCGCTCCCGGCGACGTAATTTTTTCGTTCGTGGACACCAGAATCATCGCTATTGGCATCGCCAAGTCCTATTGCTGGGAGTGCCCTAAACCCGCTGAGTTTGGTTCTGCGGGCCAAAATTGGGAAAACATCGGATGGCGAGTGAACGTCTCCTTCGTTCGGCTCCTCAACAAACTATGCCCAAAGAACCACACAGGCATTCTCCGCAATCAAACCTGTGGTCCGAAATCATGCGGCACGGTTTGCCATTAGCATTGGTTTCTTGATAGCAGGATATGCACCCATATTTTCTCATGATGGTTACCGAACTAGATGTGTACTGTATTCTTATTTCGGGGCTGGTATGTCGGACAGGATGCAGACAATCGTTAATCGCTGGTGGGTCTATCAGCGCGAACGCTTTCCCGTTTTAGCACACACTCCTTTGATCGCGGCATTCAGTCTCTCAGCCGTGAGCTATTCGGCGCTCATTCGCGGAACGCATCATCTTCCCGGGTGGAAACCTTGTGTCGTGGCGTTTGTGAGCTCGTTTCTTTTCTTTCTTCAGCTTCGGCTTGCCGATGAGTTCAAGGACTTCGAGGAAGACTCTCGTTATCGGCCGTATCGTCCCGTGCCCCGCGGCCTGGTCAGGCTCAGAGATCTCGCCTGGGTGTGGGCAGGCTGCATCGCGATACAACTTGCGCTGGCGCTCTGGCTCGCGCCGAGACTGATCGTACTGTTATTGCTCACGTGGACGTATCTCTTGCTGATGAGCAAGGAATTTTTCGCGCGCCGCTGGATGAAGGCACGGCCAATTACCTACATGGTTACGCACATGGCTATCATGCCGCTAGTTGACCTCTATACGACTTCGTGCGACTGGGTTCCCGCCGGGCTTTCGCGGCCGCCGCGCGGTTTGCTGTGGTTTCTTCTCGTGAGTTTCTTCAATGGGATGGTGGTTGAAATCGGGAGGAAGATCCGCTCCCCGCAGGACGAAGAAGCTGGTGTGGAGACCTACAGTTTTCTGTGGGGCCGGAGGAATGCCATTCTCGCGTGGCTAGGGATGGTAGCGTGCACAGGTGGGTTTGCGTACGTTTCCGCTCAAGCAATCGGATTTGCTCGTCCTCTCCTAATCTTGTTGCTGGGTTTGTTCTTCGTGGCGGTGGCGGTGTGTGCGTTCTTTCTGCGGGGCGCGGTAGCAAGACGCGGGAAATTGGTCGAGGCGATGGCGGGCGGTTGGAGTCTACTGATGTACCTCGGCTTGGGCTTCGTCCCGATGGTTTTGCGCCAGTGGGGTAAGGCATGAGCCGCTTTGTATTCCGCGAGGGTGGATTACAGGAACTTGGCGGCAAGGCATTAGCTCTGCTTCGGCTGGAGCAGGCTGGTCTGCCCGTTCCACCGTGGTTCGTGATCTCGCCGTCGGCGTTCACCGCAAGTTTAACCGCCGAACAAGTTCAGGCGCTCCGGTCCGAACAGATCGAACATCTGAAGGCGGAGCTACGATCGCTAAAGCCATCCGATGAAATCCTGCGGGAGGTTGAGGATGCGCTGCGAGAGTTTTTTTGCGATTGCGGCCGCTTCGCGGTGCGGTCGTCAGCAGTCGATGAAGATGGCTCACAGCATTCGTTTGCAGGCCAGTTCGATACTTTCCTGTTCGTCGACGCGAAGGGGATATGCGAGAAGCTGGCGGCGGTATGGCGTTCAGCCTTCAGCGACCGCATCGTCGAATATCGACGCCAGCATGGACTGGCGAGTTCGACGCTGGGAGCCCCTGCCGTACTTATTCAGAAAATGGTGAATGCAGACGTCTCTGGCGTAGCCTTTAGCGCCGACCCGGTTAGCGGGCGGCGTTCTCTAGCGGTAGTTTCAGCGGTGCCGGGTTTAGGGACGGCGCTGGTTGGAGGCGAAGCTGCAGCGGATGTGTTCAAAGTCGATCTCGGCGGCGCGATAGTCGACCGAGCGATTGTCCGAAAGAATATTTCTCACGTGTTCGATCCTGCGACGTACGAAGGTGTTTCCGAGTTGAGCTTGAGCGAGGCCGAGGGCCTGAAGCCCACGCTGACTAACAAAAAAGCCGCTGCCATAGCTGACCTGGCGCGGTGTGCTGCACGTGCTTTTGGGCGTCCTCAGGATATCGAGTGGGCCATTGAGGGGGAGAACCTATTTCTTTTGCAGTCGCGCCCCATCACCACGCTCAGCGATCTCCCCGACCCCGAGGGTGCGCTGAATTTGTGGGATAACAGCAACATCACGGAAAGCTACAACGGGGTAACGACACCACTGACATTCTCTTTCGCGCGCTACATCTATGAGGGGGTGTATCGGCAATTTTGCGTCATCCTGCGAGTCCCGAAAGCCAAGATCGCAAATAATGACCGCACGTTTCGCCGAATGCTGGGGCTGATTCGGGGCCGCGTCTATTACAACCTACTGAATTGGTACCGAGTGCTTTCGCTGCTGCCGGGATTTACTGTAAACCGCCACTTGATGGAACAGATGATGGGCGTGCGCGAGAGCCTTCCGGACGAAATTGCCCGCGGATTGGAGCAGGCTGGCACGAGAGAACGTATCCTCGACGCGCTACGCAGCGTGCGCATGGTGTTTGGTTTGGTGAGGAATCACTTCACATTGGACCAACAGATCGAGGAATTCTATGTTCGACTGAATCAGGCGCTGGTTCCGCCTGCGACGCGGTTGGAGGATATGCGTCTGGACGAACTCGTGGCGCATTATTATAAGCTCGAACAGCAGTTGTTATCACGATGGGACGCGCCGCTAGTAAACGATTTCTTCGCGATGATTTTCCACGGCGTGTTTCGCAAGCTCACGGATCGCTGGTGCGGCGATGCCAGCGGCATGTTGGCGAATGATGCGATCCGGGGCCAGGGCGACATTATTAGCTTGGAACCTGCGGCGAGAGTGCGCGAGATGGCTGGGGTCGCTGCTGCTCATCCAGAACTTATGGCAGCTTTGCGGGTAGCGCCGGTGGCGAAGGCAGTTCGCGTCCTGCGCGAGTATCCCGACTTTTCCGCGTTGTATGATGCGTACCTCGCAAAGTTCGGTGATCGTTGTCTCGAAGAGTTGAAGCTGGAAAGTGAGACGCTTCATGAGGATCCTCTCGTTTTGCTCAGGAATATCGGCGAGGTCGCGAGCGCGGCTCCCAAGGCGGAGGTGCCGCGAGCGGAGACTCCCACCACGCAGCAGGCGGAGGACAAGATGCGAGCTGCGCTGGCGGGTTCGCCTCTTCGTCGCTGGACATTGTTTTGGGTGATGCGGCAGGCGCGCAAGCGCGTGCGCAATCGAGAGAATCTGCGTTTCGAGCGCACGCGATTGTTTGGGACAATTCGCCGTTTATTTCTGGAGGCGGGCCGGCGTTTACAAGCTATCGAACGTCTCGACGATGCGCGCGACATTTTTTATCTCGAACTTGGAGAGATACTGGCTTTTAATGACGGCTCGGCTACGACCACCAACCTGCGTGCCCTTGCAGCCGTGAGGAAGCAGGAGTTCGCAGCCTACCGGGACGGAGCGTCTCCGGCTGAACGCTTCGAGACTCGTGGCCCGGTGTATCACGCCCAGGGATATCGCTCAAGCAAGTCGAACACAGAAAATAAAAACAACGGTGAGGAGCGCCACGGTTTGGGATGTTGTCCCGGCGTTGTGCGCGGAACGGCGCGTGTGGTACGCGATCCGAAACATGCGCAATTGACTGCGGGATGCATCCTAGTGGCCGACCACACTGATCCAGGTTGGATTATGCTGTTTCCGTCAGCGAGCGGCCTGCTAATTGAGCGCGGCAGCCTGCTCTCGCACTCGGCCATCGTGGCGCGCGAACTTGGAATCCCAGCGGTGATTTCGATTCCAGGGCTACTCGACTGGCTCCAGGACGGAGATGAAGTGGAGCTGGATGGCGCGGCTGGAGCGGTGCGCAGGCTAGTAGCGAATAAAGCCAATGCGTAGCGAGGCGGCCGAACGCGCTGATTTTTCAGGCATTCGTTACGCGCAATGCTGGGAGGACGCCGACGTTCTGGTTTCGGCCCTCGAACCGGGTCCGGGAAAACGTTGCCTGTCGATTGCGTCGGCGGGAGACAACACGCTGGCGCTTTTGTCGAGCCATCCGGAAAGTGTGCTCGCGCTTGACCTCAGCCCCGCGCAGCTTGCGTGTCTAGAACTACGGGTGGCGGCGTATCGGGCGCTGAAGCATGGCGAACTACTCGCGCTGATTGGCTGCACCGAAAGCGATGCGCGCCTCCGCTTCTATCAGGCCTGCCGCAAACATCTGTCGGCCAGCGTTCTTGCGTTCTGGGATGAGCGGCCGGACTTGATCGCCGCAGGAATCGGTTCGGTCGGCAAATTTGAACATTACTTCAGATTGTTCCGTGAACGAGTGTTGCCGCTGGTGCATTCGCGCGATCGTGTAGGGGAACTCCTGCATCCGAAATCGCGCGACGAGCGGCGCTCGTTCTATGAAAACGAGTGGAATAACCTGCGCTGGCGGCTTATGTTTCGGTTATTTTTTTCGAGGAAGCTGATGGGATTACTTGGCCGCGATCCGGAGTTTTTCCGTTATGTTGAGGGCAGAGTTTCCGAGCGAATACTCAAGCGGACGGAGTATGCGCTAACGGAGTTGAATCCAGCGGCGAATCCGTACATTCAGTGGATCCTGACCGGATGTCATAACGGCGCACTACCGGCGGCACTGAGAGAAGAGAACTTCGAACCGATTCGCCGCAATCTTGATCGTCTGCAATGGCGTTGCGGTTCGCTGGAAGAATCTCTCGGCCAAGAGCAGAAATTTGACTGTTTCAATTTGAGCGACATCTTTGAGTACATGTCGCCATCGTCCTACGAGCAATTGTTGAAACTGATCGTATTGAGAGCACGCTCCGGAGCGCGACTGGCTTACTGGAACATGTTGACGCCGCGTCACCGTCCAGAATCGCTGGCCACGGCTTTGCGGCCGCTTGCCGAATTGAGCTCACAACTCTTCGCGCGCGATCAGGCATTTTTTTATAGCGCCCTGGTGGTAGAGGAAGTCCGATGACCGTGCGCGACGGCCTGGCCATGGCGGCGGTGTTGGCTTGTGCGCTGGCGATGCTCTTTTTGCTGCGTCTCTATCGCAAGTGGAGAGGCGCGGAAGGCGAGTGGGTTCGGAAACTGGCGCACATCGGCACAGGGCTGATCGCGATCTGCCTTCCATGGATATTTTCAAACCGCATTCCAGTTTTCATTATCTGTGGAGCTTCGATAACGCTGCTGCTGGCGATGCGGTATGTGCCATTTATTCGCGGTCGGTTATCGGGCGTGATCGATGATGTGGGGCGCGAGTCCTGGGGAGAAATTTATTTCCCCGCGTCTGTGACGCTACTCTACCAGCTCGCGCATGGCAGCAAACTTTTGTACTCGGTTCCGCTGGTTGTCCTTACGTTGGCGGACACCGTTGCGGCCCTCACAGGGACTGAGTACGGGAAACATGAGTACAGCGCCACTGGCGCCAAGAAGAGCATAGAAGGCTCAATCGCATTCTTCTGCGCTGCGTTCTTTAGCATAAATGTCGCGCTGGTGGTTTTGTCGGATGTGGGGCGCATCGAGACTCTGCTCATTTCGCTCGACATCGCCATCATCGTGATGCTGCTCGAAGCGATCGCATGGCGTGGGCTGGACAACATCTTCATCCCGCTGGGCGTATTTATCTTGCTGCGCTTGTACCTGGCGATGCCTTTGGAGCAGCTCTGGAACCGCCTTCGCGTCGCTGTGATACTCGTTCTACTCGTGACGGCCTACGGCCGCAAGACCACGCTGCAGGGCAGCGCGTTGCTGGCGTCGGCTCTGGTGCTCTACGTATCATGGGCGTTGGGTGGATGGCAGTGGCTGATTCCACCAGCCACCCTGCTCCTTGCATATACTTTGTTTTTCCCAGGAAAAATTACCCCGGCGGATCGTACACATAATGTCTTTGCGGTGCTGAGCATCGCCTCGGCCGGATTGGTCTGGCTTTTTCTCTTCCGCGTTTGGCAGCAGCCGGGACTGCTGTTCCCGTACACGCTGGCGTTCGCCATTCACCTTGCCCTCGTAGCATGGAACTTGCTCTATCCACGCTATTCCTCGGTGCGGCAGGTGATGGTTGCCTGCGTCCTGATTTCGTGGGCTCTCATGTTTGCACCCTACGTGCTGATTGCAGGCGCATCCCAAGTGTCGCTTCTGCACGCCGGCGTTGCTTTGGTGGTCTGCGCGGTCGCATTTGGAGCGTTTTATTTCTTTGAGCCCCGCCAGGAAGGCATTTACCCAGCGACTGGGGCTCGCTGGTTGCGGCAGGCCGCCATCGTGTTGCTCGCGACTCTGGCGACCAGGATATTTTGAGGATGCGAGTCATTTATTCGACTGACACTTCGGAAATCGCCGGATTGCCTGGAAGTGTCAGTTTGCCTCGCTTAGACCCGGCGGATTTCGAGAGCCAACACGCTGACGTTCATCTATGTGCTTTGTCTGGGAGCGGCGATGTGCAGGCTCGTTGCTCACTTTGGTGGACCCATGCCCCGGTCTACGAGCAGCATCGCCTCGGCGTCATAGGACACTACGCGGCAACGGGCGATGATGCTGCCGCCGCTGTCTTGGCGGCGGCGCAGGAGCGGATGCGTGTGGCCGGCTGCACGGTGGCGATTGGTCCGATGAACGGAAACACTTGGAGGAGTTACCGTTTTGTGACGGAGCGCGGAGAACAGCCGGCATTTTTTCTGGAGCCCGCGAATCCTCCAGAATGGCCGGTTCAATTTGAGAGAGCGGGCTTTTCGCCCCTTGCATCGTACTTTTCGGCGCTGAATAGCGACTTGTCGCGTCCTGATCCACGCATAGGTGTGCTGGAAAAGAAGATGACTGATGCGGGAGTTGCGATCCGTTCGGCGAGGACCGGTCTCCGAAGCGAATTGGAGAATATTTACGCAGTGAGTCGAGTCTCCTTTCGACAAAATTTGTTGTACACGGAAATCCCTCAAGTGGAGTTTGTTTCCATGTACGAAGCTGTGTTGCCTGTTGCGCGTTCCGAACTGGTGCTTATTGCCGAGAGGGACGGCCAGTGTATTGGTTATTTGTTCGCCATCCCCGATCTTGAACAGAAGGCCCGGGGACTTGAGGTGGATACGTTTATCATCAAAACGATTTCTATTCTTCCTCAGCCGGAGCTTCGTGGATTGGGCACGTTGCTGGTGGCCCGGGCGCAGCAGCTTGGGTGCGAATTGGGTTTCCGCCGCTGCATTCATGCGCTGATGTTCGAGAATAACACGTCGCTGAACATCAGTCGGCACTACGCCATGGTTATGCGCAAATATATCCTTTATTCCAAGGACTTGGCGAAATGAATATCGCCTCGATCCTGTTGCAGCGCGTCGCGGAAATGGGCCACCGCGCGGCCATCGTGGATGTGCATCGAAATCGGGACCGCTCTTACAGTTTTCGTGATTTGGATATGGCGACTGGCCGCCTTGCCAGCCAGTTTACGGGCGCAGGTTTGAGGCAGGGTGATGGAGTTCTGCTCCTGCACCCGCTGGCTTTGGAACTTTACGTGGTCCTGATCGCACTATTCCGTTTGGGGTGCGTGGCGATTTTTCTGGATCCTTCCGCGGGGCGAGCGCACGTCGAACGCTGCTGTGCGATTTTTCCACCGAAAGCGTTTTTTGGCAGCCCACGAGCGCAACTGCTGCGGTGGACGGTATCGCCACTGCGCCGTGTTCCCCACGCGTTCTGTTCCAGTTGGTTTCCAGGCGCACAGCGCCTGAATCTGAGCGGAGAGTCTGAACCCTTGAGTGAGATTGCTTCCCTTTCTTCCGATGCGCCTGCGTTGGTCACGTTTACCAGCGGCAGCACTGGGCAGCCCAAAGCGGCGTTGCGCACGCATGGTTTCCTGCTGGCGCAACATCGTGCGCTCGACACAAGCCTAGCCCTTCAACCGTCCACGCGCGATTTAACCACATTGCCGATTTTTGTACTTGCGAATCTGGCTTCGGGCGTGACGAGCGTTTTGCCCGACGCGAACCTCACAGCCCCCGGCAAGATTGTTCCCCGGCCTGTACTGGAGCAGATCAGACGACACAAGATCCAAACGACCGCTGCGTCACCAGCCTTCGTATCCCGGCTCCTGGACGAATGTGAATCCAGTGGCGCCATGATGCCAAGCTTGTCGACCGTCTACATGGGTGGAGCGCCGGTTTTTCCGGGACTTCTCCGCAAGACCAAGCAGTTTTGTCCGAATGCCGAAGTCTCGGCGGTCTACGGCTCGACCGAAGCAGAACCCATGGCTGAGATCTCCCTTTCGGACATTTCGAAAGAGGACTTCGAGGGCATGGAGCAAGGCAAAGGGCTGCTAACGGGTCGGGCGGTGGCGTCGATTTCTTTGCGCGTCATTCGCGAAAACTGGGGCGTACCGATTCCGCCTCTGGATGACTCGGCCTTTGAGAAGCTAACCGTAAGGTCGGGCGAGCCTGGCGAGATCGTCGTTTCGGGCGGCCACGTGTTGCCCGGCTACCTCAATGGAGAAGGTGATCACGAGACGAAGTTCGAAGTGGATGGCGCGCGGTGGCATCGGACTGGCGATCTTGGCTACTTAGACGCGGCGGGGCGGCTGTGGCTGCTTGGGCGATGCAGCGGCAAAATTCAGGATGAACGGGGAACGCTTTACCCTTTCGCTGTCGAGTGTGCAGCGATGCAGTCTGCGGCTGTGCGGCGGGCCGCGCTGGCCCCTATCAACGGCCGTCGTGTACTGGCTATCGAAGCCGGGCATACATTAGCGCCAGAAGTCATTCGAAATTCTCTGTCCTGGGCGCAGTTGGACCAAATCGTCTTTCTGGATCACATCCCTGTCGACAAGCGCCACAACGCCAAAATCGATTACGACGAATTGGCCCGCCAGCTCAGAAGTGCCGACAAAAATTAGTAGCCTTGCATCGTAGTTGTTCTGACTATGACGTGCACGGGCGCACAGTCATACGGAGACCGTTCTTGCCCGAAGCGTGATACCTAGCTGAAGCTCTACAGGACGCCCCGGTAAGCAAGCGTGCGGTAGACATCTCTAGTGCGCCTGGGTTTGCCCACAAACCCCATTTCTACTGGGGTCGCAAGTGACTGATTTGGTGTACCCTAAATTCTCCCTCTTGGATGCCCACAACCAGTTAAGTCTGTTGAAAAACTCCCTTCCAAACGCGATTTCATTTGCCGTGACTATCCCCTGTTGTGCTAATCAGCGCGGCAGGAGGTATGTCAAAGATGATGGGAGAACAGCAACGGGCAGAGTCGTTGTTCTATTACTCCGCTTAGAAGATCAGATTCCCAACGAGCACCTTCTCCGACTCATTGACCAGCACATCGATTTCAGTTTTGTTCGGGAACGGCTGCGGAAGTTTTACAGTTCGACGGGCCGCCCCTCGATTGATCCCGAAGTGCTGCTGCGGTTGTTATTGGTCGGCTATCTGTACGGGATCACCAGCGAACGCCGTTTACTCGAAGAAGTACGCATGCATCTGGCGTATCGCTGGTTCTCTCGACTGGGTTTTGAACGGGAGATTCCCGACCATTCGACGTTCTCTAAGAACCGTCATGGGCGTTTCCGGCAGTCCGGTGGGTTTCGCAAAGTTCTTGAGGAGATTGTGCATCGTTGTTTGGAGGCGGCTTGGTGGAAGGACGGAGCCTCGCCGTAGACGGAACGCTGGTGGGAGCGAACGCCAGCGAACAGAGCCGAGTGCCTCGAGAACAGCTGGCCCGAACAGCACGTGTTTCACTTACCGTGCAGGAGTACCTGACGGAACTGGAACAGCAGAATCCCGTGGCAGATCCAGACGAACACCCGATTGCACAGCAGATGGTATCGACAACCGATCCGGATGCTGTCCTGACTGTTAAACGTGGGCCGGCTACCCTAGGCTACTACGACAACTACCTGGTAGATACGACCAGTCGGGCGATTTTGTCGGTCGATGCCACGCCAGCGCGTTTCCGCCAAGAAGTATTGGCCGCACAAACGAATGATCGAGCACGTGAGCCAGTTCGGCATTCGTCCACAGAATCTGGCGGCAGACAAGGCCTACGGAAGCGGAGAGTTTCTGGCGTGACTCCTAGAGAGGAATATTCAACTTCACATCCCGGTCATCGATCGTCAGCACCAAACACGAGGACGCTTCACCCGAGATGCGTTCCGCTATGAGCCCAAGGAAAATGCCTACTACTGTCCGGAAGGGAAACCGCTGCACTATCGAGGTCAGCGGCGAAGTAGTCAGGGCGATCTCTATCGCTCAACACAAGCGCAATGCCAAGGCTGTCCACAAAAGAAGTTATGTACTGCAGGTCCCTATCGGATTGTTTGTTCATTGGCAGGAGCCAGCGCGACAAGCGGTCCGCGCGTTGGCAGGAACGCCGGAGTACAAGCATTCGCAACGAGCGCGCTACAAGGTCGAAGCCCTGTTCGCCGAGCTCAAACAACAGATCAAGCTGCGCCGAGTGCGATTGCGACGACTGTGGAATGTCGCTGAACAGTTCCACCTGGCGGCGACGGCGCAAAACTTAAAAAGGTTAGTGGGTCGCCTCGCTCAAAGACAGATGCCAGAACCAAGCACCACCTGAGACATGTTGGAAGAGAGACGATCTCTGAAGATTCAAGGTTGAGGAAGACCGAAGCGCTCGAGCAAAAAACCCTGACGGACCGCCGTTTTCGACCACTTGGTTTTTCAACAGACTCAGTTGTTTTGGGGCAGTCTCAACATGGTGTGAGGATTCTATTAGTGCGCGAGAGGGTTGGGGCGAAGTTGGAAATGTAAGACCTTGCTCGTCGTCCCTTTTCCGCCTTCCGCATGAAAAGGCGTTCGCGTGCCGTACGTGGCCCAGAGTCCCTTTCCTTTCCATCCAGCCTTGGGATCGTCGATTCGACCGTCCATCCCTTTGGCGTAGAATCCCATTGGATACGGAACACGAAGCACAACGAACTTCCCGCTGTCAGGCGTCAGCGCAAGGAGTGCGTCATTTCCGTTGCCAGTGGCAATCGGCACGTTCTTCCCCAGCCCGAAAGTATCGAACTGATCGACCCAGTCGTAGTAGCTGGCCTCGGCGCTTCCTGGATCCGTGACTCCTTTCAACTGCGGCCCTGGGAGTTGATATAGCGTCCAGCCTTCAGGGCATTGCTGCCCTGTCGCGGCAGGTCCGTTGAGCGATCCTTTGCATTTTCGTCGGTCGAAACTCGCCAGATGCCCGCTGGCAATCACCGTCCACACGACGCCGTTACGATCAATGTCGAGCCCGCGCGGCGAGAATCCGTGAACAGGCGCGTTTGGATCGTTCCATGGCAGTTCGTAGATTTCCGCAAGAGCAGTTGCTGGGGGATTTGGTCCTGGGTTCAACCGGACTACGGCACCAGGAAAACCCAATACGCTCCCCCAGATCGATCCATCGGCCGGGCTGACGGTGACGCCATAGAAAGCAGCATTGATCCGCTTGTCTTTGGTGGAATCAACAGGCTGATCAGGCTCTACATACTTATCCCGCTTTCCGTTACCGTTGGTATCGAGGACGAGCGCCGTCCAGCCCTGTGACTTCTCTTCATCGTGGGTTTCGTCGAACATCTTCGTGTTGAGCCAGCCGACTGCTCCTCCGCCACCTCCGCTGCTTGTCCATAGCGTGTTGTTGGCATCCTCGGCAAAGACCAGATGATGTGTGCCAAAACAGGTGTCGATGAGCGTGAGCTGCTTCGTCCTTGGGTCATACATGGCGAGTTGTCGACCACTAGTTTTGAGCGGGAACAAGGCTGCCGAAGGATGGGTCGAGCCTTCCTTGCAGAACGCGGGATTTTCACTGCCGCGGATCCTAGAGGTAATCCAAACGCGCCCTCGTTCATCGAACATCGGGTTGTGAACGTTAGATTGGCTGTGCCAGATAGCCTCTTCGCCCCAGTACGGTGAGGGTGCAGCAACTTTATCGTCGGCGCTCGATGGCGTTTTCGGATCACGCGCGTGCAATTTCACCTGGCTGGCCGCGGCACGCACCGGGTCCAGGGTCGGTAAATAATCCGTGCTAAGTTCCGTGGCTCCAAAGATTTCACCATTGGCGTTGATAGTGGGATTGCGCTTGTCCGTCGCGATCTCATCGTGCAGGTACGCCTTGGGATCGGCCCAGTCCCACTCGGAAATGACGACTTTTCGCTCGACGCCTTGTGGTCGCGGAGGGATGGGCGGCAACTCGCCAGCCGCGATCCTATCGGTCCAATCCGCGAGCATCGGCAAAGCGCGCTCTGGCCCGAGCTGGGCGAGGCCGTTGGCCATGTTGTTGCCCGCTTGTCCGGAAAGTATCCGTCGGGCCCACGCTGCGCTCGAAGAGGCAAAGTGCCCCAAACTTTTTGGAATCTCTCGCGTGGCTTTTTCGCCCAATTGGTGGCAGGACCAGCAACTGTCCGTTTTCAACAAGTGCAACCATTGTCCCTGGCTTTTCATATTTTCCGGGATACCGTTCCCTTTGGGCCCTGTACCAGGGAACTCGCTCTTGTCCGGTACACGCAGCAGGGAAAACCAGAAAATGGCCGGATAGTATTCCGCCGCCGCACGCGCGTTCGGTGCTGCCATGGCGCTTAAGTTGACGATCTTCCCGGGAGTAGCTTGAACTGGAGAGGAGTCCACTAGCCCGTAACCACGTACCCATACTCGATAGTTCGCCTTCGGGAGCTGTGGCAGTACGTAGCGCCCTTTATCATCCGTAACGACGATTTTAACGAATTTGGTTGACAGGTCGGCCGTTTCCGCAATCACCCACACGCCCGCTTCCGGCCCATTGGGGCCCGTGACCACACCGCCAATGTCGTCGCTTCCCATCGAAATCGCTTCCTCATGAGGCGGTTGTGCGTTCAGCGTGCCGAACCAAGCTAGTGCAATAACGCCTGTAGCGATGAGCGGATACAAAACTGCCTTTGTCATGATTTTTACTCCGTGGTGCCGAACGACAAGTACATTACGCGCACAGTGGGATTGGGAGTCTGTCCGCTTCAGAAATGGAACGCGGTCGAATCGTATGCACGTCGAATCGGGTTGTCAAACTGGCGCTACTCGGAAACGCGATCCGCACTTCGCGGCGTATTGAAGCCGAAGGATGAAGGTCCAACAGGGCCTACGACCGTTTACCCCGTCGGGTGGGTGACGTGTTGGGGCGCGACGCGGCATGGTCGCCGGACGGAAAAAGGATCGCATACGCGAAAGGCCACGAGTTGTACGTCTGCAAGGCTGACGGTACGGAGACCCAAAAACTCGTCGCCGCGCCCGGTCAGGTCAGGTGGCCCCGGTGGTCGCCCCGTGGCAGCGTCTTGCGGTTCACCGTCGCCGGCAACGGAGCGACTTTAATTGAGGAGGTTTCAGCCGACGCAGGTGGTCCCAAGGCTTTGCTCCCCGGTCGGAAGGGTGGCTACTGCTGCGGCAATTGGACTCCCGATGGGGAATACTACGTTTTTCAGTCCTGGGTTTTTCAGTCAAGCCTTAGACCGAGGATTGACATCTGGGCGCTTCGAGAGAGAGCGGGTCTCTTCCGGAAGGGGAACAGCGAACCTGTGCAGTTGACCACGGGCCCCATGGACTTCCAGTCGCCAGTTTCAAGCGTTGACGGCAAGAGACTCTTTGTGATCGGCGAGCAGCCGCGCGGCGAATTGGTGCGCTTCGAGTCGAAGTCCGGGCAGTTCGTGCCCTACTTGGGAGGAATCTCCGCCCACCATGTGAACGTTTCCAAGGATGATCAATGGGTTGCTTATGTTTCGTATCCAGAGGGGGTGCTGTGGCGGAGCAAGGTGGACGGCAGCCATCGGCTTCAGCTTACTTCGCTTCCGATGCAAGCTTGGTTACCTCGCTGGTCGCCCGATGGGAAACGAATTGCGTTTACGGCCGGGGTTCCTGGACAACCGCACAGAATCTACGTGGTTGCGGCAGACGGCGGTAGGCCCTCGCAGCTCACGGCAAGGAATCATTACGAGACCGACGCGAACTGGTCGCCAGACCAGAACTCGCTGGTGTTCGGAGGTGTGCCGTGGCTTGAAGGTGAAGCAACGAGTTCCGCCTCCATCCACGTACTCGACCTTAAGACGCGCCAAGTCTCAAAGCTTTCTGGTTCTGAGGGTTTGTACTCCCCCCATTGGTCACCCGACGGCCGCTACGTCCTGGCGAAGTCGCTAGATTCTCCGAAACTGATGCTGTTCGACTTCAGCACTCACAAGTGGGCAGAATTGATAAGCAGTCCTGCGGATTATCCGAACTGGTCCGGCGATGGGAGGTACATTTACTTTATCAACCCTTATATCGCCGAGCCTGCCGTCTACCGCATACGGATCAGCGACCGCAAACTTGAGTTGGTCATGAGCCTGAGCCGCCAGCGCCTCGGATGGAGCATCGCGGGGAAGTGGACGGGTCTCGCGGGGGATGACTCCCCATTGGTCTTGCGAGACACCGGCAGCGAAGAAATCTACGCTTTGGACTGGGAAGCGCCGTAGAAGCGAGTGGCCGGTTATGGACGAAGATAAGTACTACGCAACCGCCAAAGGCAGCCGCTGCGGGTTCGAAAAATGGCAGAGTCCAACGCGATTCCGCATAGTGGTTCGTTTCGGAATTTACGAAGTTGCTATTCGTTCGGGGTGAGAGGCTGTTTCTGCTATTTGGCTCGATTCTGATGGGATGGCGGGCCGCTCTTTTCCAGGGTCTCGGCTCTCGGTTCGCGCCTGCGCTTCAGGCCGGACGATCCATATTACCGGTGATCGCGATCGGAATAGGTAGACAAACTTGGA
>Ga0157378_10001296_pt1 | contig 22496 bp, 27 predicted proteins | sample M65metaG_FD_115309 | JGI IMG/M metagenome (GOLD analysis project Ga0157378, IMG submission 115309) | Miscanthus rhizosphere microbial communities from Kellogg Biological Station, Michigan, USA - M6-5 metaG | ecosystem: Host-associated > Plants > Roots > Rhizosphere > Soil | place: USA: Michigan...
GGAATTTACGGCTTGCTGGCCTATATGGTTGGCCAAAGATCACGCGAGATTGGTCTGCGGTTGGCGTTGGGTGCCCAGCGAGCGGATGTCTTGCGACTTGTCCTGGGGAAAGGTGTAGTCCTGGCTGGCCTCGGAATTGTGGCCGGCGTGATATTTTCCGCTTCTACCGCTTCGATGATGGCAAGTTTGCTCTATGGCGTTCGCCCACATGATCCGGTCGTATTTCTGATGGTGCCTTTGCTTCTGCTCGTCGTTGCGATTGCCGCTAGCTACATTCCGGCTTGGCGAGCGACCAAGGTGGATCCAATTGTGGCGCTGCGGGAATCGTGAGTTCCTTGGGCATGGACGCGTCGAGTGATGTGGGAACGGCCCGCGCCCACAGGGCATTGGAAGCGCGCGCAACCTCGGGCTCCACCATCCTGACCATCTAACCCAGTATCGAAAGGAGTTTGCCATGAGCAAGACCGCAGTTACCTCGCCCGAACTCGCGCCGCCGGTCGGCCCGTTTTCCCAGGCGATCAAAGTCGGTGGTTTCCTCTACTTCAGCGGTCAGGTCGGCCAAGACCCGGCCACTGGTAAGGTGGTCGAGGGGGGTATTGTGGCCGAGACAGAGCGCGTCTTCCAGAATCTCTCGGCGGTTCTCAAGGCGGCCGGCAGGACTTTCGATCACGTTGCGCGCGCCGGCGTGTATCTCACGAGCATGAGTGACTTCGGCGCGATGAATGGCATTTACGCCAAGCATTTCAGTCAGCCCTTTCCCGCCCGCACGACGATCGCGGTGGCCGCGCTGCCGTTCGGGGCCTGCGTTGAAATCGACCTCGTCGTCAAGGCTTGAGGCGACGCACGGAGGTTAATTCTATGAAGTACACATTTCACATCGTCGATGTTTTCAGTTCGACACCGTTCGGCGGCAATCAACTCGCGGTTCTGCCTGAGGCGGCTGGCATTTCGACCGAGGGCATGCAGAAGATTGCCCGCGAATTCAATTTCGGCGAAACGACCTTCGTCCTGCCGAAGAAGGATCCTGCGAACACGTGTCGCGTGCGCATCTTCACACCTCGGACGGAGCTCGACTTCGCGGGGGCTCCCTCGGTCGGCACAGCCTGTGCGCTTGTGATGAAACAGCACGTACGGCTCAGTGATCCAGTCCAGCTGATTCTGGAGGAGAATGTCAGTCCCGTGACGGTTCACGTCGCTCAGCGAAACGGGGGGTTTCACGGCACGTTGACGCTATCGGGGAAGGTCGAGGCACCGACCGGCGCACCTTCTCCGACTGAACTCGCCGCCGTCCTATCCGTCGAGCCCGCCGCGGTGAGCCAAGTCTTTTTCGCGGGCGTCGGTGTTCCACTCTGTTTTGCGCAACTGAACTCGAACGAGGCCGTCGATCGAGCGGCGATCAATCGGGCTGCCTGGGCGGCAACCCTCTCGCGAGCGTGGTCTCCCCACATCTTCTTCTTCGCAGGAAATCTACGGGATGGCGGCAAGCTGTATGCTCGTATGTGGGCACCCGCGCTCGGCGTCGAAGAAGATCCCGCGACAGGCAGCGCTTGTGCCGCCCTCGTCGGGGCCATGGCATCGAAGCATGATTTTGGCGAGACGGCCTATCGCCTTTCCATCCAGCAAGGTGTCTTGATGGGGCGCTGTAGCGAAATCGAAGCGGACGCGCGTAAGAGCGGAGGCGTCGTGACCTCTGTCAGCGTTGGCGGTGCCACGGCCTACATGGCAAGCGGCGATATCGAGGTGCCGCCGTCCGCGCTTGTGTCTCAAACCGTCGAGGGCGCCCCCATGCGTGTAAACCGGCGGCAATGAGTGACCAAGCCGTGCGGGCTCAGGGACGTCGCCGGCTAAAGCGCTGCGGCTTCTGGATTCGTCTATTACAATTCATCAATAGCTTTTGTGGCATCAGATTTATGAGTAGACGCTGTAGAGGCAATGGAGGCAGCATGAACAGATCAGTGTGTAGAGTGATGATGGGCGTCGTCGGCTTGGCGGTGCTCGGGATGACCGCAACGCTGGCCGACGTACAAACCGACGGTGCGACGGCGCAGGCGCCGGATGCCGGCTGTGCGTTGCCTTCGGAACCCAAGGGCATTCCCGCCGCGATCGATGCGGCAATCAGCGGGCCCGCGGACAAGGATCGAGCCTGCATGAAGGCCCTGTTAATACCCGAAGCGCGCATAATGTTCGTTTCACTCGGCGCGGACGGAGCGCCAAGCTATAGGCTAGAGACCTTGGACGATTGGATCGCCCGCGTGAAAGCCCGTGGCCACGCCATGCTGGAAGAAAAGCAGCTGAAATTTCACATTGAGCGCTACGGCAACATCGCGCACCTATGGAGCAGCTACGCGCTGCACAGCGACGGCAAGCAAGTCGCGCGCGGCATCAACAGCATTCAAGCGATCAAGGAAGCCGGCGGCTGGCGAGTTACGGGCATCATGGTGCACGCCGAGTCGGCCACTGCGCCGCTGCCCGAGGAATATCTGCCGTAAGGGAGGCAAGCCTAAGAGCAGCGAGCCGGCACGGGCCGGCTGCGCGCGCGATTTGCGGGAGCTGCTCTGCATTAGCGTCGAATAGCGTACAGCAGGGAGCAATATGAATCCATCGGCCGGTTACCGCTGGCTAAATTTAGCACTATTTCTGATAGCGCTATTCGCTGCCTCCCTCATGCTGTGGCGAGCGACCGACGCGTGATGTGTGCGGCTCTTCATCAAAGCATCGTGCGCGCGCTGAGCAATGGGGCGGCCTGATGATGGACGCAGCATATCCGACCGGTTTCATCGGCCTTGGTACGATGGGAGAGGCCATGGCGCTGACACTCGTCAAGGCCGGTACGCGACTCCTAGTCTGGAACCGCACACGTGCCAAAGCTGAGATTCTTGCAGCGGCCGGTGCGGATGTTGCTCGAGAGGCGGCTGACGTGTTCGCGCGCTCCGCAACTGTCTTCCTGATGCTCGTCGACGGCGGAGCGATTGACACAGTCCTCGACCGCGGTGGCGCTGCCTTCGCGGCCCGGGTGACGGGACACACGGTCGTGCACATGGGTACGACCTCACCGGCCTATTCGCGTGAGCTCGAGGCAGACATTCGCTCTGTCGGGGGGCACTACGTCGAGGCACCGGTCTCCGGGTCACGCAAGCCCGCTGAGGCAGGCCAACTCGTCGCCATGCTCGCCGGCGACGCAGACGCCATCGCTGACGTTCGCCCGCTGCTAACCCCAATGTGCCGGGAGACGATGATCTGCGGGCCGGTACCGAACGCTCTTCTAATGAAGCTCTCGGTCAATCTGTTCCTGATCTCGCTCGTTACCGGCCTCGCCGAAGCCGTGCATTTTGCCGACCGCCAGGGCCTCAACCTTAATCAGTTCGTGGCAGTTCTAAATGCTGGGCCGATGGCAAGTGAGGTCTCGCGTGTGAAGGCGCCGAAGCTCGTCGGCCGCGATTTCGCGGTCCAGGCAACGATCTCGAACGTCCTCGAGAACAACCGCCTAATCGCCGAAGCGGCTCGCGAGGCAGGCGTCGCCTCGCCACTGCTCGATGTTTGCCACGCGCTCTATGGCGAGACGCGCGCGCTCGGTTTCGGTGACGCTGACATGGCTGCCGTTCTCAAGGCCATCGAGGCACGCAGCGACCTAATAGATGATTAGTTTCTTCCTGCTCAGCCTGCCAATCTTTGCAGTCATCGGAGTTGGGTGGGCAGCGACGCGGACGCGTCTCGTTTCCCAAGGCGCGCTTGATGCGCTAAACGCCTTCTCGTTTCGCTTTGCGCTCCCAGCCCTCCTTTTGCGCCTCATCGCGGGCCAGCCACTTCGTCAATCGTTTAATCCCGAGTTCTACACCGGCTACCTCGCATCGGGCGCGATCACTGACCCAGAGATCGAATCTCAATGCGAACAGCTTTTATCTGCGTGACAGTTACTGTGACATCGCCACTCGAAAGAATCTATATTTCCGCGGGAGTAACACGACGCCCGTTCGGCTTTCAACCGAAGGGTTGGTGTTTATCAAGAAGTAGGAACGGATCGGCGCACTTTCGCCGTTATTTCGCTATGGGGAAAATTCGGGGGACTCCATGCATGCGCAGCCACATTTGTGTACATCGTGCCACTACCAAATATTTTTCTAACTCGTTTGTTTTCAAAACTGAGATTGAAAAGGAAGGGCTTCCAGGAGATATTACGCCTGCCTTGGGCGCAGGAGGCCCCCGGTTCAAATCCGGGCGCCCCGACCAATGATTTCAACGAGTTGTGTGCCATCCCAATTTCACCTTTCATTGTAATGTAGTGGAAATTGTAGGTACTCCCTGCCTTGCTTCAGCGAGATTGATAGCGCTCAGCGCCTTGAAGTCCTCGATCTTTCTAGCTGCTTTCTTCTTGTGTTCTTCCGCTGGATGAACGTACCGCATGGTCATTTGAATCGTTGTGTGGCCTAACAAAGCGCCCAGTGTGGGCAGATCTACGCCCGCCATCACGGCACGCGATGCGTAGGTGTGGCGCAGATCGTAGAGCCTGAACGCTGGCTTCACCTTCGCTCTACGCACGGCTTCGTCATGCGCTTTTCGAACGCTTCCGATAGGCCTCTCGTTAAGTCCGCTTTAGTCTGAGCCTGAGTATCCGTGACCTGCAGAGATAGTAGGCGGGTTTCATTTTCAGGGTGTAATTTGACGGCTGTCGTCGTGACCTATTTTTAGAACCTCTCCCGATGCGCTCAAGCGGTCAGGGGACCAGCCCAAAATCGAACGCCTTACCTCCCGGTGTGCTTACTGCACCCGGATGGCGTTGTAACGACGTGACAAGGATACACCCGCTAAGAGAGCCTGCGCCCTAGTGCCCGTTAAACAGGGGAAACCGGACAAGGCGATTCTCGGCTTAAAAAGCAGCTGTCCGGTTGCGCGACTTATCAGGCACCAAGGATGCGAAGGCATGGTTGGCAAGGCGAGTGGTAGACTCGAAATATGGGAAGACTTCTTCTGGCGACACTATCCTTCACAGTTTTCTTCTGGCCTTACGCCTTGGCTCAACAGACCTATAGTCCTCCAGAAGTGACTTCGGCTGGCGACGCGTATACTTCGTACAACATCGTCTTCGATGGATTATTCGTCCTAGACATCGGGATTGGTGACGATGGTGGCATCCGACGAATCGAATCTCTCAGAAATCCCGGATCGATGTTCGGCGCTGCGAAAACTTCCGTGCGCAACTGGAAATTCCAGCCAGCATTTGAGGACCGCAAGCCTAGAGCCTCTCGCCTGACCGTGGCATTCGTGTACCGGCCAGCAAATTACCCGACTTTCGGAGCTGTGCCGCCAAAAGATTTCACGCCAGTAATTCCCTCCGCTCGATCAGATGACGGTAGTGAGGACTATGCTCCGGTAGGCATCTTATCGTTCGCTTATCCAGATTATCCGATCAACAGCGTGGTTTGGGGATCAGTCTTGCTCCAAGCAACCGTGGACAGCTCGGGGGACGTCAAGAGTGTCAATGTGTTACACGGAATGCCCAACTTCAATCGCTTTGCCCAGGGAGCTCTAAAAAACTGGCGCTTCCGTGCTGCCACTCTGCATCGGAAGCCTGTCACGTCAAAGATCGTCGTAGCATTTATCTTCCAACCTCCTCCCTCCTCAAATTAGATCCCGTTAAACGCGGTTATCGGAGAAGTTGAATTTTCAAGAGAACTTGTCCCGGTGATCCGATCTATCTGGACTTGACTCAGCTCCAAGGCTTAGGCGACGAGCCGGTAATCTGCTGTCTCGGTGCTATATTCAATGCATCAAATGAAAGCCACGCATAAAAAAGAGTGGTTCGACGAGGACTCATTCTGGCGTGAATTGTACCCGTTCATGTTTTCAAAGGAGCGAATCGCCCAAGCGGACGAGCAGATCGCCAAGGTCCTGGTATTAACCAAGCCCCCGGGTAGGTCCGTCCTCGACCTCTGCTGTGGCCCGGGTAGATGCAGCGTTTCGCTTGCGAAAAGGGGATTCTCAGTCACGGGAGTTGACAGAACAAAGTACCTGCTGGACAAGGCGAAGGCCAAAGCCAGGGCTGCCCACGTCAAGATCGAGTGGGTCCAGAAGGACATGCGCGATTTTGTACGTCCGGACTCCTTTGCTCTGGTGATCAGCATGTTTACCTCCTTCGGATATTTCGACGATAAACGCGAGGATGTAATCGTCCTGGAAAACATGGTCAAATCTTTGAAGCCGGGAGGAGCGTGCTTGATCGAAGTCTTGGGGAAAGAATATCTGGCAAAAATTTTTCAGCCTACAATCTCCAGGGTCCTGCCGGACGGTACCCTGATGGTGGAGCGACACGAGATTTTTAACGATTGGACTCGCGTTCGGAACGAATGGCTCTTGATTCGAAAGGGCAAGGTGAGAAGCTTCCAATTCCATCACACGATCTATTCCGGACTAGAGTTGCGGGATCGCATGCAACGTGCTGGATTTGTTGACGTGACGCTGCACGGGAGTCTGGACGGCGACGAGTATGGTCCCAATGCCCAGCGGCTCATTGCGATAGGCCGCAAACCGATTTCAAAGCGCCTCGAAACGAGACGGGCCCCTGCTTCTGCCGATACTCGATAAGCGTTCACTTCGAGAGATGTTTCTCACATTTCCCTTTGGCCGAGAGGAAATTTCCGGGAATGCGACATAGTGATGCGGCCCTTTATCTCACCGGGAAGCAATCGAGGTCGTTTGCAAACTCTACAGGCCCTGAATATCGTTTCTTGATCTCAGATCGGGTTTGGTCCTCCTTCCCCAAAGTCCGCAGCATCCGATGGGACAAAACCAGGTGCTTGACGTGCGCTTTTTCGGCGATCTGCCCGATCACCGATGGAGGCATGTGCAGGTTCCTCTCAATTCCCGTGGCGCCTTCCGGTACGGCATTGTGAGCAATGAGCAAATCGGAATTCGCCGCCAATTGCGGAAGTCCTTCACCCTCACCATTCGTATCTCCGCTGAACACGATTCGCTTGGGACCCACTTCTATCCGCCACGCTAACGCCGGGACCCCTCCGTGAATTACCCGCACTGAATCCGCGGCCAGATCGCTGCCGCGGAATACTCTCGTCGGACCTGTGTTCGCAACCACATTGTGCGGCTGCAACTTGTAATCGCCTTCCTCGCCGGGGACCAACAACTCGCTGAGATAGCGGTAAACGCCGTGATCCCCGAAAAGGTCGGATGCAAACTCCGTCGTCGAGGGCATAAAGTCGTTTCCCTCCGGCCCATAAATCGGCAGGGGACGTTTGCGGTTCTCAAACCAAGACGACTTGATCAGCGCCGAGAAATCCCCGCTGTGATCGACGTGAAAGTGGGTGAACAAAATCACGTCGAGCTGCGACATCCGCGCCCCGCTCTCTCCGAAGCGTAACGCGCTCCCTCCGCCGGCATCCACGAGCACGCGCGGTCGTCCGTCTTCCCACACCAGATAGCTGCTCGAAGCCCGCTTGACCTGCAATTCCGGGCCTCCTGACCCCAGCACCTGCACCGCGACACCCTGCGATCCGCAAGTCTGCGCCATAGCTGACGGCAGCAATGCGCAACTCAGGAAAAAGCCAACAAGCTGCGACGAGCGCGTGAAGGTGAAAAGTCGGGGCATGTGATGTGACCTCAGCGTGGGCAGTCCAATGCGAACGTGATAGTGCGATTTTAGAGTGTTCTTTGGCCCTTTCTATGAATCTTATCGCCAACCCGGCAAGTCCTTCCATGAGAAGGCCGGTGAGTGTCAAGGCTGATCTTTCGTTTTTCTTTCTTCTTCCTTGTTTCTTCTTTTTCCAAATTATTCCCATTGAGCCAAGCCGCCTCTGTCGCCACCCTTCCATCCGCACTCTTTGTTGAGCGATTGTCGCCCGGTGCAAGTTGGGTGTTCTTGATTCAGTAGGTGCTGCTATCTGGTAATCGACCTCTGTTCCCCCTTTTTGAAGGAAACTGGGCCAGGACTTAGTCGCAGTCACCTGATCTCGGCGGTCGAGCTCGGCTGTTTGGATACCATCTCCTTTTTTCTTTGCTCCTTCTTCTTTCTTCCTGTCTTTTCTACTTTTCACAGAGAAATTTCGAACCAGGATCACCTAGGATCGACGATCGCCAACTCCGTCGACCTCTAGCATCCCGTGTTTGCGGGGAACTCTTCACTCTAGGCCGCGGCGCGCATCGCTTTCTGGCTATTGCGCAGTGGTTCGTACACCTCTGCACTCACCCACAACCGATGCAGCAGTACCGCTAGCTTTCTCCCCACCGCAACAACGGCTCGCTTCTTAGCATTTTTCCCTCCTCGCGCCGCAAGTTTTAGCCCCCAACGCCGCAGATCACTGTCTTCTCCAAAGGGTCCCAGGATGTAGTGCGCCCCCTGCACCAGCATGGTTCTCAAATAACGGTCTCCTTCTTTACTGATGCGCATCTGCGGCTGGCTCTCACCGGAGTCTCTGCGCCCAGGGCGCAACCCCAGAAAACAGCCGACCTCGCGACTCTTCGGGAACCGATGCGGATCTTCCAGCGTCAGCACATACGTCAGCGCCATCTGCGTTCCTACTCCCTTCACCTGTTTGCGCAGCTCGACTTGTGGATAGCTGTCCTTGGCGATTTCCTCCATCCGCACCTCGTATTCCTGGATGCGCTCGTTCAGTGATTCGATTTCTTTCAGCAACGGCTCCAGAACCTCGCGCAACTCCGCGTGCAATCCCGCGCCCAGCTCCCGGCTCACCTGCCGTGTGCCACACTTGGGCAGCCGCTGGCCATAAGACTTCACCAACCCGCGGGCTGCGTTCACCAAGGCCGTTCGCGCACGCACCAGTTCGGCCCGCGCTCGGATCACCGTCAGGTGGATTTGTGCTTGCGCACTGCGATGCCGTACCGGCCCCAATAGCTCGGGATCGATTCGCGCCAGCCGTGCCAGTGTCCGCGCATCGTGTCGAGCGTCTTTTCGATTGCTCTTGGTGATCAATTGCACCTTTTGCGCGTGCGCTACGATTACTTTGTATCCCAGCTCCGTTAACAGCCGGCTGACCCACGGGGAATGTGTTCCCGTTTCCAGAGCGATGAGACCTTGCGGTATCTTCGAAAATGTTTGCTTCATCGCTTCCGGTGTCATCGCCACTTTCTGCTCCAGAATGATTTCTCCCGCTTCATCCAAAACGCAGTAGCACGACCAGCGATCGCCGAGGTCCAGACCAATCGTGAGCTTGTGTCCTTTGAAAATCGTGTTTTTATTTACCCGAACAGTGCTAGTCTTTTTTATAGCCGGTCTCCTTTTCTTGTGCCTTGAGCACGTCAAACATTGGGAGCGTATCGCATCCCGCAGGAGACCGGCCTTCTCATCCCATCTGGTTAGTTCGGGTAATCGTACAAGTGGTTTTGGACCGGTTTCTACATCTCCGGTAACGGCTGTTTATCGGGACCTAGGTATGAACGTCAATGCTGACGAGAAACTGAACTTCAGGGCAAATTGGACGATACGCGGTGCGACGCTGGTGCAGGAAATCCGGCCGAATGTTGGCGAAGTGAATTCCAAATCAGGATCACAGAACTGCGGGTGATTAAAGGCATTGAAGAACTCGGAGCGAAATTCGAGGAAGGAATTCTCCTGCGGCCATTGGAACGCGAATTTCTTTTTTGCCTACCGCTCTGACGCCGGGACCACACCCGCTTCAGCGGCGCTGAAATTTCTCCTTTCTCCTCTCAGCCACCAGTGGCGGCACGATGCTGTTCTACCACATGGGGCACCCGAGCACGAATCGTGGTGCCACCGCCATGCTTCGACTCGACGGAAAACTCGCCGCCCACCAATTGGAGTCTCTCACGCATGCTGATGAGTCCCAGGCCGCGGCAGTCGATGGCGCCTTGCGGATCAAAGCCAACTCCCTGATCACTCACGGTTAGTTGAATCTCTTCCGACGTTCCCTGCAGTTCCACGTTGAAGTTTCGCATACCGCTGTGCTTAACCGCATTCTGCAGAGCTTCCTGTAAGACCCGGAACAAACAAAGGGAGATTTCTTTGGGCACGCTGCGGGGAATACCATCGTGGCGGAAGCTGATCTCTACCTTCTGCTGTTCAGACAACTCCTTGCAGAAGCCACTCGTCGCCGACACAAGACCCAGGTGCTCGAGTTTTGACGAATGCAGGCGGTGCGATAGAGCGTGAATGTCACTCCCTAGATCAGCGAGGCTCTCACCGAGATGATGAATTTGGCCGTGGGCTGTAGCCTCAGACTTGGGAAGATGTTGGTCGCATTGTTCCAACTCGACCGCCAATAGCGCAACTCGTTGATTGATGTCGTCGTGGAGCTCCCTGGCGATCCAGGTGCGCTCTTTTTCCTGCGCCTCAATCAACCTGCGGCTCACGCTGGAGAGCGCGTCTTCCGCAACCTTGCGATTCGTAACATCCGCCACCAGGCCTATGATGCGCAGTATCCTACCTTGATCGTCGAACAAGACGCGCCCGTTTGCCTCCAGCCAAATTGCGCTACCATCGGGACGTAACAGCCGATAACTGGTTTGATAGGTAGGATTTTCAGGAGAAGGCCCGTTCTCTGGAGCAGCATAGGCCTCGCGGTCGTCGGGGTGGACTCTGGCGAGAAATTGCCCGCCAGTATCGTGTGTTGGGTCGTCCATCCAATTGAGAATATCTACGCACTGTCCAGATCGCACGATCACATCGGTTGCCGCGTCCCACTCGAAGGCATACATCCTTCCGGCTTGGACCGCCAGACGCAAGCGCTCCTCGCTTTCACGCAGTGCTTCTTGGGTGCGCTTGAGTTCGGTGACATCGAACGCCATGCCAAGCATACGCATTGCTTCACCGTTCGGAAGGTAGTAAAACGTCCCCTTCGCGGCGACCCAGCGCAAGGTGCCCTCTGCGTGCAGGACGCGAAACTCTGCCGAGTACGAGGACTTCGTCATCCTGGCGTCGTTAACCGCTTTCCACACCAGGCCGCGATCCTGCGGATAGATCCGTCGGCGGAAGTCTTCCACGTGCCCGGAATAAGTATTGGAGGGGATTCCGAACATCGTCTGCAGGTCGCCAAACCATAAATCTCGTCCACTCTTGACATCCCAGTCCCAGCCCACGGATTTTCCCGATTCCATCGCCAGACGCAGACGGTCGTTGGCAACCTCGGAAGCGCGCGCCGCCTTTACGAGCGAGAATATTTGCGAAACCGTAAAAGGAAGAATGATGGCCGTGGTAAGTGACGCTAGAGCAGTAAAGATCTTGACGCCACCAGAAAGAACATAGACGGGAAACCACACCGTAATCGCTTCCATCAGGTGCGTAGCGCCACAAGCCACGATGAACAGACCGAAGGCCAGGAACATCCAGTGAAAAGGAATCTCTCGGTGACCTTTGTAGACCAGATAGACCAGTGTGGCGGAAATCGCCAAGTACGCTAGAAAGACGAGGAAATCAGCGAGGACGTGAGTCCAAATCAAGCCCTGGCTGCCAAGGTAGCAAAAGGAATGCGGCAGAAAATTGGAGGCGAATAGCCTCTTCGTCAGAGAGGGCCAGATGAGCGCCGAGGCCGCGCCAAGGGTCACGAGCGCGACAACCCCGTACTGGAGCCGCCGTTTGAGAAATGGCCAAGACTCGAACAGACCGGGAACTAAAACAGGAGTGGACATGCGTCCTCCTCTGAACGTGGGTTCGCTTGACGGAGGCTTAAAGGCTAACAAGGTATAGCAAGTGCAAGTTACAAGCCAGACTTTACTCAAAGATTGTCAAGCCGCCACCAAGGCAAAAGCATAGAGCGTCGCCCAGGTGCGACATGTTTTTGCGGGCTCGCCTGTTAACGACTGGATTGTCGGCAAGCCGGAAGTTATCCTCGCCCGTCTGGCGATGTCACTTGGACGTGTAGTCGCGTTACCGGACACGTGGTTTTGCCCGATTTTCACTTCTCCGATAACCGCGTTTACCAGGCGCTAGTCCGAATCTATGGCGTCGTTTTGGCTGACCGACCAGGCGGCAGAACTTCTATCCAAACTCTGTTGGTTTCTTCTTTGCCCTGCCAACCCTTGTAAGGAAGTTTTGCGGCTTGTTCCGGATTCAATGGCGTTCGAGAGATGGCGCAAATGGAAGTCGACAAATCCCCGCTGGCTTCGTACTTTCCACCCAAGCGCCAACGACCTGGCGTTTGAAGCTGGGGAAAAGAATCGGGGTCCATACGAACAACGGCCCCGTAGAAGTGCCCGGCAGGTAGTGGTATCCAACGCCTTACCAGTTTGCTCGTGAGGTCTTCTTCTGGGTTGTCCGCACAATCGGCGACGCAGCCGTGCCCCTGTCCCGGCTTAAGTGGAGGACCCAACTCAAGGGTAAGCAATAAAGGCGAATACGCACATAACTGGTGAATCGTTTTTTCAATGAAGACTTCCTGACTTCCTACGTTCCAAATCTCGACCTGAACCTCAAGCGCCTCACCCGCTTTGACGACCCTTGTTTTTGGAGAAACTTTGACCTGAATTTGTTTGTTGGCATTTTCCGGCGATTGGGGACTGGCAACTCCAGCAGATCCGGCTGCGAGGCAAGACAGCAGTGAAGACAGAAAGGCATTGCGACAATTTCGTTTCATCCGAATATTTCTCTCCTTGGCTAGCCTACGCGGTACACGCTTCGGCGTGAAGTGTTGGCTAGTGCCTGGTAAGTTCTCTTAAAGGTTCTATAAAGGTCACGTTACCGTACAAGTGATTTTTAGGCCGATTTCAAGTTTCCGATTACCGCGTTCTACGGCATGTCTTTGCTGACCGACCGCTTCGCGTGATGTATATTCTCTGGTCATGCATGTGACCTATTTCTCTGTTTTGAAGTTTTTCGCCGGATTGACTGCGATACTGCTCGCAAAACGCCACAACGCAATCGGCGCTTTGAATGGGTCGCCGGAACGGGTGCGCCAATGGAGAGAAGCGGCACCGGGTCGGTTCATTCCCGCTCTACGTTTTCAGGTCGGTGTGAGGCTGCGCCTGAGCCGCTTTCTTAGGGGTCCAGCAGGCCACGGGAATAAAGCCCCTCGTAGGTCTCGATGTCCTCTTCACGTCCGGGAACGAGTGCTCTGAAGATTTCAGCCGCGAAAGCGAACGGGGCAAGGCCGTTCGCTGTGATAACACCTCTGTCGCGGACCGCTTTTAGCGGGCGATACATGTTCTGACCTTGGTATTCCGGGACGTGCTTCTCGATAAAACCTGCGCCGTTGCTAGTGTGCAACCGATCGTCGAGCAAGCCTGCATGAGCCAAAGCCAGTGTCGCAGCACAAATTGCAGCGACCGGCCGACCCAATGCGACGACGGCGCGAACCGCATGAGACACCTGTTGGACCTCGCCTTGCGTCCAAGCATCACCGCCTGGAAGAATCAGAATACTCGCCGCCCTACGTGCAGACCAACAAGAGCGATTATCTGGATGCCGAAGCCATTGCGGAAGCGGTGCAGCGGCCGAGAATGCGATTTGTGCCGATCAAGACCGAGGAGCAGCTCGATTTGCAAGCGCTGCATCGCGTGCGCGAGCGTTGGGTGATGCGGCGCACCGCGGTGGTGAACCAGATTCGCAGTCTTCTTCTGCGCTTCAGTCGCAATTGGCGGCGCGGCGATCCGTTCCAGTATTTCGCTCGGCACTCACCTTAGACGATTGTGCGGGCGAGGCGCCAAGTAGTACACGTACCCAGTCAGGGCCAGCAATCCGAAAAATCCGACGATAGCAACAATGATAAGCAGCATCCCAACGATAAACAGCATCCCAGCACCCTCGGCAGCGAACAATCGCTCGTGGAAAAGCGGGGTGGTGGCCGTCCAGCGAAGTATTACGACCCCGCTTCCCACAAGGAGTGAAGCTAAGCGGAACGGTGGCTCACCAGGGCAGGTGAAGCCAACTGTGTGATTTGACAGGCGCCGCGCGCTTCGCTACTGCTTCGACAGCCGGTCCAGTAAACGCGGCATCGCGTCTTCCGCTAGATGCCTGAGAAACTCGTTCATGGACTGCAGGCGCTTCTTGCAGGCGGGACAGCCGGCCACGACGATGCCTCTCCCGTGTCTTATACGGTCGTCGTCAGCAATTGCAGGAATCTCCCATCCCCCGCGGATTCTGTCCATTCACCTTTGAGGCGAAAGCCTGAGTTTTTGTTCTTGATGCCCTATTTTGGGGTGTCATACAATCCGAAAAAGTCCCCGGGCCGGGAGGACACGCCATGTACTTGTGGCAGGCCGAGTACATTTCCGCCATCTCCGAGACAGATCCGTCTCAACTACCTCGCCGAATTTATGAGGCTATCGCCGCAATCGAGCAAAGACTGCTTGCCCCCGTCAAGCACGGCAGCGCGGAAGAGCAAGCTCTCAAGAAGGCCCGAGAGCTGCTGTCGACGCTCAAAGGGGAGAAGCTAAACGGGCACCTCACGGACGGGCCGAATCAACCCATTGCAGTAGGCCCACTCTCCTCTGCGTCATAAATCAACTCGAATGCCTCGTAGACCGATTCCACCTTGCAATTCGGACAGGTGAGCGTCTCGCCGTCTGGAAATTTTGGACAGGCCACGACTCTAAAAGGGTCTAGGTATGACTCCTCGACAGTCGTAAGCTCGATATTGCTGTGAGTGAATCGGTAAGCGCAATTGGGGCAAATGACCGTCCATTTGGCCACGATAAAATCCAAAAGAAAGACCGGCGGCGAGGAGCCAGCAGCCGGTCTCTTGGGGTTGTCACTTCAAGTTGGATGACCCTTATCAGGACCGGAAAAACGCTCGCGATTACGTAGCGGGTTTGAATCACTCAGTCATAGAAGATTCGAGTGTCAAACTGTTTTTCACTTTGCTGGAAACAAAACCGGAAGAGCGTTACAAGCTGATGGCAGGTAAAATTACTCCCCACTCTCATTCTTAATCGCACTCCGGCTCGGGTCCGCGTGAGCCTTCTGGACGATTCCGTAGTGCTGCGGTTGCTGTCCATTGGTCTGTAGACCATCGGGAACATTCAAGCGCAAGTAGATTTCCCCGTCTGACATTTGAGGCATCTCCAGTCTGCGGGGCTGAGGCATACGCTCGGCAATCTTTAGCTGCTCAGATTCACAACCAGAACCCTCTAAGTCCTGACCTGGTTTAGTATTTTCGTTAAAACTCATTGCTAAATATTCGCTTTCTGCCCTCGAAAGGGCCTTTTGATTTATGCTGGGGAAACTATGAGCATCGCTGATGAGCCGTTTGACCTGGAAAATGTGCGCAAACGGCTAGCGAAGTTTACAGATGCGGAGTTGATGGAATATGGGAAAGCTGCACGCTATATGTGTACGCCTGAAGCGCATTTAGGAAAGCCGCCACGCGACATTGATTTGACGCTGCTTCGAGAATGCAAAGCAGAGTGGTTGAGAAGGCATCCGAAAGGGGACTAGGACCCTCGGGGGTGGAATCTAGTTCAGCCCATCGCGGTGGGACCAGTTTCCTCAGCGTCGTAAATTAAATCGAAAGCTTCGTAGACCGATTCCACTTTGCAGTTGGGACAGACAAGCTTTTCGCCATCAGGGAATTTCGGCTTTGCTACGACGTGGAACGGGTCGCGCTCGGACTGCTGAATCGCTGTCGGTTCAATATTGCTATGTGAGAACCTAAAAGCACAGTTTGGACAAATCAGAATCCATCTTGCCATTGTCGTTTCTGCCCATTCACTCGCTTGGATGCAAGAACTCTTAGAGAGGGCGGCGCATACGACCGCTGCTGTATTGACATAATCCGGGCGATTATCGTTAAGTAGCCGAAAGGTCTCCGATTGGTCGTGAAGGTGACATAATGAGCGTGGCATACGCTTGGCAGAAACTCTACGATGCGGCGGCACTTCAAACCGACTTTGAAAAGTTGCCTGATTGCATTGCTAAAGCTGAACAAGCAATGAGAAAAGGCTAGCTGAGAATCCTCCACCGCTCACCGAGTCAGCCGAATTTGAGGCCATCGGGAAAACCCTTGCCGCTTTACTCGTTTTGAAAGGTCAGATCAAGCCGCACTGAGTGGTGTCCACTCTCGACGGGTCCTAAAGTGCTATCAGATTTACCCGATTGCTTTCTGCGAATATTGGGCCTTCTCCGGTCAATTCTCACTATCCTTTCGCTTGAGTGGGGTCATTGCGTCGCCACGCGGTGGCCTCACTTTTTTATGTATCGCCCTTCCTGAAGTTCAACCACCCGCAATGGGTCCTAGCTAGCTAGATTTTTCTAAGAATTACAGAAGTATTCGCTGTATTGATTGGAACGCTAGCAGCGGCTAGTTTGTGTGTGCCAAACGCGACTCGACTAGCGGGGGTTGCTGTGGGCCACTATGGCAGCCCTCGCATGTTTTTTACTATTCGCGTCGCCAAGGGCCGACTGGATTAAACGACTCGCCACTCAAACTAGGCCAGGCCGCCTGTCAGTTCTGTCAGTATTAAAATCCACCCCATATCGAGGGATAATTTCGCTCAACACTCGACGAGGTAGCAGAAGTCGTGGGAGCTTCGCCACTCCCAACGGCTCCTGTGTCCTCTCCTCCTGGAGCTGTCGTCATACCCCTCGGCAGCTCCTAACTATTTCCAGTAGTAGGCGGCAAATTCCGCGTAGCTGTGAAAGTTCTGCTCAGATGGCTTAGGCTGATGTTTGCCAGTAACAAATTGCTGAGTTTCGCGGTCGTACCACTTCGATCTGGCTAATCACGGTTACCCCATGTTTAGGGCAATCCACTTTCATGCGTCGCTGAATTTCGAGTGACTGTCCGGTTGGGTCGCTTGACGGCATTGTCCACTCCTCGCCTAGCAATTCCAAAATTTCCGCTTCTACTCCGCACTCGCGTCCATCGTCAATTTTAGTGCAGGGGGTTTTCATATATTGTGGATGCTCAAACACTGAGGTTAGATTCGCTTATTGAGTGTCGCGATTATCCAATGGCAGACTGTGCAGACCAACTCTAAAGCGTCTTCTGGAAGCGCCTCTTTGCGAATTGGCTGAACCTTCTTGCAGTTCAGGCAGTAGGCTTTATTGTGGGTTCCGCCGTTTAGTCCTTCAGCCATTCTGGTCAGATGAAAGCATGTCCGGAAGCGGTAACTCGGCCTTCGCGTAATTGTTTTATTGAAAGGGAGATTAGAAGAGAGGAGGAGCGGCGCGTCCCAGCCCTACCGCTTCGTTTCACGGAAGCGTACCACGCCACCCCTATCCCGCTGAGAACGTTAGCCGTCTTGCGCAGGTGAATCAACTGTGTGTTTTGACAGGCGCCGCGCGCTTCGCTATTGCTTTGACAGCCTGTCCAATAAAGGCGGCAACCCCTGCGCTCTCGCGAGCGTCGCCTTCAAGATCACTGCCGGGATACATCGTGTTCGGTGAGTTTTACTTATTATATTTGATACCTATTAATAATCGGTGACTGTCAACTATTTAAATTGACACCAATAGTTTGGCTAGCCTAGATTGCCATCACCAGGTCGGAATGGAGGGGAGATGTCTGTCCCCACCTTTGATATTTTCCATGGTTCCCTGAACAATGGAGCAATCTGGATAGAATCAGCTGATGGTTTGACTTCCGCTGTTGAGCTGATGAACGAATGCGCCAGGAAGCGCCCTGGAGCTTACTTCGTATTCGACCTATACCATCAAAAAATTCTCGCTTCCGTTGACTCGTCCCGCAAGCCGATGCTGCTAGAGCCGCCACCTTGGTGAATATGGATGCTATAGCGTAGGACCCACTTTGGGTGGCTACTTGCTCGCCCGCGACGTTCCTAAACGATAATAAATCTATAATCGGGTTGTTATGGCTTGGACCACGAAGTGCCCCGTTCACAAGATAGACATGCAGCTCACCGCACGACAATTACCCGAAGACGAGATGTACTACTTCTGCCCGAAGTGGGGCTGCATCCAGCGTTATCTAGACGCGAGGGATACTTCACGACTGCTCATCTGCCAACTCGTTCGGCGTTGCCAAGCTAGGTCGGCGTAGGTTTTACGCTCAACGTTGGACAGCCACCCGTACAGGGTCTTATGTATTGCGATTGGCTAATACACAGGGTATTTTTCGCTTCGTATGCGTGAAAATCGGGGGCTGCCGCCATGCGTGACGACAGCTCTCGCGAATTGTTCCATCCCGCCTGTTAGATTTGCCAGTGTTGAAATCTGTACATGTCGAGGGATCCTGCAGTTCCTCCAGGGCACTCGGTAGGGAGCTGTCGCGACAACCCCAGTTCGGCGGCTCCCTTACTTCCAGTAAAACGCGGCAAATTCCGTGTAGCTGTGATAGTTCCGCTCAGACGGCTTCGACTCAGTCTCGTGATATTCAGCCTGCGTTTCGTGACGGGCGATAGTCGCTTGATTGCGCTTGTCTAGGAGTGCTGCCATTAAATTATCGCGTCCGTCCAAGTGGTACGGGATTTCCTTACAGCGAAGCATCCTACTTGACCTGAGCGCCTAGCGATCGCTCACGCTCCATCTGCTTTTCAATCTCCCAGCTTGCAAGCGCATTAGCTCTGGCTTCGCGCTCGTGTACGCCGCCGTCGTACGCCTGAGGCATTTTGGAAAGCTCGTTTAAGGAATCGGGACGGAAATGATGTGGCGGCAGCCTTCATGCAGCTACCTCGATTTGGAACTCGCTCCGTGGACTGCTATGTGCAAGCCGGGCCCCCGGCACCAGATTTTGCTGTTCCTTCGCGCAGGGCCTGTGTCCCTCCATTTCTACGCTTAGACTTAATCTTTCGAGAGCCATACTTGGCCGAGGCAGTAACAAGCCTGAACGTCGGCATAGAGGGCCACCATTACTCCTGTGGACCGCAGGTCACCGCTTAATCAAACCAATGTCCTCCCACGCGATTCGTGCGAGGATGACGCCGAAGCATTCACCGCAGCTTGAATAATTCGTCGCCGCTATGCGACCCACTTCATTGTCAGCTTCTTGCGTTTTCTCGCGCAGTCCAGCAGATACAAATCAATCAGTTTCTGGTAAGGCAGTCCAGTCTCTTCCGCCAGTCGCTTGAAGTAGTCCACGACTTCCGGACTCAAGTTAATGCCCACCGCCTTTTTCTTTCTTGCGTACGGGTTCTTCAGCTCTTTCAATTTGGAGAAATCATATTCCTTCCTCATAGAAGCGCACCTCCTTTCTAGTCGCCTTACGGGCAGAAATAATCCTGACCACGGAATCGTTTTCCTTGTAACAGTGAACTACGATAAGCGTTCTTGCCGCTGAACTCACACCAAGTAGAATGAACCGATCCTCGTGCTCGGAGTGCTCCGGATCATAAAATAGGCGTCCATGCGGATCACTAAAAACGCTCTGGGCCTCTTCAAACTAAATTCCGTGCTTGATCCGATTGCTTTTGTTCTTCCGTTCGTCCCAATCGAACCGTAGCATCTCTAGATAATATCTAGATACGTGGGATATGGCAAGGTGGTTGCGTTTCGAGAGGCGCCCCATGGGTTCTGCACCGTGTAACCGGCCATAGCAAACGCGGACTGCCGCAAGACCGCGAAGAGTCCATACGGTTCCCTGAGTTTCATACTGGGTCTTGGTCGACAATGAGGCTGTGAAGGCCGACCGTGGGCCAGAAATGGGCAGAGAAGAGACTCGGCCGCGGCAAGATTCTCGTCCTCCGATCCGACCCAGTGAAGAAGGTCGAAACAATCACGATCTGGTCGACCTAGTCCCCTGGGCCTGCTCGAGGATGCTTGCGGCGTTGCCGGGATGCAAAGTGTAGAATACGGTCGTGGCTACACCTGTCAGTTTGCCTATTTTCGAGCAAGGTGGCGTGAATCAGCGTTCACCCGCCCAAGCCAAAATTGCTCTCTTCCGCTCGCTGTTTCATGGACGAGAGGATGTTTATCCGCATCGCTTCGAAAGCCGTAAGACAGGCAGAGCTGGCTATTCGCCAGCTTGCGGCAATGAGTGGGTCCCCGGAATTTGCGAGAAACCGAGAATCAAGTGCTCGGAATCCGCACCAACGTTTTCTTCACATAACCGACGAAATAATTCGTTGGCATCTCTGCGGTCACGACGACAACGGTCGGGAATTCGTGATGGGCGTCTATCCGATGCTTCGAGATGAGACCTGTTTCTTCCTGGCCGCCGATTTTGACAAAGCAACGTGGCAGAAAGATGCGGGCGCATTCTTGGAAACATGTCAACAAATGAACGTGCCCGCTGCACTGGAGCGGTCCCGGTCGGGCAACGGCGGGCACGTTTGGTTCTTTTTCAATGAAGCCGTTCCCGCCACATTGGCGCGCAAGCTGGGTACGCACATACTCACGAAAACCATGGAACGCCGACCCGAAGTCGGTCTGGATTCGTACGATCGGCTCTTTCCAAATCAAGATACACTACCGGTGGGCGGCTTCGGCAACCTGATCGCGTTGCCTCTTCAGCGGCGGTTCCGAGAATTAGGTAATAGCGTTTTCCTGGACGAGCGATTCGCTCCCCATACCGACCAATGGGAGTTTTTGTCCTCGATCCGCAGAATCAGCCGACAAGGAGTTGAGGAAATATTCCGGCGCGCTGACTTAAAGGGTCAGTTAATTGGCGTACGTTTAGCGCCCGAGAGTGAAGAAGATGAAGATACGCCTTGGAAGAGACCGCTATCACGGAGTCGGACAAAAGTTTCAATCGCTGGCCCATTACCGGAGAGCTTGGAACTCATCCTCGGCAATCAAATATTCATTCCTAAAGATGCGTTGCCGCCTGCCCTCCGCAACCGGTTGATACGGTTGGCGGCGTTCCAGAATCCCGAGTTTTACAAATTGCAGGCCCTGCGGCTTCCGACGTACGACACCCCTCGGATTATTGCCTGTGCCGAGGATCACCCCAAGCACGTAGGACTGCCGCGCGGTTGCCTGGATGAAGTCCGTCAAACTTTGTCGGATCTGAATATCAAGGCGGTGGTCCGGGACGAGCGCAACCCCGGCCTGCCACTGAAAGCGACATTCGAAGGTGAGCTGCGCCCCGAGCAAACCGTTGCCGCGCATGCCATGCTCGCCCATGACACGGGAGTGTTGGCAGCCACCACCGCGTTCGGAAAGACCGTTGTCGCCGCGTGGCTGATTGCGCAGCGGGGAGTGAATACACTCGTATTGGTGCATCGGCGGCAGTTGCAACTTCAATGGATCGAGCGCCTTTCCGCCTTCCTCGGAATGCTGGCGCGCACTATTGGCCGGATCGGTGGCGGCCGCACAAAGGCAACCGGCTTGCTCGATGTAGCCGTGATACAAAGCATGGTACGAAGCGGTCTCGTCGACGATCTCGTGAGCAATTATGGCCACCTGATTGTGGATGAGTGCCACCATCTCTCTGCCCAAAGCTTTGAGCAGGTTGCCCGCCAGGCTAAGGCGAAGTTTGTGACGGGCCTATCTGCGACCGTCACCCGGAAGGATGGCCAGCATCCGATCATCTTCATGGAGTGTGGTCCCGTACGCTACCGGGGCAGTGTCCGGCAGGGTGTTGCAACTCATCCCTTTGAGCATAAGGTAGTGGTTCGTCCGACTGGTTTTCGTCCGCTACGACCAGCGGATCCTGATGTGCGGGTACAATTCCACAAACTCTATGAAGAACTAATTGCCGATAAGGAGCGCAATCGACTCATCTGTGAGGACGTCATCCATGCCCTTCGAGAGGGGCGGTCGCCGCTGGTGTTGACCGAACGGAATGAGCATCTTGATTCTCTGACGAAGCAATTGACCTCTGAGATGCCGCACCTGATTGTGCTCAGAGGAGGGATGCGCAAAAAGGAGCTTGACGCTATTCAAGCTCGCTTGGCTGCGATTCCTGGTGAGGAGGCTCGGCTGCTCTTGGCAACCGGCCGGTATGTGGGGGAGGGCTTTGATGACGCCCGACTCGACACCTTATTCCTGACGCTGCCCGTCTCGTGGCAAGGGACGATCACGCAGTACGTTGGTCGGTTGCATCGCCTCTTTCACAACAAGCGGGAGGTGCGCGTCTACGACTACGCGGATCTCAACGTACCGATGCTGGCGCGAATGTTCGACCGCCGCTGTCACCACTACGAAGGTATCGGCTACACGATTCAGCTTCCAGGAAGCGCGGTGCCGGGCTGGCCGGCAGATGTGCCACTCCCCGTCGATCCCGACTGGAAAAGCCAATATGCCGCCAGCGTGCGCCGCTTGGTGCGAGATGGCGTAGATTCCCCTTTGGCGAAACTATTTGTCCATGCTGCCGGAATCCCGCCCTCCGATGCCGAAAATTCCGGTCGAGCGCGAAGTGCAACCGAGGCATTTCTCTATCGCCGATTGGAAACATTAGCCGAGACGGCCGGGAGGTTTCGCTTGAATGCAGAGCTGCCGATTCCGTTCGATGGCTGGGGCCGCATGGAAGTCGACCTGCTTTGCGAGCCGTCGCACATCGCCGTCGAACTTGACGGCAGGCAGCACCTGGGCGACCCTGAAGCCTACCGCCGAGATCGTCGCAAGGATGCTTTGCTGCAGGAGAATGGCTATCGGGCCCTCCGCTTCCTCGCAGAAGACGTCGGCAAATGTCTAGATCAAGTTCTGGACGCTATCCTGCGAGCCTTAGCGCACCAAAACACCA
>Ga0157378_10001297_pt1 | contig 22496 bp, 18 predicted proteins | sample M65metaG_FD_115309 | JGI IMG/M metagenome (GOLD analysis project Ga0157378, IMG submission 115309) | Miscanthus rhizosphere microbial communities from Kellogg Biological Station, Michigan, USA - M6-5 metaG | ecosystem: Host-associated > Plants > Roots > Rhizosphere > Soil | place: USA: Michigan...
AGAAGGAAACGTCGTACGTCAAATGCTCGCCAACTTTATACGGAGCTGTGGAAAAGGGTTGCGAAGCAGCGCCGTTGCCTTCCTGAGCAAAAACCGGAAATGTAAGCGCGAAAAGGAGGATTGGCAGACTTAGAATGAGCCTGGGGTTCAAACTGAGATTCACCGTCGCATGATAGGTTCAAATCAAAAGTAGGGCAAACAGGAGTTTGCCTAACTCATTTACACGTTCATCGCGTTCGCTTGTTCCGAGTTCTCAACGGCGGCCAACTCCTCAACGATGGCCTGTGCGGCTCGAGCCGGGTCAGAGGCCGAAGTGATTGGTCGGCCCACGACCAGATAATTGGCCCCTGCACGGAGCGCATTTGCAGCCGTCGCGACGCGTTTCTGATCATCAGCATTCGTAGTATCAGACGGACGGATTCCGGGAGTAACGATCAGAAAGTCCGGTTTCGTGAAGGAACGAATTGCAGCTGCCTCATTCGGAGAAGAAACAACGCCATCGACGCCTGCCACCTCGGCAAGTTTTACAAGGCGCTCAACCGCTTCAGTTGGACTACCGTTGAAACCAACTTGTACAAGAGCAGCTGCGTCCATGCTGGTCAAGACAGTTACCGCAAGGATCTTCGAACGCGACGTTCGCTTTCGTTCGGCAACCTCAGATACAGCATCGACAGCCCGCTTCATCATTTCTGTTCCGCCGCTCGCATGTAAAGTGAACAGCGATACGTTCAGTTCGGCGGCGACTCGCGCAGCTCCCGCAACCTGGTGAGGAATGTCGTGGAATTTGAGATCCAGAAAGACCTTGTTGTCGCCGTCCACGATTGATTCCACAAATGATGGTCCGGCTGTTGCGAAAAGTTGAGAACCGACTTTGAACATGCCAACCACGTCTTTCAGTTCTGAGATTAACTTGTTGGCCTCAGTGACTGTGGAAACGTCCAGAGCTACGATTAGTCTATCCTTAACTTCCAATCTCTCTCCTTCTAAACTGCTTAGTTGTTTGCGTTCCTGTAGCCAACTGCATCGTCCAGGTTCTTGAAACCATGCCTGGTCATGATATCAACAAGACCCTGGTTGATTCGCTGCGCAACCCGCGGTCCCTCGTAGATGAATCCAGTATATAGCTGTACAAGACTGGCGCCGGCGGAGATTTTCTCCCAGGCATCTTCCGCCGTAAAGACACCGCCAACTCCGATTATTGGAATACGACCCTTTGTTTGTTGATAAAGCTCAGAAATCATTTGCGTCGACCGGACCTGTAGCGGCAATCCACTTAGCCCACCCTCGCCACAGTCAGCCACCTCCTGCGTGGGGGAATGCAGGTTGTCCCGACTGATAGTTGTGTTCGTGGCAATGATTCCGTCAATCCCGCGACGGGTAATTACATCGACAATGATCTCGAGTTCGCTTGTGTTCAAGTCGGGGGACAGCTTAACAAGCAACGGCATTGGCGTTGCCCGGTTCGAGCGTTGTTGTAGTTCCAGGTTTTTGGCTTGTAATGAACTCAACAATGAATTGAGTTGCTCTGACTGTTGTAGTTCCCGCAGTTGTGGAGTGTTTGGAGAACTGACGTTTACAGCGACATAGTCGGCCACATCGTAAACAAGTTCGAAGCTCCCCAGGTAATCTTCAACCGCATTCTCCAGCGGTGTGATCTTGCTCTTGCCAATACTAACGCCCAGCACGATGTTTGGCCGGCTGGATCTCACACGTTGTGCAAAAGCGGCAGCACCATCGTTGTTGAAGCCCGCGCGATTTATCAGGGCCTGATCCTTTGGCAAACGAAACAGACGAGGTCGCGGATTTCCAGGTTGCGCGTGATGGGTAACCGTGCCTGCTTCTATGTGACCAAATCCGAGCGCAGACAGTTCGCGCAGTGCGATCCCATTCTTGTCGAAGCCGGCCGCTAGACCAACTGGGTTTGGGAAAATCAGTCCGAATCGTTTCACACGTAGTGATTGATTCGCAGTGATCTGGCGTGCGACAAGCTGATGGACAGGTCTTATTAAAGAGAGTGATGCCAGTGCCAAATGGTGAGCGGTCTCGGGCGGGAGACTAAACAGGATCGGGCGCAAGAGTGATCGATAGACCATGAACGGCCGGTTCCGGCTAATGGTTGCAGACTAACAGAGCCGACCGTTGGTGACAACCCAGGGGATCTCAGAGCCGGGGGATCTCAGATGGCAGATCCCAGATCTCAAACCCAAGGGGATCTCAGATCAAAGATCTCAGATCTCAGAAGCAGAGTTAGGATAACATTGGTTCGACTCTGAGATCTGCGATCTGAGATCTGAGATCCGCTTCGGGGATTTGTCACCTCAATAATCTTCTTGCTAGTATCCGCGCACATGGATTTCGTAGAAAGAGCACGAATAATGGATGGGCCGCGAATCAATCGCGCGCTTGCCCGCCTATCTTCGGAAATTGTCGAAGAAAATCATGGCGCGGGTGACCTGTTTCTCGTTGGAATCAGACGACGAGGGGTCCCGCTGGCCGAACGCATGGCTAACAAGATCGCTGATCTCGAAGGCTCACGGCCGCCGGTTGGCGTTCTTGACATAACTCTTTATCGTGATGATTTATCCACCGTCGGTGCGAAACCCGTCGTTAATCGCACTGAACTTCCTGGCGACATCGAAAATCGCAACATCGTTTTGATTGACGACGTCCTTTACACGGGTCGCACTATTCGTGCAGCGCTCGACCAGTTGATTGACTTCGGTCGACCTCGACGAGTGCAACTTGCCGTACTGATCGATCGTGGCAAAGAACATCGAGAGCTTCCGATTCAGGCGGATTACATTGGCAAACTGGTGCCTACTAAGAAAAGCGAGATTATTAAGGTGATGTTGACGGATTTTGATGAGGAAGAAGGCGTGGTAATCGTTGAGCGGCCGTCTGAGACGGCATAATGAAGCGGCCAGTTGGCCGCTTTTTTTTTGGAAGAATGTCCTTTGGTCTTTGGCCTTTGAGTTAGCTGAAACTCGATTCACCCCCCTAAGACCAAAGTTCCAAGAGCAAAGACCAAAATGCAAACGCAACAAACCTTCACACGTCGCCACTTACTCGGCATTCGTGAGTTAGGTGCCGGCGAAATAAACTATCTTCTCGACACCGCTGAAACGTTTCGCGACGTTTCGAAACGCGAGATTAAAAAAGTACCTGCGCTCCGTGGCCGGACTGTTATCAACCTCTTCTTCGAGCCTTCAACCCGCACTAGAACATCTTTTGAGATTGCTGCTAAACGCCTATCAGCCGACGCCGTCAATGTGAGCATTTCAACGTCAAGCGTTACAAAAGGCGAAACCCTGCTCGACACAGCCAGAAACCTCGAAGCAATGTCGCCCGATTGCATTGTCATCAGGCATTCGATGGCCGGAGCGCCTCACCATCTCGCAAGAATGTGCAACGCTCCGATAATCAACGCCGGCGACGGTTCGCACGAGCATCCGACCCAGGCTCTGCTCGATGCACTGACAATTCGTGAGTTCAAAGGGAAGATCAAAGGTCTCAAGGTCGCGATACTTGGCGACATTCTCCACTCGCGCGTTGCCCGCTCAAACGTTTACTTACTAACGAAACTTGGCGCTACGGTCAGTGTCAGTGGCCCGGGGACATTGGTGCCAAAGGAGTTTGTTGAGCTTGTCGAGAGCGGATTGAGCATCGAGAAGAGACTCGAAGACGCAATTGAAGGTGCTGATGTAGTAATGATCTTGCGGATTCAGCGTGAAAGGCAGGACGCGGCGTTTTTTCCTTCGATGCGGGAGTACGCAATTCATTACGGGTTGAATCTGAAACATCTGGAGTCAGCTGCGCCGGATGCCATCGTCATGCATCCGGGTCCGATGAATCGTGGTGTCGAAATTTCTTCGGAAGTTGCCGACGGAAGTCGTTCCTTAATTCTGGATCAGGTAACGAATGGTGTTGCTGTGCGAATGGCTGTTCTCTATCTTCTGGCTGGTGGTAGCTATTCCGATGGGGAAAAAGACTCTGACGCAGGATGAGTAAATAATGAAGTTGGCAATTGTAAATGGATACGTGATTGATCCGGCGCAGGAGATTAATGCCGGTAGAAACCTTCTTGTCGAAGATGGTCGTGTTGTTGGTGTGCTAGACCGATCGGAAGCTTTGCCTGAAGACGCGCAGTTGCTTGATGCGACGGGACTGATCGTGGCGCCGGGCTTTATCGATCTGCACACTCATTTGCGCGAACCTGGGCAGGAATACAAGGAGACGATTGCGACGGGCGCGGCGGCTGCGGTGGCAGGCGGATGGACGAGTATCTGCGCCATGCCCAACACTGATCCGATAAACGACAATCCAGCAGTGACTCGTTTCATGATTGAACAGGGCCAGACTGCTCAACTCGCAAACGTTTTTCCAATCGGCGCAATTACGAAAGGAAGTGGCGGCAAAGAACTCGCTGAAATGGGTGAGTTGAAGAATGCGGGTATAGTCGCTGTCTCTGATGATGGCCGTCCCGTCCCGTCAGCCTCGATGATGCGACGCGCTATGGAGTATGCACGCGGATTTGACCTGACTGTAGTCGACCATTGCCAGGATCCTTCATTGAGCGCAGGTGGTGTCATGCACGAAGGTCGTTGGTCATTGATCCTTGGATTGCGAGGAATGCCGGCGGCTGCAGAAGACGTTGATGTGGTACGTGACTGCGTTTTGGCAAAACTCACCGGCGCAAAGATTCATATCGCGCACATCTCCACAATCGGCGCTCTTGAAGCTGTGCGCACAGCGAAGCGTAATGGCCTATCGGTAACCTGCGAAGTAACTCCACATCATTGGACGCTTACCGACGAAGCGGTTTCGGATTACGACACGAATACGAAAATGAGTCCGCCATTGCGAAGTCGCGAGCACCTTGAAGCAATACTCGAGGGCATTAAGGATGGCACCATCGACGCGATTGCCACTGATCACGCGCCGCATCACATCGATGAAAAAGGTTTGGAATTCGACCAGGCTCCGTTTGGTATCACCGGACTCGAGACTGCCGTTGGCTTGGCTTTCGATCTAGTTCATCAAGGCCAAATTGATCTGGAACGCATGGTGCAAATGTGCTCGACCAATCCGGCTCGCATATTTGGGTTGATCGAACGCGGGTCGTTGAAGTCGAAAGCCCACGCCGACATCACGATCCTGGACCCGCAGTTTGAATGGGTATTCGACGTAAACCGATCCAAATCGAAGAGCCGAAACACCCCTTTCCACGGTCGCTCAATGCAGGGTTGCGCGGTTGCAACCATTGTTGGTGGTCGTCTCGTCTACCTGCACCCCGACTATGGCCGCATCACTGAGATGAGGCAGCGCGGGGCCACCGCGAAATAGCGGTGTTACAGGTCCTGACGAATATTCCCCGCCCGCAACGTAAAACTATTGCTTATCACGGAGTGTCACCCTAAAATGCTCCGGTTCCTTTCAGGTTGTCATAATCATCAGCAGCAGAATCCGGGCTTGTTCTAAGTCCTGCCCCACGGCCTATTAATTCGGATTTGCTTGTTTCATTCGGAAGAATCGGTGCTCAGCCGGTTCGCTCGCGAACATTTCGGAATAACGGAGGTCCCGATGAAACGAACGCTTGCTTCTCTTACCATCATGGCTATCGTGATGTTTCTGCTCACTCCCATCTGTGTGGCCGATTCAAATTCCTCGAGAGTGTTGAAGCAACAAGAACGCTATACCCTCTCACTTGAGTTGGAGTTTACGAAGAAGGAGCAGAATCCTCTCGAGCACGCCATCTCTGTGCTATTCGATGTTGGTCCAAACGGTTACGCGACGGGCTTCCTGGTGGGAAGTGGACTGGTAATGACCGCCTACCACGTGATATCCGGCAACCTGAGCAACACCAAGAAAATCATGTTGGGGTTTAGGCCGGATGATGAGTTGAATGTGCGCGTCTACGTCGAGGGCTGTCGGGCCAAGGTGATCAAAGTAGATAAAGAAGCTGACCTCGCGCTGTTGGAGATGTGTCACACCTCCAAGGTTGCAAAAGCGCCGACGTTTCAAATGTCACCCACAAAGGACGACAAGCTCTTCCTGATCGCTCGACCGCACGGCGACAAGGTGGTCAGTCACGGCAGCTTCTATGGGAATTACATGTTGGGTAATCAGGAGTACTGGTCCGTCAAGATCGACAGTCGCGACGGGTTTTCCGGCAGTCCGGTTTACAACTCAAAAGCTGAAGTGGTTGGGGTGTTCAGCGGTTACGACTGGTCGCAGAAGCTGGCTCTAATCAGTCCAAGCTTTCGTGCTCAAAAGTTGCTTGAGGATTACAACTCCGCAAAACCTTAGTGACCTTTTCAATCGAATCAGCCGCGACCGGATGAAGTTAATCCAGTCGCGGCTTTGCATTTGAAACGAACTACGATTTTTACGACACGAGACTAGTAGACCGTTCTCTGCTGCATCGTCTCTTTTGTCTTTAGCGAAAATCTTGGTTCTGTAGTTACGCTGCCGGACATCATTGATAAAACGTACTCGGCGACTGCCGGCCCATGTTTGAACCCATGTCCAGAGCCACCTCCAACTAGCCAAACGTTTTCAAGATGCGGATGACGATCGATGAGGAAATCTCCATTGGACGTGTTTTCGTACTGGCATACACGGCTTTCGAGAACCGGAGCACAAGCCAGGTCAGGAACACGTTTGCTCAGATAGGTCCGAGCTGCGCTCAATCCAGATTCAGTTACCACCCGCTCCCCACTGTCAGGATCGAACTGCGGACCATGTTCATCAATGGCAATCTTAAAACCGCGTTGCTCAAGATCCGGGATCGCGTACGCCTGGTCATTAAAGTCTATCCAAATGGGTGTTTCGTCTGGACCGAACCGCTTGTCACCAGGGGGTGTGCCAAAAAAGAATTCTTCCTGACGTGTGACATGAATCCTTTGCCCGAGAATTTCGGGAAAAAGTCCGGGCAACCACGGTCCACAGGCAAAGACAAACTTGTCGGCAACGATTCGAGGAGATTGAGCTGTTGAAATGAAATCGAGTCGACCCCTTTCACCTATAGGCGCCACTCTTTCCCGCTTAATGGTTGTGCCCTCAGCTTCCGCTTGTGCAGCAAGTGCTTGCACTGCGCGACGAGCCATCAGGGCTCCGCTGGTCGGCTCAAGAATTCCCCAGCCCACCCCCGCGAAACTGATTTGCGGATAGCGTCGCTGTAACTCGCCTGGTTCAAGACGTTCGACGTGAACGCCAAGACACGTGAGTATCTCGAGTGTCGACTCGCAGTATGAATCAGATTCTCTCGCCAGCCACAGAACCCCGGTTTGCCTAAACAGTCTTTGGGAGGCGGGCAGGGTGGGCGATTCTATTCGCGCGAAGAATTCACGCCACAAGCTCAAAGACCGTAGTGCAGATCTCGTATAGATTTCATCTGGTCCATAACCCATACGAATGATTCGCGATTCGCCGCCTGAGCTAGAGCGGCTGTTTCCAGGACCATGCGCGTCAAGCAAAATGACTTCCGCTCCTGACTGCCGCAGAAGATAGGCGGTCCAGACACCAAAAACCCCGGAACCAATGACAGCGACATCGTAAGTGTCAGTTCGCATAACGTCAGATTGTAGCCTTGGAATCAGGGAATGCTAACGGCAAAATTTTGGTGCCCTGAGTGATCTCGGCGTTTCTCTGCCTACCCGGAGCCTTCTTAGAAAGAAGCTCAAGAAAAATGTAGCTAAGGTCAAGCTAAAACATTCAAATTGAACAAGTCGGGAAGGGTGGTTTACCCCCGCGCGCCTCTTCAGACTTCAAAGACAGCGGGGGTAAACCACCCTTCCCGACTTGTTCAATTTCAGTTTAAATTTTTTTATTCTGCATGTAGTTGTATAAGCAGTGACGCTCGGCAGTTGAAATGTGCCCCAATGCTTTACACCAGGCGCTGAGGAGGCGCTGAGAAACTTTGTCTTGTTATATTAACGGCCCTGGTATTCCATAAGAGGAGGATCGACAAATGCGTTTCTGGACGGTAGCAGTGATTCTTTTGGGTCTACTTTCAATGATGGCCTGCTCAAATCCCGCTGACGACAAGTCAAAAGCGGTTACAGGAGAAGCCGCTCCCGCAACATCACAATCACCTACTCAGGGAGTGAAGTATTTGATAACGCCGCAAAACTCCAGGGTCGAGTTTGTCGCTTCCAAGGTGACGGGAAGCCACAACGGATCATTCAAAGACTTTTCGGGAGAAGTTGATTATGCGGGCCAACCTGAAAAAAGTCGTGTTACTGTGACTATCAACATGGCATCAGTACAAACGGATACTGCTGATCTGACAAAGCACCTGCAGACACCGGACTTCTTCGATGTGGCGAAGTATCCGCAGGCGACGTTTACATCCACTGAAATCAAGCCGGGTGGTGAGAAGGGTGCAATGCATACAGTCACCGGCAATTTTCAACTGCACGGAGTAACGAAGTCGATAACTTTTCCAGCCATGATCACTCCTGACACGGATGCGATAACCGTAGAGAGTACCTTTTCGATCAACAGAAAAGACTTTGGGGTTAACTATGCGGGTGCTGCAAACAATTTGATTCGCGACGAGGTGGTTATGAGTCTCCATATCAAAGCTGAACGAAGCAGGTAAGGGCGTGCAAATGTACTAACACTCCCAATCTTTCTGAGTTTGGATTGTGTTAACCTTCATTCGAATGGAGCGTCTTCCGGTTTACATCCTCATTGCCGTTATTGGGTTCTTATTCATCGTCGCAACAGACGCACAGGCTCAATTGCCTTTCTACACCGACGACACGGACACGACTCCGAAAGGGAAGTTTCACCTTGAAGTCTACAATGAGCACGACCTTCTTCAGTCATCAGCCTATCCCGCAAAACGTCAGAATACACTCGTCTTTACACTCGACTACGGCATAACTGACAAGCTGGAATTTGGGATTAACTTTCCTTATCTGACTTTCGATAATTCCCGGATTGTTCAGCGGAGAAATCCGTCCGGAGTTGGTGATACGCAGTTTGGACTCAAGTACAACTTCTACGCCGAGCATGAAGGATCGAGACTTCCAGCAATGGCGGTGGTCTTTTATTTTGAGGCTCCGACTGGGAATGCCAAAGAGCAGTTCGGATCTGGATTAAACGATTATTGGCTCTATGGAATTCTCCAAAAGTCGTTTACGAAGAAAACTAAAGGTCGGCTCAATGGGGGAATCCTCTTCAGTGGAAACGAATCTACCGGACTTCTTGGTATTGACTCAACACGCGGCCGAATCTATACGGGCAATGGCTCTGTCGTGCACGAGTTTTCGGAAAAGCTCCAGTTAGGCGCGGAACTATTTGGGGCAGTGACAGGGAATTTCAAACTGCAACGCGGTCAACTCACAACCCAGATTGGTGGAGACTATCTACTCACAAAGAAGTTAACGCTGTCGTTTGCTTTGCTTGGCGGTCGTTTTACGGCGAGCCCACGACTCGGCGCGCATCTCGGTTTCGCTTACGACTTCTGAGCGTCGCGCTCCTAATTCGTAGGGGCGGCACTCCGTGGCCGACCCACATTAATGATTAAGAGGAGAAATAAGGGATTCTATCGGCTAAGGTGGGGGCGCCCACGGAGGGACGCCCCTACCAATAGCACTACTAGATGAGGACGTTTCCTCTATAACAGCGTCCCTCTCAACAAGACTACCGCGACGCTGAAGTAAATCACCAAGCCAGTTACGTCTACCAGGGTTGCGACGAATGGAGCCGAAGATGTGGCTGGATCAAATCCGAGTCTGCGCAGCAAAAATGGCAACATCGAGCCCGCCAGCGTTCCCCACAGAACTATGCCAATCAATGCAATGCCCACTGTCATTGCCACCAACATCCAGTGCGGGCCATATAGCTTCGAGAAGTACGACCAAATTGTGATGCGAAGGAAACCTATCGAACCAAGAATCAGACCCAGTCCCAATCCAGACAGAACCTCTCTACGCATAACACGCCACCAGTCACTCAGCTTTACTTCACTGAGCGCCAGCGCGCGAATTACCAGTGTTGACGCTTGAGATCCGGAGTTACCGCCGGACGAAATGATTAGTGGGACAAAGAGGGCGAGGACAACGGCCTTGGCAATTTCTTTCTCAAAAAAGCCCATCGCTGTGGCAGTCAACATCTCGCCGAGAAACAGTATTACCAGCCAACCGGCGCGCTTTCTGATCATGAGGGGTAATGGGACTTGCATGTAAGGTTTGTCCAACGCACCTGGCTCAACTGCAGCCATGCGTAAGAAGTCTTCCGTGCCTTCTTCCACCAGCACGTCGATAACGTCATCTACGGTCACAAATCCGACAACACTTCCATCCCTTTCCAGTACCGGAACAGCCAGCAGGTTGTACTTAGCGATCTTCTGCGCCACCACTTCCTGATCTTCAAGCGCATTCACTGTGATCGGTTTTGTACGCATGACTGCGGTTATGGGAGCATCCAAATCAGCCATCACCAGGTCTCGTAGCGAAACGGCGCCGACCAGATGTTTTGTGCCTGGCTCCATGACATAGCAGGCGTAGATCGATTCCTTCTCAATTGCGACTTCACGAATTCGTTTGAGCGCCGTGCCGACTGTCATCGTTCGATCGAGTTGTACAAACTCTGTCGTCATGATTCCGCCGGCAGTATGAACAGGGTACTGAAGCAACCCCTCGAGTTCATGACGAAGTTCCTCGCTGAGTTTTGGCACGACTCGATGTCGTTCGTGCAGACCCATCTTCTGAACTACGTCTGTGCGTTCATCCGCGGAGAGGCCGGTGAGAATTTCCGCGGCGCGCGGTGGTTCGAGTCGTTCAAGAATTGCAGCTCGTCGCCGCATCGTCGGTTGGTTGCATATTTCAATGGCTCGTGCCACAGGAAGCATGGAAACAACAGTAGCGGCTTCGGCTAGAGTTAGTTGGTTGATTAATTCTGCCAGATCAGCAGCATTGAGATCTGAGACGACCTGGCCGATGCCAACGAGACTGTCATCAAGTCGCGTATGAATGCGTTCCAACAGTTTTTTGAGATCTTGCGCAGGCATGGAATCTCCTGTGGTTGAAGTTGTATGAACAAGTGCCTTGTCAACGCCGAAGGCGTTCGCTAATTCCAGCCCAGGGTTTGCTTTGAAACCCTGGGAGCAAAGCAAACACCCTTTATCAATCACAACCCTGAAGGGGTTGGGATGACGTTACGCGTGAATCGCAAATCGTCGCAACTCCTTCAGAGTTGCGACTGAATAAACAGGCACTCTCTTCCCAGGGTTTCAAAGCAAACCCTGGGCTGGTATTGGCGTACGCCTTCGGCGTAACTGCTAATCGCACTTGTTCCTAAGTGGAAATGTCACTGGTTGCCGCAGAGGTTGCCGCAAAGAAGTCATTACTCGTTTGGAATGAAGCGGTATCCGACCCACGGCTCGGTAAGAATATAGCGCGGCGCGGCGGGATTCGTTTCCAGCTTCTTGCGAAGATTGCCGATAAAAACTCGCAGGTATTGATCTTGTTCGACGTAGTCCCCGCCCCATACCGCCCCCAGTAGCGTTCTATGCGTTAGCACTTTTCCCGCGTGCTTAATGAAATAAACAAGTAGATCAAATTCTTTCGGTGTTAAGTGCACCTCGCGGCCACCAACGCTCACGCTCCGAGATTCAAGGTCCACGCGTAAGTCGCCAACTTCGATCAGAGTCTCCGCAGTTTGTGTGCCGGTTTGTGATTTTGCCCGGCGCAGCGCGGCTCGAAGACGCGCCAACAATTCATCTATCCCGAAAGGCTTGGTCACGAAATCATCGGCGCCGATGTCGAGAGCTTCGACTTTAATCGGTTCCTCACCTTTTGCTGACAGTATGATGATCGGAACTTGCGAGATGGCCCGTAGGCGACGACAAAGTTCAAGACCATCCATGTTGGGCATTGCCAGATCAGTAATCACGAGGTCAGGTTTCCACTCTTGAAATAGTTTGAATCCGCTTTGACCGTCTTCGGCTGCGAGGACGTCATAGCCACGTGACTTAAGACCAGTGCGCAGCACTCGAGTTAGCTGCGGCTCATCATCTACGACAAGTATTCGAGGCTTATCGTTCATCAAACTGAAGTAGGTTCTTCGTCACCAATTGGCACGGTGAAAACAACACGTGCTCCGTGTCCGTTGGTTTTTGATTCAACCCAGATTTTTCCCTGGTGCGCTTCAATGATGCCTTTGGCGATGGCGAGTCCCATGCCGTTTCCGGAGGGTTGATGTCCGCTTACATCACCATCGCGAGTCGCGCGAAAAAACTTATCAAATACTCGCTCGCGTAGTTCAACCGGAATACCAGGACCGTTGTCTTCCACGGCCATCATTATCATTCCATCTCCGGCACGTTGCGCACTGATCGAAATATCTGTATTTGCGGGTGAATACTTAGCTGCATTATCCACGAGGGTATACACCACTTCACTGACAGCCCGCTCGTCCACGCGAACAACTGGAAGCTCGGGTTCGATATCAACACGAAGATTGCGAAGGCGGGTGAGACTTTCGGCGCGCGCCAGGGCAGCTGAGATTATTTCCTCAACAGTCCCCCACTTACGACGTAGTTGAAATTCTCCTGCCTCGATCCGAGCAAGGTCGATTAGACCGCCAATGAACCGATTGAGGCGATCGGATTCTTCATCGATCACTTCCATCATTTCGACCCTGGATTCAGCATCGAGTGCGACTACACGTTCAGACTCATTCCGTGCTTTGACTTCATCCAACAAGGTTGTGATCGATGCCTTGATCGAAGCGAGTGGTGTTCGCAGATCGTGTGTGACTGCGTCAAGCAGAGCGGACTTTAACTTCTCGCTCTGACGCAGCGCTTCTGCATGGCTCGCGCGTTCGAAAGCATCGCGCAGTTCCGCGTAAAGCCGTTCGATCTCTTTGCGTCCGGCTTCAGCTTCTTCGGCACGACGTTTCGCCCGTACAGACAACTGGCCGGCGGTGATGGCTGTTATCAGGAAAGCCGAGAGCGCAATCCAGTTGTCAGCTGCCGCTATGGTTAAGCTCCCGAGCGGAGGAAGAAAGAAGAAGTTGAAACAGAACATTGCGAGCACAGCGGTAGTTGAAGCGGGAGTACTGCCCCAGCGAGTGGCGACGAACAGTACGACCAGCAACAGGGCCAACGAGACTGTGGTTGGATTGACGTGTGTGCCCAACGCTCTAAGGACTACCGTAACGGCCGCCACGCTTGCGGCGCCGACCGCGTAGCCGGTCCATCGCGGTTCTGTGCTCACGACAGGCATTGCGTTGATTGTAAGACAAAATGTGAATAAGGTAGCGGCTTTGAGCACGGCTTCGCCGCCTGATGTGAGGCGTGGCTTCGCCCCGCCGCAACGTTCGCACATAAATCGTGGGCTACGCCCTTCTTTAGGGCACGGACTGGGCTAGTCGAAAAGCCGACCGATTATCGTTATTTGAGCTCACGCATAGTTCTTTCAAAGATGAACCGTTGTTGTTGAAGATCGATCGGATAGATTGGCGAAGGTCTCGCTAGGGCACAGCCCAACTGAAAGAGGGCGCGCATGCGGCGGGGCATAGCCACGCCTCACATCAGGCGGCAGAGCCGTGACGTTTGCACCAAATGAGTTTTTTTGGGAAAGCTCGCGAAGAGTCCAAAGACCAATAACCCAAAACCACAGACCAGCTACGCTACGTCACCACAGACGCCTCATCGCGTCCGAAGAACTCACGAAGCCGCAACAACTCTTTAGCTTCGTGTAACAAAGGGCCAAGGACCTCTTTGACGTCAGCCGTACCTCCGTCATTCCGATAGCGCTCCACGTAGAGTCGCACCGTTGCGCCGGATGTTCCGGTGCCTGATAGACGAACCACCACTCGGGATCCATCAGCAAGTAGCAAACGAACGCCCTGCTTTGTAGTCGTGCTTCCATCAACCGGATCCGTGTAGCTGAAGTCATCGGCGCTTGCGATTGATTCACCGGCAAACGACTGGCCGGCGAGTGTTGGCAACTTTTCATGCAATGCCGAAATCATTTTTGCGGCAGCGCCTGCGTCCAGACCTTCAAAATCATGACGCTGGTAGTAGCTGCGGCCGAATCGTAGCCAATGATTGCGTACAACCTCTTCAACAGACTTGCCGGTATGCGCGAGGATTGACAGCCACGCGAGAACAGCCCATACGCCATCCTTCTCGCGAATATGATTTGAGCCAGTCCCAAAACTTTCTTCACCGCATACACTGCACAGGCCGGCATCAAGAAGATTGCCAAAGAATTTCCAACCGGTCGGCGTTTCATAGCTGCGAATGCCAAGAGACTTTGCAACACGATCGGCGGCAGTCGACGTAGGCATTGAGCGTGCGACTCCTGCAAGACCACCACGAAAGGCTGGAATGGCGTTTTGTGCGTGCTCGGCAATGACTGCGAGCGAATCGCCAGGTGAAACAAAAAAGTTGCGGCCGAGGATCAAGTTGCGATCTCCATCACCGTCGCACGCGGCACCAAAGTCGGGTCCGGCTTCCTTCGCAAGTTGAGCAACCAAATCCGCCGCGCGCACGAGGTTAGGATCCGGATGAACTCCGCCGAAGTCCGGCAACGGTTCACCGTTGATAACGGTTCCCTGTGATGCACCCAAACGCTCCTCAAGCAGACGGCGCGCGTATGGGCCAGTGATGGCGTGCATTGCATCGAACGTCATGTGGAATCCGCCGGCAAAGAGTTTTCGCAAAGAATCAAAATCAAACAACTCTTCCATCAGGTCGCAGTAATCCTTTAACGAATCAATCACGACAACTTCCGTCGAACCTAGCTTGCTGGAGCCTTCGCGATCAATATCTACTTCTGCTCCCTCTGCCATCAAGTACTCGTTGATGTGCAATGTCTCCTGGTAGATTGCTTCCGTCACCGCCTCGGGCGCAGGTCCACCATTCTGAACGTTGTATTTGATTCCGAAGTCTTCATTGATTCCGCCCGGGTTGTGGCTGGCTGACAGCACAAGACCGCCAAGAGCATGCTGTCGTCTGATGACCGCCGACACTGCCGGTGTCGACATGAGACCGCCTCGTGCAACCAGCAGACGACCGACGCCATTAGCAACCGCGATTGAGATAATTAATTGTGTGGCCTCACGGTTGTAGTAGCGACCATCACCACCAACAACTAGCGTGTGCTTAGACAGTTCACCTAACGTTTTACGGATAACTTTGAATGTAGATTGAACGAAGTTAGCGACGTAGTGAGGTTGCATAAAGACTCGAGTCTTCTTGCGTAAGCCAGATGTGCCTGGACGTTGGTCTGTAAATGGTGTGGTCGGAACTTTGACGATCTTGATTGTTGATTCAGGCGACATGCAGGATCCTCACTTCGTTGTAACTACAGTCTATTAGCAGGAATGAATGTCAAAATTTTGCGCCACACCGGTTAAATAGAACAAGTCAGGAAGGTGTATAGACAGTTGAACAGAACAAGTCAGGAAGGGTGGTTTACCTCCGCAGGCTTTAGTAGGCCCTGAGAGCGGGGGTAAACCACCCTTCCTGACTTGTTCTGTTCAACTGTCTATTTTGCTAGTTGGTACCTACGGATTCTCAGTCGTTGACTTTACGACAACAGCCGGGATGTTCTGCTCCCGCACCAACTGATTGAACGCAGGTACATCAGTCTTCATAATCTTCGACAGTTTTTGTAATTCACCATCAATCTGACTAACAACCTCGTCATAAACCGTGTACGACTGCGCAGTTGGAGCGGCGTCGGCACTGCCTACGACACCGCCGAGTGCTGCGAGTTTGTTGTTGAGCCGAATAGGGAAGTTCAACGGATCCTGACTGCTCTGGTTCTTGGTCTGATACAACGCTTCCTCGATCGTGGTGAGGTTCTTGTTTAGAACAGTTCCTGCATCGTTGATCACTTTGAAGTTAGGTTGCCCACTAACTCGCTTCAGTAAGTCTTCAACCTGCTTTCTCACGTCACGAATCTGAATGATTGCGTTGTTTGTTTCCGTAAGTTTGTCTCGGATTTTCAGACCAAGCTCAGTTTGCTTTGAGTAATCGGCCGCAGTCGTTGTCAAACGAGGATCGGGCTTTACCTCGAAACTCTGCGTCATCGCCTTACCATCAACTGTCAGCTTCACTTGATAGGTTCCAGGAGCGATCTTTGGTCCCCGTGTTTCTCCGGCCCACAGAATCATCCCGGGAAAGCGGACGGCGTCAGAATGCCGTGTGTCCCAGATGAATCGATTGAGTCCAACATCAGTTGTAACTGTGGGTGCAGCGCCACCACCAAAGCCACCTTCGTCCGGAGGAGGTGTCGCCGCCTGTTGTCCACCAGCTGACGGCGCACCCGGACGCGCCACGCGTCCAGTGAACTTTCGAATTGACTTACCAGTTGAATCAAGGAATTCGATCTGTACATCAGAAGTAGGTTTCGTTTTAAGCGAGTAATAAACAACAACTCCATTTGCCGGATTTCGACCAACCGTTGCCGTTGGACCGATTGGGAAACCCCCACCACCGGGCATTCGATAACTTTCCTTTGGTTTATAGAGTTGCGTTTCGCCGACAGCGTTCAAACCTCCAGCGTCCATCATTTGGTGAATCAACGGAAGGTCGTCGAAGATCCAGAACGATCTGCCCTGCGTCGCGGCGACGAGCTCATTTTCTCGCTTGTGAATTGCCAGATCGGTAATAGGTGTTACCGGCAGGTTGAATTGCATTGGTTGCCATCGCTCACCGTTGTCAAACGAAATGTACATTCCTGTTTCCGTCCCTGCGTAAAGCAATCCACGCTTGTTTGGATCCTCTCGAATCACTCGCGTGAAAGTTGTCTCTGGAATTCCATTAACGATCTTTTTCCATGTCTTGCCGTAGTCGTTTGTTCGGTAAAGGTATGGCCGGTTATCGTCATACTTGTACATCGTCGCAGCAACGTACGCAGTGGCGGGATCATTTGGCGACGCTTCGATGGAATTGATTTGGATCCACTCAGGCATGATGCTGCTTGGTGGCGTGACGTTAGCCCAGTTCTTGCCGCCGTCACGACTCAACTGAACCAGGCCATCGTCCGTTCCGATCCAGATAGTTCCTGCTGTGATGGGAGACTCCATCACGGTGAAGATCGTGTCGTAGTACTCAATGCTGGTGTTGTCTTTCGTAATCGGGCCACCGGATGGACCTTGTTTGCTCTTGTCATTGCGCGTTAGGTCCGGACTGATCGCATCCCAGCTCTGACCCTCGTTGGTCGATTTGAACAGCACGTTTGAAGCGAGATAGAGAGTGTTTGGATCATGAGGTGAAAAGACGAGCGGAAAATTCCACTGAAATCTGTACTTCAGAACGTCTGCCCCGGCACCCATGGGATTGTTTGGATAGGGATTGATGTCCCGCAGTTGACCGGTTCGATGATCGTAACGTGTAGTCAGTCCGCCGTAAGATCCAGCAAAGGTGACCTCGGAATCCTTGGGTGAGGGAGCGATCCATCCTGATTCGCCACCACCGACGTCGTACCAATCACTCGTGCCGATGCCGCCTTCCGTTGTACGGCTCGCAATCTTCACGGTTGAGTTGTCCTGTTGGGCCCCATAGATGTGATATGGGAAGTCGTTATCGAGAGCGACACGATAAAACTGCGCCGTCGGTTGGTCCTGCTCCGTCCAGCTTCTACCGCCATTGAACGAGACGTTTGAACCACCATCGTTGCTCTCAATCATTCGATTGGGATCGTCGGGTGCAATCCAAAGATCGTGATTGTCGCCATGGGGCACGGCGATTCCGGTGTAGGTGCGACCGCCGTCATTCGATTTATAAAAACCGGTGTTGAGTACGTAGACGGTGTCCGCGCTTTTTGTGTCGGCATAGATTCTTGTGTAGTACCACGCGCGCTGACGTAGTCGTCGTTCTTCATTCACTTTCGTCCAGGTACGTCCCGCGTTATCAGAACGGAAGACGCCACCATCCTCGGCCTCAACAATCGCCCACACTCGATCTGGATTTGCGGGTGAGATTGTGATTCCGCTAATGCCGATTGTTCCTTTTGGCAATCCCTGGTTGCGGGTGATGTCCGTCCATGTGTCGCCACCATCGGTTGATTTGAAGATTCCACTTGATGGGCCGCCGCTCTCAAGAGTCCAGGGCTTCCGATAAACTTCCCATAAACCCGCGTAGAGAACTGAGGGGTTTGTCGGATCAATAGTCAGGTCACACGCACCGGCTTTATCTCCTCGGTACAGAACGCGTTCCCATGTCTTGCCGCCGTCTTTCGAGCGAAACACGCCGCGTTGTTCATTGGATCCCCAAACATGACCTTGCGCGGCGACATAAACGATGTCCGGATTTTTCGGATGAACGCGGATGCGGGATATTTGACGCGAATCTTCGAGACCGATTCGTTTCCAGGTCTTACCTCCATCAGTTGATTTGTAAACGCCGTCACCGTGCGAAGTGTTACCGCGAATTGCTGATTCACCCATGCCAACATAGATCGTGTTGGGATCAGAATCCGACAATGCGATTGCGCCTACCGAGCCTGTACCAAATACAGAACCGTCCGAGATCACTTCCCAGTTGATGCCGCCGTCAGTTGTTTTCCAAATGCCTCCACCTGTTGCGCCGTAGTAGAAGACCATCGGTTGCGAGGCGACACCTGTTACCGCATCGACTCGTCCGCCACGATAAGGACCGATGCTTCGCCATTGAAGAGCTTTCAATGGTTCGTTCGTTGGATTCTGAGGACTTTGTGCGTTAGTCGTTACTGCGAAGAGTGAAAGAGCAGTTAGCAGGAACAGTATGGCGGTCTTGCGAAGCGCAATAGTCGTCTTGGACATTTCAGATGGGCTCCTTTAGCGTCGTCAACGGCGCACAATTCAGTGTGCGCTTTCAAACTGGTATTTTGAATGGACAACTTGATAGAAAATGCTGGATGGCTGCGCGCGAATGATAGCAAGGAGAGGAGAGTTCTGTCTCTGTCCGATATGCTTTAGCTGACTCTACTCTGTGCCTCTGTGGTTGACTATTACGACTTCCTTACCACGACACAGAGGCTTGCTACCCAGAGAAGAATAGGCAATGGGCCTTTAGCTTTTCGGTGTCGGAGTTTGCAAAATACTTGCGCGACAAGCTAAAGCAAATCGGACAGGTCGATCATGCGAATCGGAACAGTCAAACAAATCTGGCGATATGCGGTGAAGTCCATGAGTGGTGAACAACTCGTGGACTGCAGCGTCGGAAACCAGGGCATCCCCGGCGATCGCGGTTGGGCGTTGCGCGACGAAACAACCGGCGAGATCACAAACGCAAAGAGATTTCCCGTTCTCATGCAGTGTTCGGCTAAGTACCTTAAGCCACCCACGAGCGAATTCATTCCGAATGTCGAAATCAGATTTCCGGATGGAACTGTAGTTTACAGCGATGATTCAGACATCAACAAAAAGTTGTCGAATCTTTTGGCGAAACCGGTTTCGTTATGGCCGCTTCAGCCGGCAAGCAACGTTGAGCACTATCGTCGCAAATCTTCGGTGGCTCGTCTCATCGGCCCACTCGCAAAGTATCGCGCCTTTAGAGCGTTGTTGCCGGCTATCACGAGCTTTGGTCAAGCTAACGCGCAATTAAGAGAGACATTCAGTCGCGAACCGTATGAACCCATTCCCGATGTTTCTGTGTTGCCTGCTGAAGTGCTGCAGTTTACTTCACCGCCTGGCACCTATTTCGATGCATTCCCGATTCACGTGTTGACGACCGCATCACTGGGAACGATGGAGCGTTTGAACCCGAACGCACAGTGGGATGTTCGCCGGTTCCGTCCAAACTTTTTGCTTGAAACTGATGCGAGATTCAAGTCACTGATCGAGTCAGAATGGAACGGACAAAGACTGCGCATTGGAAGCGCGGTATTGCAGTGCGACATTCCAGCGATGCGTTGCGGAATGACAATGCATGCCCAGGAAGGTTTACCAAAGGATCCGAGTATTTTGAGATCGATTGTGAAGGATGCCGATCAGAATCTTGGTGTATATGCGAAAGTTGCGACACCTGGAGAAATTCGGCTTGGTGATGTGGCGGAGTTGATGTAGTCAGTTCATCTCACTGCGAAGAGGACGTTTCATCAACTCCTTAACTGCCTCGCGTGCGGACTTTCCTTCATAGAGGACAGCGCACACTTCGTTTGTGATTGGCATTTCAATCCCAACTTTCTCTGCAAGACTTTTGACAGCGCGACTAGTCTTGATTCCTTCAGCTACCTCGTTCATCCCGTTGGTGATTTCGACGAGAGTTCGCCCTTTACCTAACTCTTCCCCTACAAATCGATTTCTGGAAAGACTTCCGGTACAAGTCAAAACGAGATCGCCGAGTCCGGCCAAACCCATCAGAGTTTCCAACTGACCTCCGTATCGCAATGTCAAACGGGTGATCTCAGCAAGACCGCGCGTTGTCAGAGCTGCAAGACTGTTGGATCCATAGCCAAGCCCAACAGTCATTCCCGCCGCTATCGCCATGACGTTCTTCACTGAACCTCCAAGTTCAGTTCCGACCAGGTCAGTGTTTGTGTAGATGCGTAGGTTGTCGAAACTCAAAGCTGCCTGAACGACCCGCGAGACTTCTTCGTGCCGGCTCGCGGCGACGATTGCTGTCGGATGATTCTCAACAACCTCTTTTGCGAACGATGGGCCCGACAAGCAAACAAATCGTTCGCCGTACTCTTCACCGAGGACGTCATTGACCACTTCCGAAATGCGTTTGCCTGAATTGATTTCGATCCCTTTCGCGACGCTCACGACAATTGATGACTCTTCTAATGCTGGCTTCATCGCGTCCAGCAAGTCCCTGGCTGCATGCGACGGTGTTGCGAGCAGAACCAGGGAAGCATTCCGAAGCGCTTCATCGACTTTGCTCGTGGCAAACACGCTTTCAGGAATCTCAGCGAATGAGAGATAGCGAGGATTCACGCGGTCATCGTTAATCGAAGTCGCGACGACCGGATCTCGAGACCAAAGACGCACCTCATGTCCGACCCGGGCGGCCATGATGGCCAACGCTGTTCCCCAACTTCCGGCTCCTATGATGGCGACGCGCTTCATTGTGTTTGACCAAACTTGCTTTCCGTGCCGCTTAACAAACGACCAATATTCGCACGGTGTGCGTAAACGATTAGAAGTGCGCCTAACAACGCGGCAACAAGGTTAGGCACCATGTCGGGTCCTGGTTCAAACAAGCCGTAAATCAAAACGAAGACTGGAATCATGAGCGCTGCAGTCATCGAAGCCAGGGAGACGTAACGCGTAACCAGAAAGATTGCTACAAACACAACACCCGCACAGAACACGGCGAACGGAGTCAGCACAGCAAAAACTCCGATTCCAGTTGCTACGCCTTTGCCTCCGCGAAAACCTAACCAGATTGGAAAGATGTGACCAATCATTGCGAGGAGTCCGGCAGCTCCGAGCCACCATGCCGAGTTGTCCACACCGGTTAGAAATATGTTTGCGATTATTACTGCCGCGGCGCCTTTCAATGCGTCAAGAATTAACGTCAAGACACCAGCTCGCGTGCCGGCATATCGAGACACATTGGTCGCTCCCGTGCCGCCTGAACCTACCTGGCGAATATCACTCGCGGTAGTGGCATTGACGATGAGATAGCCGAAAGGGATCGAACCGAGGAGGTAACTGACAACGAGGGGAAAGACCACACGCAACTCAATGCACCTCCATTCCGGTGATGTATGAAGACTGGCGACTATAACAACCGGTTTCGGATTGCGACAAGCTACAAAAGATTAATGAGTGTCTGCTTCAGAGAGGGATGTATATTAGAAATCGAGTTATACGTGCTGGGAGCGCAGGCGTCCTCGCCTGCTAATCACCAGACCTCGACAATAGTGAAACTCAAATCAGCAGGCGAGAATTGCCTGCTCTTCCAGCAAAGAGCGTTGAAGACAGACGGAGAGGAAGAGATGATTCGTTCGCCAACCTTCAGCCTGATATTCCTGCTCATTGCACTTTCTGTTTCCGGATGCCTGCGTCGCTCTGCATCTACAAGCTCGCAACAGGCAACTCCTTCACCAAGTGCAACTCTATCATCTCTTCCCAAACCAAACGGCCTCGTCAACGATTACGCTAATGTCTTTGAACTCTCAGCGAAGAACCGGCTCGGCTTGACAGTTGAAGAACTCCGGCGTGACGTCGACGTGGAATTCGGGATCGCCACAGTGGACACAACCAACGGAGCGTCGATTTTTGATTACTCCCTGGCGCTTGCACGCGAATGGAAACTCGGTGGTGGAAGTGGCCGAGGGTTATTACTGGTTCTTGCAATCAAGGATCGGCAGTGGCAGTTGCAAGTCAGCGAGACACTGAGAATGGATTTGCCAGATGCAGTGTGTAAGGAGTTGGCTGAACCGTCGGTAAAACTTTACGCACAGGGAAAGTATGCGGAAGGAGTCGAACGGTATGTCCGTGCGATTGGAGATCGACTTAGAGAGAAACGTTAAATCATGTCCGATATGCTTTAGCTTGTCGGTAAAGAGCTTGTTGCAAAATTCAATGAAGACACT
>Ga0157378_10001298_pt1 | contig 22476 bp, 16 predicted proteins | sample M65metaG_FD_115309 | JGI IMG/M metagenome (GOLD analysis project Ga0157378, IMG submission 115309) | Miscanthus rhizosphere microbial communities from Kellogg Biological Station, Michigan, USA - M6-5 metaG | ecosystem: Host-associated > Plants > Roots > Rhizosphere > Soil | place: USA: Michigan...
AATGCTGTCAACTCAGCTTCCACAAACCGGGTCTGCTTATGGGGATCTCGAACGTGTCCCAATGGTGGTCCCATGTACAGCGTTCCGCATGTCTGACATTTGGAGAGAACATCATCGCCGCGTAGATGAACCTCCGCTGGCTCGCCTGCTGTACGCAGTTGCTTCAAGTGACCGTTGCAGAGTTTCCCCTTCTCATTTCTTTCGTTACACACGGTCTGCGCGTTGACGATCCGTTTAGGTACAGGAGCCGTGGCGGTTGCCGGGGAGTTCTGATTTGCCGATGTGGTATCAGGTGTTGCCATATTCGATTGTTTGATGCGAAAAAGTGCGTGCGCGTGCTGGTGAGCGAATCTTAACGATAGCGCTGAATGAACGTCAATGCACTTTCGTGCTTGAACTTTGTTCTTAGTGCTTTGAAGGCTCTCTAAACCAAAGCTCAAGTACCGGGAGCAAAGCTCCTCCGTGCGCATGCTATCCTCGCTCTCCAATGCTCAAGAACTTTATGGCTGGAGTCTGGCGCCGTCTGCCCATTGGCTTGAGGCGGATGACGATAAGGCTCACGAATACAAAATTCACCGTGACTTCAGCGGGTGTGATCTTTAACAGGGAAGGAAAAGTTCTTCTGCTAAAACACCGCTTTCGACCCGGCAGTGGGTGGGGACTTCCCGGCGGCTTTCTCAAACCAGACGAACAACCACTCGATGGATTACAACGCGAACTTCGGGAAGAAATTGCACTCGAACTCGATCTCGATCAGGTCGAAATCTTCTGGGCACGATCGTTCAAGCGACCACGACAGATCGAAATAATCTTTTGCGCTACGACACGAAACGAACCGTTCCTACAAAGTATCGAAGTGGAAAGTGCTCTCTGGTTTTCTTGCGACAACTTGCCTGCTGGCTTGCCCAAAGATCAAAAATCACTAGTCGAACGCGCTGTAGAAAAACGTTGGGTTTGATGTATGCTGGGCTCCGCGTATTTTGAGCTTTGTTCTTTGTACTTTGTTTAGTTCACACGACACTTCTGGCTCGAATACAAAGTACAAAGTACCAAGCACAAAGTTCAAAACAACCTTACTTAGTCTAAATCTGCAATAGGGGAGACTTCCCATGGTCGAGCTGATTCCATCACAAGATAGCGTAATGCAGATCCTGCAGCGCACCGGGGCTTTTCGCGAAGGGCACTTCGTTTACCCCAACGGAAAACATTCGCCCCATTATTTTCAAATGCCCCTGGCGTTTCGTTATTACGACACTGCACGCGTGCTCGCCGTCGCGCTGAGCAGAAAGTTTCGACTTGAGAAAGATATTTCGAGTCGGTTACCTAAGGTGGCAGTGATTAGTCCGAGCTCGGGAGGAATTCCGGTAGCCTTTGGTGTGCGCGACGCGCTCAACGCAGAACAGATCTACTGGGCGGAACAAGAACATGGCCAAAGAATGTTTCGTCAGTACGTGAACCAGGGTGAAGTTCATCCATGCATTATCGTCGACGACATTATTCGTAGCGGAAACGCAATCGAAGAGACGGTGGAACTCGTGAAGTCGTTGGGAGGAAGAATCATCGGCTGCGGCGCGATTGTGCGTTTCTCTGCAGCGCCGGGTGAAGTTGAAGGCGTCCCGATTAAGTCACTAGTTGAATTCGACGCTCGTATGTATGACAGCGGAGACTGTAAGGAATGTAAGAGTGGCGTGCCGGAAGAACAGGTGCGGTTTTAAGGATTGTCGGGGTTAACAGTCGTTTAGCACTCACCAGATTTGCAATCAGCAACACGCTGAAAGCGTGAATTTTAATAGCCGGGGGCGAGCGCTTAGCGAAGCCCCCGGAGAAGACGCAAGACCCTGAAAGGGTCAAACACATCTCAATCAATCCCAAAGATACCGCTCGTCGTACTCCAGACCGCTCTCTTCCAACATAAAAATAAGTTCATTCTTAAATGTCCATTTCCGGTGGTGCTCTTTCTGACTCGACACGTATTGCTTCAACGCTGAGAGATCTCGATATGCAAACGAGAAAGCACCATAACCATCTTGCCAATGAAAGTTGCGAAACTGGCGGCCTTGCGACTTGATCCAGGAAGAGCTATCTCCCTTAACCTCCTTAAGCAAACTGGCGAGCGCAATATTTTTCGACTGCGACACAAGCAAGTGAACGTGATCATCCGTTCCGCCTGCATCAAGAAGACGCGATTGATGGTTCTTGAGAATGCCTCCCATGTACGCGAATAGATCTGGTCCCACTTCAGGTGTGATTAAACGTTCGCGGTTCTTAGTTGAGAAAACGAGTTGAACAAACAGACTAGTGAGGTTTGCGACATTGTTTTTCCTTTCGTGAGGTTCGACCCTGTCAGGGTCGGACAGGTATGTGAGACTTCCGGGGACTTCGTCACCGGCTATTATATTTCATGCTTTCAGCGTGAAGAACTATTTCCGCTGATCAATGACTCCATTATCTACAACACCACTAGCACACTCTCTAGATTTCATGTCTATTAGCGAGCGCTTTGTCCATCGTAACTTCATCCACATATTCCAAGTCGCTACCAACAGGCATTCCCATCGCAATTCGTGTGACCCTCAATCCGAGTGGCTTCAGTAAACGACTGATGTAGTTTGCAGTCGCTTCCCCTTCCGTTGTCGGGTTGGTTGCCAGAATCACTTCACTAACGGCAACTCCCTCGTTGTTCTCCGGCTTCAGTCTCGGCAACAAATTCGCCAGGTGTAATTCGTTTGGGCCGATGTGTCTGACTGGCGAGAGACTCCCGTGAAGCACGTGGTATACGCCCTTAAAACTGCGGGTCTTTTCAACGGCCACTAAGCTGTGAGGTTCTTCAACAACGCAAATGACTGAATGATCGCGCGTTGGTGATGAACAAAAGCGGCAAGGATCAACTTCGGTGAGGTTGTTGCAAATGGAGCAAAGGATGATTCGCTGCTTTACATCCCTGAGCGCGGTAATGAGTCGCTCGAGATCCGCATCCGAAGTACGCAAGATGTGAAATGCCAGACGCTGAGCCGACTTATGCCCGATGCTGGGCAATCGTTTCAATTCGTCGATCAGTTTTGTGACGGGTTCAGCGTATTCGAGCATTGACAATTTCCAATTGGCGATTGCCGATTTGTTTGTAGGCGAGCGGTATTAGATGGGAAACGAAATTGGTAATCGGCAATTGGCAATCACGTATCGAACAAAGGTCAACCAAAGAGGCCACCCAGCCCCGGCGGTAACATTCCACCAAGCTTCCCTTTCATTGCTTCATCAACTTTACGGTTGGCTTCGTTGATGGCCGCGAGGATCATGTCCTGAAGCATTTCTGTGTCGCCGTCTTTAACAGCTTCCGGATCAATTTTTAATGCGACTATCTCGTGATTGCCCTTCATCTCAACCGTAACTACTCCGCCGCCGGCTGAAGCATCTACGCGCAGTTCTTCCATTTCCTTTTGCATCTTTTCCTGCATGACCTGCGCCTGCTTCATCATCTGTTGAATATTGAAGCCACCCGGAAATTTCATAGCTAACACCTCTCACAGTTTTTTGTTTGAGTGATCTCGAATCGAAAAACCATCGTAGCCGCCAATTGAGGCTGAATGCAATTGTCCGTGTCCGATATGCTTCAGCTTGTCGCATCTTCCGAGATGCCTTAGCTTGTCGGAACGTTATAAAGCCGACAAGCTAAAGCATATCGGACATAACTATGAGCGAGACCAAACTCGACAATATTCTCAAAGCAGAGATCAACCTCTATTACGACTTCCAACCAGCTGAAACTCCTGCTGCTCCTCTCTTGATCGCACTTCACGGATATGGCGCAAGCAAACGTCAAATGATGCGTGAGGCGCGTCTGATGGCGCCAGAGGGTTTCGCAATCGCTGCACTGCAGGGACCACATCAACACCTGAGAGATCCTAAAGAAGAGGGCGGTCCACTTAGATTTGGCTTTGGTTGGTTAACAAACTTTCAGCCGGAGGAGTCAATAGCAATTCATCACAAGGCACTGTTGGATTTGATGGATTATCTCGTCAATGAAGATGCTGTCGATCCGACGCGAGTCTTTCTGCTCGGGTTTTCGCAGTCGTGTGCACTCAATTATCGATTTGCGTTTACATATCCCGATCTCTTGCGTGGAGTAGTGGGCATGTGTGGTGGAATTCCAGGCGACTGGACAACCAATGAAATGTATCGGCTTACAGCCGCAGATGTGTTTCATCTTGCCGGTACCCGCGATGAATTCTATACACCGGAGCGAGTTCGCGACTACGAACAACAGTTGGGAACGCGTGCGGCATCGGTTGAGTTTAAGAGTTACGACGCAGCGCATGAAATCATTCAGGACATGCGCGTCGACGTAATGACGTGGTTAAGTGATCGGTCTAATAAGTGACCTGTGCGATCCTTGAGCTAAGCCTGTTACCGCAATATACTCACCCCGCCAACCCTTCAACACCACGCCCGACAATGGAGGAATGCCATGAGCAACTGGAGAAATAACAAGCTTCAAGTTCTAAGGCCCGGGATCTTCACAGACTTTCATGTTCTCCTGCTTGCATTCATCACGATCTTAACTTTGGCAAACCTTTCCAAAGCACAATCGAGTACTGGCAGTTTTCCTGGCCCGGCAGCTCGCGAAGGCAATCGTTCGATGGATGATTATGATCGGACGATCAATCGCATGAAGAATGATGCGAAAGCTACTAACGAACGAAGACGAAATCTATTTCCGCAAATAGACGAAGACTTCAAGAGAATTCAGGTGATCCATAACGAGTTAGCACGGATGATCCAGCCGGGCAAGGTTCTTAATTACGTTCGTTTAGCTGAGCTTACTGATGACATGAAGAAAAGAAGTTCTCGACTACGCGAAAATCTTGCGTTGCCAGAACCTGAAGAGACTCAGTCGCAACACACGCACAACGAACCAGTAGCTGCAGGTGATGTTGAGGAAAATATTTTTGTGCTGCATGACGTTGTTGTTAGATTTGTGGCTAATCCGATTTTTAAGAACCTCGGCGTAGTTGATGCGAAAGTCATCGAGTCTGCAAGCGAGGATCTTCACGACATTATCAGGATTAGTGAAGAGATTAAGAGAGAAGCGAAGATCCTAAGTAAATCCTCGAAGTGATCTTGCGGAACTTAAAATCATCTGAGCTTCAATTCGCGACATAAAAATGGGGGCGGGTTCTTGTCCGCCCCCAAAAACTGTGGTGAAGTGCTGATCACCACAACGAAGCAGTGACGTGTGCGCTGATTCTCAGAACGAATATCGCAATTGAATACGTCCTGAACGGAAACTCCGCAGCGTAGTGTTCGGTCCTCCATTAAGTTCGGGTTGATTGAAGAACGTGTTGAAGACGTCTCCATCGCTCAGCCCGCCAACAGTTGCTGTATCCCAAGTGAAGATCGGATGGTTGAAGACGTTGAAGAAATCCATACGAATTTCAAACTTGTCATTCTCCCATCGTGTGAACGGTATCTTGATCGCCTTAGTTAAGCTGACATCAAACCGACTCAAGCTTGGCGCCCGCAGTGTGTTGCGTCCGACAAGTCCCGTTCGAATGTTAGGATCAACCACAAAACGAGCATCCGCCAAGTTGATGGGCACTCCGCTGATATTCCAATAGCCCGTAGGCGACGGATCGAAATCGGGTGTGGTTGGATCCAGATCAAACCCGAGATCCGGTCCGACGGAGTTCGAAAACGCAACGCTGTTACGCGGTGCATTGGGATTATTCACGGCCGGACGATCATTTGTGGCTACGCCATCACCATTGATGTCGATGCCATTCAGGTAGGCCGTTTCCGGTGCCCCAGATTGAATTCGCCAGATTCCTGACAAAGTGAATCCATTTGTGATCGCATGGACATAACGATTGTCACTGAACGTTGGGACATCGTAGAGGAAAGTAAAATTAGCTGCGTGTGGCACATCGTAGCTGGCTGCACTTCGATCAGCTCTTCTTCCTCCAAATAAATTCAGCAGATCAGATGCTCGACTCGTACCACCTGAGGTTACAAACACCTCACTGTTTACGTCGTCGATTGCTTTCGACCAGGTATAAGCGAACCTGAAAAGCAATCCACTACGAAATCCACGTTCGAGCCTGGTCTGTAATGAATGATAATTCGAGTCCCCGGCGTTGGTTCGCGGTTGAATCGGTCCACGCTCCGGATGAATCCGAAGTCCCGTTGCCGGGTCTACAGGATTCAGCTCCTCATTCAAGAAGAGATGAATTCCGCGAGAGCCGACGTAAGCAACGTCCAAAATCATGTTCCAGGGAAGCTGGTGTTGTACGCCCAGGTTCCATACCAACGTCTTTGGGTTATGAAGATTGGTCGTGACCGTTGATTGAGTCGCGGTCAGACTCGGAGGTGGAGTAACCGTGGGTAATGTACCGGTGGCGTTCGCGAACCCTCGACCACCTGCGGTCGCACCTCGTGTAGTGACACCAATCGCATTTGGTGACGACGCCATCGTATTACTGAGGATATTGTTGAAATAGATGTCGTAGTTCACAGCGAAACCACCGCGAATGACAGTTCGATCCTGGCCCAACAATGAACTGAAGAACTTCGGTGTGTAAGCAAAGCCCACACGAGGTGCGAAGTTGTTCTTGTCTCGCTCAACTTCGCATCGCGTTAACAACGGAACGCCGAAACCGCAAAACGCAGGAAACGGTGCCGTATTCTGGGCTACCCCATACAACTCATATCGCAAGCCAAGGTTGAGAGTGAGGTTCGGTCGCACACGCCAATCATCATTGACGAAATACGCCTGATTGATCACGTCAGGATTATCGACGTTTTCGCCAAATACTTTTGATGCGAAGGTTCCCTGCGTACCCGAGAAGTTGTCCACGAAATTTCCAAATGCAGGAAAGGCGTCGACCGTAGAGGTTGCGGAGTTATTGGTGAAAGCGAGTAAGCCTTGAGTATTGATCGGAACGAACTGCTTAGCTCTTTGAACCATCACATCAAAGCCAGCTCGAATTGTGTGATCGCCGCGTGTGTGTGTGATCGTGTCCTGGAACTGGTAGTTATTGAAGATACGACCTTGCGGAAAGGTCGCATCGGGACCAATGCCAGTGACTTTTGAAGCGCTACCGCCAAAAGTAATTTGCGGCAAGCCGGCAAATTGTTCGGGGTTACGATAGTTGAAGAGCACATTGAAGCGACCATAACCAAACCGAAATTCGTTGGTTGTCTTCCCGGATAACATGCGCGTCCAGTTGATGTATGCATTCTGAATCAAGCTTGGCACGTCAACTTCCGTACCTGGAAATTGCAGCGTCGAAAACTGAGGAACCTGGTTGGCGAAGAGTTGATTGTCCGCTAGATAACGAACGGCAATATTGTCTTTGGTACTCGGCGTCCAGTCTACGCGAAACAGATATTGCGTATCATCAACAGGTTGCGCACTCGTTCGCGTAGCAGTACCGAACGCAATAGCCGGACGATTTCCACCTAGGGGAACCGTGAAGACACCAGTTGTGCCTCGTAGGTCGCCCACTGTCGCGAGGTACCGATCAACATTTGCATTTGAGCCGGAGGGAAAGAGTGCGCGAAGCTGTGCGAACCCGTCTGCAGTGGGTACGACTGGTGACGAAGTCACGCCCCCAGCTCGAAATGGAGACCATTGAATCGTGCCGAAGAAGAACAGTTTATTCTTGAGAATCGGACCTCCAACGGAAAAGCCGTAGTCGTTCTCGATCGTGACTGGTTTCTTTGTCAAACCGAGGCCGGCCTTCTCGAACGGTGATAAAGCGGACAGCTTGCTCGGAATGATTACGTCGTAAACTGAACCATGAAAATCGTTTGTTCCACTCTTCGTGATTACATTTACGACAGCACCACCCGCACGTCCATATTCAGCGGAGTAGTTACTGTTCAGCACAGATACTTCGTTGTACCCGTCCCTCAAGACGGGTTGATAGAACTGACCCGTGATTGAGTTATCGTTGTTGTCGAGTCCATCGATTAATTGATTGTTAGCGCGCGCGCGTAACCCGTTTACTGAGAATTCTGTTCCTTGAACAAAGCCACCAGCCAGGGGTCCGGGATCAACCACGCCCGGCAGTGTGAACACTAAATTGACCGGGTTCAGTCCTTGCACGGGAAGTTCAGTAATCTGTCGCGTACCAAGCGTATTGACGCGAGCACCATCCTGAGTTTGAAGTTCAACAGCGGTTCCAGAAGTAACTGTTACCACCTCGGCGGTATTTCCGATCTCCAATGCAACAGAAGCTTCAGCGGATTGGGCCGCTGCCACGATTACGTCACGTGTAACGGTCTTAAAGCCCGCAGCTGTTACGTCGAGTTTGTAGGTTCCCGGGTCTATCGCATCGAAACGATAGGTACCATCATCTTGAGATTTCGTTTCGCGCGAAACTCCAGTAGCCGTGTTGGTGACTTTGATTGTCGCGCCCGCTACGGAAGCGCCATTTGGATCGGTAACCGTGCCGACCACGAAGCCTTTACTGGTTTGTCCCGATATCTGGTGAACCAGAACGAGCAAGATCAAACCCAAGCAACCAGTTAGATATTTCAGTGTTGCCATGTGTCCTCCAATATTTTGGAAAATGCTTTTGGAAGTTTTTCATAACTGTCTGGGGGTTATTCGTGAGGGGCAACTACCAAGCCATGAGGTCAGGCGTTCCGAATCCGTGGACAGGAGAGATGAGTTTTTAGATTTGGATCACTTGACGTCCAAATCTCTAAATTTCTCCAAAAATGAAGAAGGCGCATGGGCCAAGATCGAATCCAAAATAGTGAACAGATTTAAAGAGTTGACGACGCAGCCTTGGATTAATCTCCATGATTACGGAGTTCGTCCGTGCATGCTGCTCAGATGATCAATAAAGGAGAAGATATTGGCGCGGGAACTCGAGTTGAAAATGTGCTGATGAACTGCGCGATCAAAGGACATCATAGATACTTCAAATAGTGAACTTGTTTCTTCTCTGCGCAACCTCTGCGTCCTCTGCGCCTCGGCGGTGAACATTGGTCAATCCCTAATCCAACCGATGAGTCGCAGAGGACGCAGAGGTTGCGCAGAGAAAATCCAAGACTCGTCCCATAAAACTAGCCTCGTCAGCAATGCGCATGATATACATGCGACGCCTTCCGACGTTTCAGCAATCAACGTCAACTACGAGCCATTCAAATCGCGCGCAATATTCATATGAAACGGATTCTGCTCTGCTTCGTTGCAAGTCTCTTAATAGTCACGAACATGCCTATTGCCGCCACATCTCAAACCTCTAATGGCAAATCATCATTCGCCATTCGCGCAGTGCTCGACGCCCAACGCGACGCGTGGAACAAGGGCGACATTGAAGGCTTCATGGATGGTTACGATCGATCTGACAACACCGTGTTCGTGTCCGGCGATAATGTAACCCGAGGTTGGAAGACGGTCCTTGAACGCTACAAAAAGAATTACGACACGCCTGAGAAGATGGGACAACTCACCTTTTCCGATCTTGAAGTGAACATGCTTAGCAAAGACACGGCAGTCGTGATCGGCAAGTGGCACCTAAAACGCTCCAATGACGAACCTCACGGGCGATTCACATTGATATTCAAGAAGACTGGCCACGGCTGGCGCATCATTCACGACCATACGTCGTCGGCGTAAGATTAATCCGAGTCTCGTTAGCACCAACACGCCTATGGCTGACGATCTTCAATCAACAAACCTTCAACGCGTCGAGCGAGAAGTTGAAGAGCGCAGTGCCGTCTTTAATAAGGAGCTGGGCCTCTTCGATTTGGTTCTCACGCAAGTGGTCTTTGTCGTTGGTACGATCTGGGTAGGTCACGCCGCAAAGCTAGGTTCTCAGCAGAACATCTTCTGGATCCTCGCCATAATCACCTTTTACCTTCCGCTCGCTGCCGTGGTCATTTTCCTGAACAGGTTGATGCCTCTCGAAGGTGGTCTATACCAGTGGGCCAAGATGGCGTTCAACGATTTCGTTGCTTTCATGGTTGCATGGAACCTCTGGGTGTTTGCGATTTCAATTCTCGCGGGCATCGGCCTGGTTGTGACGACGAATTTTTCGTACGCCATTGGGCCGCAGGCGGCGTGGATGAAGGAAGCACACGTTCTGATTGTCCTTGTCAGTTTCGTGTTGGTGGTTTCGATGGTGCTCGCTTCTTTGCGTGGACTGCGACTCGGTAAGTGGGTCCACAATGCCGGCGGACTGATGTTGATGATTACGTTTGCGGCGCTGATTGTGATGCCGTTTGTCGCGCTAATGAAAGGCACGATCACTGAATACCATCCTTTCGATATCCAGGTGCCTAAATTGACTGCCTATAACGTCAACGTGTACAGCAAACTCGCGCTCGGTGCGTTAACCGGCTTCGAATACATTGCGATCCTTGCCGGTGAGACTAAAGCACCAGCACAAAACATTGGACGCTCAGTCATGATTGCTGCACCGATAATTGCGGTCATGTTCATTCTTGGCACCAGTTCTGTACTGGCTTTCGTCACGCCGGCAAACGTTGATCTAATCAGTCCAATTCCACAGTCATTAACACTTGGGTTTGGCTCTTCAGGGTGGGTGGGCAAGCTAGTCACCTTTACGATCATTGGCGTGGTCGTTCGACAAATCGCGTTGATGAGCATCTATTTCGCGGGCAATACACGTTTACCCATGGTAGCTGGTTGGGACAGTCTGTTACCGAAGTGGTTCACAAGATTGCATCCAAGATACAAAACACCAGTCAACTCAATTCTGTTCGTGGGTGCTGTGACTCTGGTACTGGGTTTTCTTAGCTTGACCGGCGTTGGCGCACAGGAAGCATTTCAATCTTTAGACAACGCCGGCGGCGTGTTCTATGCGACAACTTATCTGGCTCTGTTCGCGATTCCTCTGTTTGGAATGAAAGCTTTTGGCGTTCGCTCACCGCTCTGGCTAAAGATTGCGTGCGCATCGGGATTTATGGTGACCCTCATTTACATTGCGTTCACCGTTGTACCCATCATCGATGTCGAGAGTCGCTCAGGTTTCGCTGTGAAGATTATTTCGGTGGTCGTGATCGCGAATGTGGTCGGTGTTGGTGTCTATAAGTTAGGAACGCGACGTTCTATGATTCAAACCGTTGAGAGGAGGTAATGGTAGTGTCGTCAATAATTCTCTGCGTTAAGCCTGCGGTCTAGCGCAGTAAGAAATTCGGAAGTCATAGGTCAACGCTGAGACGCGGAGGCGCGGAGGTTACGCAGAGAAAAACTCTGACAGGGCATTACCAGTCTCATTATGGGAAATCTTAACTTTGGGCGTGTAATCCTGGGTGGCCTCGTCGCCGGGCTGGTTATCAACATCGGCGAGTTCCTGCTGAACGAAGTAGTGTTCAAACAGCAAATGGAGGAGATGGCGAAGAAGTTAAACGTCGAAATGCCTGGTGGTAGTTTCATTGCCATCGCGGTCTTGATTACCTTCATCCTGGGCATAGTCATCGTGCTCACGTATGCGCTCATTCGTCCTCGATTGGGTGCCGGCCCGAAAACAGCAATCGTCGCGGGACTGATCTGTTGGTTCGGCATTTATGTCTATTCCGGTATCCTAAACAGCTTGTTCTTTGGCCTGGGTATTCATCTGCTCGTGATAGGAATGGCCTGGGGATTAGCTGAATACCTTCTCGGCGCTTTGTTAGGGAGCTGGCTTTACAAAGAAAGTTAACATCTGATCGTTGTCCAAATCACTCGCAATACTCAACTGCTCGCAAGTGGTGACGCTCGCTGGTCCGACTCGTCCGCGAACCGGTGTCGAACTGAGCGAACTTTCAATCGTGGCACCCGGTGCATTACTCGTTCGCAATTCACAAATTGAACGAGTCGATAATCCCAGGACAATCGAATCTCTAATTGACGCTGACTGCACAGTAGTCGATGCAGGCGGACGCGTTGTGATGCCCGGCTTTGTCGACGCTCATACGCATCCGGTTTTTGCCGGTACTCGAGTTGATGAGTTTGAAGAACGTTCGCGCGGCGCGAGCTACCTGGAGATCGCGTCCCGCGGCGGTGGCATTCAGTCAACTGTAAACAAGACCCGTGGGGCAACGCCGGGCGAACTCGTCACTGCCGGAACCCGATACGCCGACTGGTTTCTTCGATGTGGCACAACCACTGTCGAGGCAAAGTCAGGCTATGGATTGTCACTCGAAGACGAATTAAAGATCCTGAGAGCGATTCGGGAGCTCGACAGAAAAACTCCACTGCGATACGTACCGACGTTTCTGGGCGCGCATAGTGTTCCTCCGGAATACAAATCTCGCAGGAATGATTACGTTTCGTTAATCATCGACGAAATGTTGCCGCGAGTTGCCCAAGAGAAGCTGGCCGAATTTTGCGATGTATTTTGCGAGGAAAAGGTTTTTACGAATGATGAGTCGTGGAAGATTCTTTCGGCGGCGCGTTGTAATGGTCTTGGCTTAAGGATGCACGCCGATCAGCTTTCGCTCTCCGGGGGCGCCAAACTGGCTGCAGAGTTGGGGACTCTCACGGCGGATCATTTAGAGCACACCGACTCAGAAGGTATCGTCGCACTGAAAGCGGCAAATGTTCAGCCGATACTGTTGCCGGGATCGGTTTACGCACTGGGGTCGTCGCGATATCCGGCAGCACGTGCGATGATCGATGCCGGGCTGGCGGTAATTCTCGCGACTGATTTTAATCCCGGGTCTTCGCCTACGCCTTCGATGTCAATGGTTCTTTCGTTAGCATCTACTCAGATGAAGATGACACCAGCTGAATCGATTACTGCAGCGACAATCAATCCGGCGTACAGTTTGAATCGTGGTAACAAGATTGGTTCACTTGAACCAGGAAAGAATGCCGATTTCGTGATTCACGATTGCGACGACTATCGCGAACTCGCTTACTTCTTTGGAGTCGAACACACTTGGCAAGTTTATGTTGGTGGAGAGTTGATCTCAGGTCTCGGAGATCGCAGATTTAAGATCTCAGATCTCAAAAATTAGATAGATCAAGATCAAGTTTGAGATTATTTAGGGTCCAAAAAAAATCGTTGACGCTCACATACTTGTATCTTATGATCGGTTGCAACACTGGAAAGGAGGTGATTCTAAATATATGAGTTCTAATCACAGTGAGGTGGCTGCGGCCTGACCTCTGAACCAGCACTCGTTAGGATTTTGGTTCAGTAGTCTCTCTGCATAGTGCTCCTCCTTTCTGGAAGTTGCACACAGTCAGCTCAGGCCAATCCCAACAGTCTACCGAAGCCGTCCACGAGAAATCGTGGACGGCTTTATTATTATTGCCGATCTCTGATTGCTGATTGCCGATTTCGAAAACCCAATCGACAATTTGCCATCGGAAATCGGCAATGCAGTAGTTCGCTTGACCACCAACCATCGCAATGAGAAATTAGACTCTCCCCAAGTTTGGAGTAGATTTTGGCATCTGCTGAGTCCCCCGTCTTTCACGATCCAAAAGGCCGACGCTGGCGACGAGTCAAGCGCACATGGCTATTTTTTGCCGTTGTCGTGACAGGTCTTGCCGTGGTTTTCATTGCAAGTGTTCTCGCCAACCCGGTACTTCCTAGTTTCAACCTACGCCAATTAGACATTCTTCCAAAGACCTCTGATCTCAAACCGAAGGCGCCTAACGTTCCGACCAATCCGGTTGAGCAAAAGGCGAAAAAAGCCCAGGCTGAACTCCAGCGAGAAACAGCCAAACTAAAGCACGTCGTTCCTGGCAAGAGACGCTCGCAACTCCAAATCATCCCGCCTCCTGTTGCGTTGCCAACGCCGATCATCCCAACCTCGCGTCCGCTTTCAATTGGTTTCTACGTCAACTGGGACGACTCGAGTTATGAATCACTGAAACGGAACCTTGATCATCTCGACTGGATTATACCCGCGTGGGTAACCCTTCAAGACATAACTCCTACTAATCCAAACCCCATCGTTTCAGACTTACAGAATGGCGTAGAAGCTCTGAACTTGATTCGCGACACGCGCCCACAGGTAACGATTCTGCCGATGGTGCAAAATGTTTCAAACGAAAAGTTTGACAGCGCTCTACTCGGACGCATGGTGTCTGACGAGTCTCACAGACAACAACTCATTAAGGCACTATTGAATTTCGTGCAGAGCAACAAGTTTGGCGGCGTTTGTATTGATTTCGAAGAGCCGCCTACTTCGGCCCAGTCAAACCTGCTGACCTTTATGCAGGAGCTACACACCACTTTTAGCGCAAACAAGTTGTTGGTAACCCAGGCTGTCCCGTTTGCTGATGCCGCCTGGAATTACAAGGCCTACAACGCGGCATCTGATTACTCAATCTTGATGGCTTACGATCAGCACTACGCAGGAAAAGAACCGGGACCGGTTGCTGCGCAATCATGGTTTGAACAAACACTGGTTGATCGGATGAAGGGTTTGAATCCAGCGAAGACCATAGTCGCGATTGGGAGTTACGGATACGACTGGAGCAACATGGAGTCGGAAGGGAAGACCGTAACTTTTCAGGAAGCGCTGATCACAGCCCGCGAGTCAGAGGCCACGCCGGCTTTCGACCCCGAAAGCAAGAATCTGTTTTTTGAGTACGACGAAGAAGACGGTTCTCATCATACGGTCTGGTTTCTTGATGGTGTAACTGCCTATAACCAGATGCGTGCCGCAAGTGGATACAAACCCGCCGGATTTGCGATCTGGCGTCTTGGTTCCGAAGACCCGTCGATCTGGTCGATACTGGGAACAAATAAAGCTACAACGCCTGATGCGTTGCGGAAGATCGAGTACGGCTATCTCGTCGACTTCGAAGGTAATGGGGAACTTCTTGATGCAATATCACGTCCGCAGAGTGGGCAAAGAAATATTGAGGTCGATCCCGCATCAGGTTTTATAAAGTCGGAACAGATAACTTCTTCTCCATCTTCGTATGTGGTCGAACGAACCGGAGATCGGCCCGGACTAATCGCGTTAACGTTCGACGACGGACCAGATCCGCAATGGACGCCGGCCATTCTGGATATTCTCAAACGAGAGAATGTGCCTGCGACCTTTTTCATCATTGGCAAAAATGGACAGGCGTATCCCGATCTGTTGCGTCAAATCGTGAACCAGGGGCATGAGATAGGAAACCACACCTTTACTCATCCGAACCTGGGTGAAATGCCTTTGCGAGTTACGGAACTCGAGTTAACTGCCACCCAGCGCCTGATCGAGTCAGTAGTTGGACGTTCCACTGTCCTCTTCCGTCCACCTTATTTTGGAGACGCCGAAGCTGACAAACCGCAGGAAGTTGAGCCCGCCTTACTAGCTAAAAGCATGGGCTACATCATGGTGGGTCTGCGTATCGATCCGGACGATTGGCAGTTGCCGGTCACCGCAGATCAGATCGTCAATCGCACTGTTGAACGTGCCATGGATTCGAATCCAGAAACACGTGGCCAGGTTGTCTTGCTTCATGATTCAGGTGGCGATCGCTCCGCAACGATCGAAGCCCTGCCTCGCCTGATTCATGAACTCAAAGCACGAAACTTTCGCTTTGTCGCTGTCTCTGATCTCGCGGGTTTATCAAGAGATCAGGTGATGCCCGTTATCCCAACCAATGAACGCGTGTTTACTCGTGCGGATGCACTAACGTTCTTTTTCCTTTCAACAGGAGGCTGGATGCTGCAGTGGGTTTTCCTGATCGGCATTCTGCTGGGATTGGGTCGACTATTGTTTGTTGGTTCACTTGCATTTGCCCAGTGGTTACGCTCCCGCAAGCGCGAACGATTACATTCAGGCAGTGATTATTCACCTTTAGTTTCGGTAATTGTTCCGGCTTACAACGAAGAGCTGGTGGTGAGTAACACGATTCAGAGTTTGTTGGCTTCAGACTATGCGAACTTTGAAGTAATCGTTGTTGACGACGGCTCGCAGGACAACACGAGCAAGGTGGTGACCGATAATTTTGGCGGCGATGAACGCGTCAGACTTTTGACGTTACCAAACGCCGGCAAGGCTGCGGCTCTAAATACCGGGTTAACACACGCACGCGGCGACATCATCGTTGCGCTCGATGCGGATACACTCTTCGCGCCGCAAACGATCAGCGCTCTCGCACATCGTTTCTATGATTCGTCAATGGGTGCGATTGCCGGCAACGCCAAAGTTGGAAACCGGATAAATATCGTCACTCGCTGGCAAGCGCTCGAATACATCACATCACAGAACATGGACCGCCGCGCGTTCGCAAGTCTTAACTGTATTACCGTTGTTCCCGGAGCTGTCGGTGCGTGGCGAAAAGACTTAGTGGAAAAGGCTGGCGGTTTTCCGTCTGACACGCTGGCGGAGGATCAGGATCTCACGCTGCAGATACGACGACTTGGTTACAAGATTGGTTATGAGGAAACTGCGATCGCCTGGACCGAGGCTCCCGATCGTCTGAAGACTCTCGCGCAACAGCGATTCCGCTGGGCATACGGTACGCTCCAGTGTATGTGGAAACATCTCGACGCATTATTCCGTTTGCGCTACGGAACGCTTGGCTTTGTCGCCATGCCGAACGTTTGGATCTTTCAAATTTTGTTTCCACTAATTTCGCCCGTGATGGATCTAATGTTGATCTACACGCTGGTTTCTACTGCGTTTGATCGCTGGCAGCAGCCCACCGGGTATTCATCAACGAATCTTCAGCAGGTGCTTTTCTACTACGCATTGTTCCTCGCGATTGATTGGTTATCATCGTGCTTCGCTTTCGTGCTCGAGAGAAAGGAACGGTGGCGCTTGTTGTGGTGGTTGTTCCTGCAAAGGTTCTGTTATCGACAGGTGATGTACTACGTAATGATCAAGTCGGTAGCAATGGCTATACGAGGACCAGTTGTTGGGTGGGGAAAGCTGGAGAGGAAGGCGACCGCGGAAGCCCAGCCTTAAAGAATTTCGGATTAGGGAGTTCGGATTGCGGATTTTTGCGGTGTACTGCCGATCGGGTAATCTGCAATCCGCAATTCGAAATCCCAAATCCCAATTTCCAGTGCTATAGTCTCGCTTCATCTACTCGGAGCCTGACTAATGGAAAACTCACCAAGCCCGATCCAGTGGGCGAAGGTAATAGACCATACACGCTGCATCGGTTGTCACGCCTGCACGACTGCTTGCAAATCTGAGAATGTAGTTCCTCTCTCGGTCACGCGAACCTACGTAAAGCACGTAGAGATCGGTGTGTTTCCCCACGCACGTCGTGCTCACCAGGTAACACGTTGTAATCAATGCGCGCATGCTCCGTGCGTAACCGCTTGCCCAACAACGGCAATGTTCAAACGCGCCGACGGCATTGTCGATTTTGATAAGTCAATCTGCATCGGTTGCAAAGCGTGCATGGCGGCTTGTCCCTATGACGCAATCTTTATCAATCCCGAAGATCACTCGGCTGAAAAATGCAATTTCTGCGCGCACCGGATCGACGTCGGCCTTGAACCGGCCTGTGTCGTAGTATGTCCAACCCAAGCGATCCTGGTCGGCGATTTAAACGACGACTCTTCTTATGTCGCGCAGATTGTTGGTCGTGAAGCGGTTTCAGTCAGGCGTCCTGAGAAAGAAACACTTCCAAAGCTCTTTTATAAAGGGGCACACCAGGCGACGCTCGATCCGATCGCGGCGCGTCGACCCGATGGCGGGCTCTTTATGTGGAGCGAGCAGCTTGAGACTTCCGGCCATGTCGTGTCTGGTAATCCGCAATACAACAACTCGTCAGCCGCGGCCTTGCTTTCATACGACGTCGCGCACTCGATTCCGTGGGACTGGCGCGTCAGTTTGTACACTTGGACCAAGGGTATTGCTTCAGGAGTTTACCTGGTCGCCGCGTTGCTGGTTGCTTTTGGCTATTTAAGTCCTGCTAGTCCGCTCTGGGTATGGGTCGCGCCCGTTGTTTCCGGAGCTTTCCTCGGAATTACTGGAGGTCTCCTGGTTTGGGATCTTGAACATCCCGAACGCTTTCATTTGATTTTCACACGGCCACAATGGCGCAGCTGGCTGGTGAAAGGGGCGTTCATCATTGCGGGTTACACACTCATCCTTGCGCTGCACTTCCTTGCAAGTCTGATGGGATGGAAATCACTTCATCGAGTCCTCATTGTTCCGGGAATTCCACTTGCGGTAATGACTGCGGTCTACACGGCCTATTTATTCGCGCAAGCAAAAGCTCGCGACATGTGGCAAAACCCGCTGCTACCACCGCACTTGTTTGTGCAAGCTCTGTTGCTTGGATCTGCAGTGTTGTTGCCTCTTTCAATCTTTACGAATGTGATCAGTATTCACTCGGCTCCAGCAGAGCAACCGTTAACATGGTTACTGGCAGTTTCGAGTTTGCTTCACGTTCTGATGGTCTGGGGCGAAGTATCATTAACGCATCCGACTGCACATGCACGACTGGCTATTTGGGAAATGGTTCGTGGTCGTTACAAGAGCGACTTCTGGATTGGAACGGCGCTGTCTGTATTAGGTGGACTACTTCCGTGGTTGTCGCTCTTGAATGTTGTGTCGCCGACGCTGGGTGTGGCTGGCGCACCCTTAGCCGTGATCGGCCTGATGCTTTACGAGAATGCTTACGTACAAGCAGGCCAATCGGTGCCGTTGGCTTAAGTGGCACAGACTTCAGTCTGTGCCGGCTGGAGTAATTTCTAATCGCAGCGATCACAGTAAGTAGCACAGACTTCAGTCTGTGCTGGCTGGAATAATTTCTAATCGCAGCGATCACAGTAAGTAGCACAGACTTCAGTCTGTGCTGGCTGAAGTAATTTCTAATCGCAGCGATCACAGACTAAAGTCTGTGCCACCAGCTTTGATTAGATAGTTCTCTACAACACAATCACGTAAAATCCTGCCAGGGAATTCTTCTATGAGTACGAAAACCGAAGCCACAGTGGACGACCTCTACCGAGTCCCTGAACACGGCAAAGCAGAATTAGTAAATGGGGAGTTGGTCCTCATGTCACCAACCGGAGGTGTGCCTGGCCAAGCTGCGGGCAAAATCTATATCAGCTTGAATGAGTATGAAGAACGAGTTGGTGGAGGTTATGCCTTTCCTGACAACGTTGGGTTCATAGTCAATCTTCCTCACCGTCGATCGTTTAGCCCGGATGCTGCTTTCTACAAAGGAGAGTTGCGGGGCGGACTCTTTCTCGAAGGCGCTCCAATATTCGCTGTCGAAGTACGGAGTGAAGAAGATTACGGTCCTGCTGCTGAGAAAAAGATGGCACAGAAACGGGTTGACTATTTTGCGGCAGGAACGTTGGTAGTCTGGGACGTTGATGTTTTTAGAGCCAGGGTTGTTCGCGTGTATCGGATTAGTGATCCTAACTCACCAACTATCTACTAGGTTGATCAAACAGCAGAAGCTGAGCCCGCGGTTCCGGGCTGGTCGGTTGTTGTGCGACAGATTTTTTCCTGAAAGCAGCGTAAGTGGCACAGACTTCAGTCTGTGCCGGCTGTAGTAATTTCTATTGGCGGCAATCACAGACTAAAGTCTGTGCCATTCAAGTAAACAGATGAAAGATAACGAAACCTTCTATCCTGGCCCATCGCGCATTCATCTCGCGGCCTTCCCACCAAAGGAACGCTGGAACGACTGGACTGAACTCGATTCACGCGCCTGGCCACAACGCAAAGAACGTCACTACTCCCTCGTTCCAACCACCTGCTTCAACTGCGAGTCAGCGTGCGGACTTCTCGCTTACATCGACAAGGTAACCGGCGAGGTCCAAAAGTTCGAAGGCAATCCCGAACATCCAGGTTCGCGTGGTCGCAATTGCGCTAAAGGTCCGGCCACACTTAACCAGGTTACCGATCCCGATCGAATTCTTTATCCACTTAAACGCGCAGGCAAACGTGGTGAAGGAAAGTGGGAGCGCACGACCTGGGACGAAGCACTCGACACTATCGCTGCTCGCATTCGCAAAGCGATCGTCGAAGAACGTCGCAACGAAATCATGTATCACGTTGGACGTCCCGGTGAAGACGGCTTCACCGAACGCATTCTCGCCGCGTGGGGAGTCGACGGTCACAATTCACATACAAACATTTGCTCGTCAGGCAGTCGTGAGGGTTATCAACTTTGGATGGGGCTTGATCGGCCGAGTCCGGATCACGCCAATGCTAAAGTCATCCTGCTAATCAGTGCCCACCTTGAATCAGGTCACTACTTCAATCCACACGCGCAACGAATCATCGACGGTAAGACCAATGGCGCAAAGCTGATCGTCTTCGACACTCGGCTTTCTTCGACAGCCACGCACGCTGATTACTGGATTGCACCGTATCCCGGTTCGGAAGCCGCAATCCTGTTGGCGATTGCAAACTATCTGATTCAAAACAATCTCTACGACCGCGAATATGTGGAGACGTGGTGGAACTGGAAGGAATACCTGAAAAGCAATTCCGAGTTTCAGGTTTCGAGTTTCGAGTCGTTTGAGCAGGCTTTGAAAGAGATTTACAAGGAGTACACGTTCGGGTTCGCCGCTAAAGAATCGGGTGTAGATGCGAAAGTCATCGAAGAGATCGCCAAACTCGTCTCAACTGCCGGAACGCAGTTCTCGAGTCATAACTGGCGCAGCGTTGCTTCAGGTGTCAGCGGCGGGTGGATGGTAGCGCGCTGTCTATTCTTTATAAACGCATTGCTCGGCGCCATTGCCACTGAAGGCGGTGTCTATCCGAACGCATGGAACAAGTTTGTCCCTCGTCCAATCTATACGCCACCACACCCGAAGATGTGGAACGAAACAACCTGGCCACGAGAGTATCCACTTTCAATGAATGAGATGTCGTTCCTCCTTCCACACTTCTTAAAAGACGGACGTGCAAAACTCGATACCTACTTTACGCGCGTCTATAACCCGGTCTGGACCAACCCTGATGGGTTCTCCTGGATCGAAATGTTGACGGAGCCAGATCTCGTCGGTTGTTATGTAGCGCTCACGCCAACGTGGAATGAAACGTCGTATTACGCTGATTATGTTCTGCCGATGGGTGTTGGTTCAGAACGTCATGATCTTCACTCCTACGAAACGCACGACTCGCAATGGCTGGGTTTTCGGCAACCAGTGATGAAGGCTTTGAAGCAACGTGAGGGAAACGTCGTCACGGATACGCGCGAGGTCAATCCCGGCGAGGTTTGGGAAGAGAACGAATTCTGGCTTGAACTAACATGGCGAATCGATCCTGACGCCAGTCTCGGCATTCGACAATTTGCTGAATCGAAGAAGAACCCAGGCACGCGTTTGGGCGTCGACGAATACTACGAATGGATCTTCGATAACTCAGTACCGGGACTCCCTGAAAGGGCGGCCTCGGAAGGTCTGAGGCCGCTGGAATTCATGCGACGTTACGGCGCTTTTGAAGTTAAGAATAAGATTGGAAAAATCTACGACGAACCTGTTGGTGAAGAAGAATTGGAGGACGTGTGTGTGGATCAACTTGGTCGAGTCTTCACTCGTGCACCAAAGCCAGCCGGACCAAACATTGTTCCCGTGCCATTGCCTGATGGTGATGACGAAGGTCGTCGACTCGTTGGCGTGAAGATTGGCGACAGAATTAAGCGCGGATTCCCGACACCGAGTGGTCGCCTTGAGTTTTTCTCACCAACGCTTAGCGAATGGGGCTGGCCTGAATATGCAATCCCGACATATTTCAAGAGTCACGTACATCCCGATAACCTCGAAGAAGGTCAGACAATTCTGATTTCGACTTTTCGACTGGCTGTGCAGATTCACACGCGAAGCGCAAACGCAAAGTGGTTAAATGAAATCGCACACACTAACCCTCTGTGGATTCATCCAAGTCACGCAAAGAAGGTCGGCGTGAAAACCGGAGACCTCGTGCGCGTTGAAACGGAGATTGGTTACTACGTAGTGCCGGCCTGGGTTACGGAAGGAATTCGTCCGGGCATAGTTGCCTGCAGTCATCACATGGGCCGTTGGAAACTGACCGAAGAGGGATCGAAACAGTTGATGGCGACGGTGAAACTCGATCACAAAGGAAGCGAATGGGGATTGAAACGTGAACGTGGCGTCGAGCCTTACGAATCAAGCGATGCTGATACTCTGCGCATCTGGTGGAAGGATGCCGGTGTTCATCAAAACATGACCTTTCCGGTTCACCCTGATCCGATCTCCGGCATGCACTGCTGGCATCAGGCAGTTCGAGTACGTGTGGCCGAAGAAAACGACAAGGCAGGTGATATCTTTGTCGACACGGCCAAGTCTCGCCAGGTTTATAAGAAGTGGTTAGCGATGACGAAATCGGCGGATCAATATTCACCGGATAAAACACGGCGGCCCTACTGGATGCTGCGTCCGTTGAAGCCTTCACGGGAGTATTACAGATTGCCGTAGGTTGTGCTTGGTGCTTTGATCTTTGTGCTTTGTACTCAATGCGAAGATCAAAGCTCTAAGTACATACGATGACGAAACACAAAGTTCAAAGCACAAAGCTCTAAGAACAAAAAACCATGTATTTCAAACAATTCTATCTCGC
>Ga0157378_10001299_pt1 | contig 22465 bp, 14 predicted proteins | sample M65metaG_FD_115309 | JGI IMG/M metagenome (GOLD analysis project Ga0157378, IMG submission 115309) | Miscanthus rhizosphere microbial communities from Kellogg Biological Station, Michigan, USA - M6-5 metaG | ecosystem: Host-associated > Plants > Roots > Rhizosphere > Soil | place: USA: Michigan...
AGACCAAGCACGGCTGCTGCGTTTCGTGGCGCTATTTCGTACGCGGGCCAATGCTTCATCGCGACTCCCGGAGAATGATCGCCATAACGGTCCATACAGCGATGTGCCTCAACCGCCTACTTCAACGCCTGAATCAAAGCGATTTTGGCCTGGTGATTTTCTCCGATCAGCATGCTCGGCGGATTGGTCTTGTCGTACGTGCGAACGCGGCGAATGTTCGTGTTCGGGTTTGGAAGGAGATACTGGATCATCTTGCCCGTCTTGGGATCCAGGCGCGTGACATTGTCAGTCGGCGTCCCCCCCGTCCATGCAAATCCGGCGGCGTCGAGCGCGGCTCCGTATGGATCGTCGTCTCCAAGGGCTGCCCACTCCTCGAATTTCTTGGTCTTGGTGTCAAAATGTCCGATCTTCTTGGCATTAATTTCGGCAAACCAGAGCTGATCGTTTTCGGCCATCTCGATACGGTGCGGGAATGACATTGGCGTCGGGGTTGCGAATAGTTCTGTTTTGCCCGTTCTGGAGTCGATCGATCCGATGTAGCGATTGCCCGTATCGCCCCAATAGCAGGTGCCTTTCGAATCCATGGCCACGCCGTACATGAAGTGAGTGTCCTTCTCACCGTTGGGGCCAACGCCGTTACGCGTACCCAGATCGAATTTCCAGCCCGGATACGCTGGATATCCCTTTACGACTCCGGTCTCCGGATCCAGGATAAAAATGTTGCGATTAAATGGATCGTCGAAGCAGACCGTGCCGTCTTTTCCCACCGCGATAAATGTGTTGCGCACATATTCATTGTCGAAATCTTTGGGAATGCGATAGGACGTGATTTTTTCGGTCTTTTTGTCCATGGTGGCGACTCCGCCCTGGAACGCGCGGCCGATCCAGGGATTGCCCTTGGGATCGAGTGCCACTCCTAATGAACCGTGCGGAAACCCGGGCTTGATCTCAGGCAAAGGCCATTCCTTATACTCACCCGTGCGCGGGTCAAGCCGCCCGATAATCGGGGCGATGAAATCGGCGTACCAGATCATGCCTTCGGAATCCATAACCGCATCGTGCGGTTCGCCATCGCGCCTGGGCATATCGAACTCGGTGATAATGACTTTCGTGGATTCTCCTTTGGGGCGAGGACTCGGCTTGAATTGATAATCCCACTCTGACTTTGTACTGAGATTGATCGTGGCCAGGTAGTTTGCCAGTGCCTCGTCATTTTTCTGCAGCGGCATCTTAAAGGGAAGACTTTCGGGATGGATGTCGTTTGCCGATGGGGTGTGATTTCTCATCCGTAGAATCGTTGCCTTCCACTCCTCGGGGTCGTGTGTGCTCTTCAGAATTCGAGACATGCTATGGCACACGCCGCATTCAGCGAGTGAACGAGCCTGTTCGCCGGGAAGGCTGTTCACGATTTCAGCCGGAGTTAGCTGGTCGACCAGGACAAAGTTCGAAACTTTCTGGAGTTTGAGGTCTACCTTGGTCGTATCTGTGCCAACCGTGACGGGCATGCTGCGATTCGGAACTTCGTATCCGGTGGCCCTCACGGAAAGCGTATATTGGCCGGGTTTTATTTTGTCGGCGGGAAACGCATATTGGCCCTGGGCGTTGCTAACCACCGTTATGGTGATGTTGCCAGTGGCCTGTTTCGCTTTCACCAGGACGCCTTCCATGGGTCCTTCGGCGTCCGAACTCACGATGCCAGTCAAGGAGACGGAGGACTGACTGAATGCGGGAAGCTGCAGCAAAAAACAGGCGATGAATCCAAATAAAATTAAACGTACTGTTGCCCTCATAAATGTCTCCTTGTTCTGTCCCGGCTTTCTGTGCAAGGGTCTCCACGCAGAGAATCCTTGGAACTCAAGTATATACAAGCCTTTGGGAACGAAAAGTACCTGAATAAAATTTCATCTTCGGTTCATTTTGAATATTTGAGCCGATGCTAGCTTGACCTGCGTCTATACTTTCGGGAATCGACTGCGATCGTCACAGTAATTGCTGAATAAGCGAAGAGGGTCGTCGAAATGGTCAGGATGAAGAGAATGTTGTACTTGGCAGTGTTCGTTTTCAGCGCGGCTTTCGGCGCAACGACAACCCTGACCGCACAGACAGCTTTGACCGGAATCGTGAGTTCGGATGCCGAGCCTCGCATGGAAGGCGTTGTGGTCAGCGCCAAGAGGGTAGGAAGCCAGATCACCGTAAGCGTGCTCAGCAATCACGAAGGGCGCTATACATTTCCCGCGGACCGGTTAACGCCCGGACAATATGACGTCCGAATCCGTGCCACTGGTTTTGAGGCGGCAGATCTGAACATGGTCGCGACCGTAAAGGACAAAGGCGCGAGCGAACTGAACATCAAGCTGGTCAAAACCGAGAATCTGGCGGCTCAACTCACTTCCGCGGAATGGGTCATGAGCGCGCCGGGAACGCAAGCGCAGAAGGAGAAGCTTTATCGGGACTGCGTGCTGTGCCACACGCTATCGCCGGTTTTGTCCAGCACCTATAACGCCGAGGAATGGAAGACGACGCTGGTACGCATGTATAACTGGTCCGAGGGCGGGTCTCTCCAGAAACCCTTGCGAGCGCCGCTTCGAGCGGGTTCGCGGCCCGGGGACGAGGAATTTGCGCGTTACCTGAGTACTATCAATCTCAGCTCCAGTCCAACACACAATTTTGAGCTTAAGACCCTGCCGCGCCCTCATGGCGATGACACCAAAGTCATCATCACGGAATACGATCTGCCTCGGCCGGATGCCGAGCCCCACGAAGCGGTCTCAGACAAAGATGGCATGGTGTGGTATTCGGATGAAGCGGAAGGCATTCTCGGCCGCCTGGACCCCAAAACCGGAAAAACGAAAGAGTGGCAGAATCCATCCACACGGCCGGGATTTCCGGGCGGCTTTCATGATCTGGAACTCGATCGCGACGGCAATCCCTGGGCGGGCAGGCACGAATACAACGGCGTCGCGATGTTCGACAAGAAGACCGAGAAATTCACCAATTACACCATACCGAACGTCAGTCCCCACACGCGCCCCACATTTATATCTCTCCGGACGGATGGAAAAGTATGGCTGAAAGATAATGCTGATTACAAGATAATCAAATTCGACCCCAAAACCGGCGAATTTACTCCTTATGAAGAGTATCCGCCGGAATTGAAGCTGACCAGCGAGGAGCCGGCCACGGTTGGGGGCACGCGCTCCGGCCAGGTGCATCACAGTATTTATGGAATGAACACGGATTCTCAAGGGAACGCTTACGGAGCGGACATCGGTGTGGGAAATATCATCAGGCTCGATGCGGAAACGGGGAAGACGACCATGTACCCGACTCCCACTCCAAACTCAGGCCCGCGCCGGATGCACGTGGATTCCAGCGACCGACTCTGGATCGGAGAATGGTGGGCGAATCAAATCGCGATGTTCGATCCCAAGACCGAAAAATTCCAGGAATGGTCCGTCCCGATTCCCTGGTATGGTCCCTACGACGCCGTGCTCGACAAGGCGGGGAATGTCTGGACCGGTTCGATGAGCAGCGATACGATTTTGCGATTGAATCCCAAGACCGGAGAGTACCGGCAGTACCTGATGCCCCTCCTCGGAATCAACGTGCGCCGGATTGACGTCGATAACAACGGAAAAGCGCCCGTATTTTGGGTGGGAGAGAACCGCCAGGCGAAAATCGCCAAGGTGGAGCCTCTGGACTGAGAACTAGAGGAGGCGCCTCCCTTGGCGATTCCGAATTTCCGTGGATCAAATTCTTGTTCGTCTGGCGTCAGTAGTCGGGAACGTTCTTCGTGTCCATATTCTTCCGGATGCGTGTCTGCGCGCTTAAGGCAATCTTCCACTCGGGATGCTTCTCGTCGCCGCGGTTGACGAACAGCCGCATGACCCAAGTTACCGGTTTGGTCCCGCGCCCCTGCAGATTCTGTTGGATGACGACATTGTTGAAGGTGAACATCTTCATCTGCATCACCGGCTCTCCTGAATTGCCGCCATCTTCTCCGTAAATTTTTCGCGCCTGGGCGAGTTCGGCGACGTGCTGCAGCATCGGCAGATCCATGCCCGCGGTAATCGTTTCATGGTAGACATCGGAATGGGAAGCCCACACTTCGGCATTGGGATGCCATTCGCTGTTTTTCAGTATGAGCCAGGTTTTTAGTACTTCCGCTTGCGACGCGTCGGCGGGCTTGAATTCCCCTACCGTCTGGCAAGGATTAATGCAGGGCGCTCCCTGATCCTTTGGAGGATTCGGCGGATCTACATCCAGCTTCCTTTCCTTCGGCAGGGGAATGTCCAGGAACACAAAAGCCTGCCAAACGCCGTGGTTTTTCGCCCAAAGATGAACGAAGCGTTCGTTGCGGTGAAGCCCGATCAGCCGCTCGACGTCACCGGTAAAATCCGTGGTCCGAACATCCAGCGCGCCCTCGTTGTTCTTGGCCAGGGGCTCCAGGTCCTCGAGCACCAGCGCCTTGCTATGTTGCTCCCCGTCGGAGGTGACCCACTGAAAATTGTCGTTCAGCAGGGTAGCCGCGGCCGTCTTGTCGTGTTTTTGGAGGGCGTCTTCAAATTCATGCTTCGCCTTGAGAAAACCCGGGTCGGCTGCTCCGGATTTGCTCACCCCATATTCCATGACCCATTTCTCGAACCCCGCGTACCCCTTGTCATCAGCCGCGCTTACGGACCGCGTGTTGATGCTGGACAGGGCAGCGATTAGAAGAAGCGCCAAAGGCGCGACCGCGCAAGTGCTTTTCATGGTATTTCCCTCCACCCAAGATGACGGTTAGAAGCCCACACTAGCATATCGGAGATGAGTTCGAATCGTGGCAAATCCAAGTTAAATAGATTTTCATCCTCGTTTCATTCAGCCAACCCGGGCGGTGATAGTATTCAGCACCATAATTGTCGGTAGGTAGAGCCACTGACCTGGTGGGGGCGGGAATATCGCACCAGGGAGACTTTGCCACCTTGGAGTGGAGAAATGCAGAAGGCCAGGTTGCCACGCATCGTTTGTGCTGTTTTCATGCTTCTTTTAGCTCTTTCGCCAGTAACTCAGCTCCGTGCCCAGGTGGCCGGAGGAACCCTGAGCGGCACTGTCACCGATCCGTCGGGCAGTGCAGTCCCTAACGCAACCATCGATATTAAAGCCTTGTCTACCGGCGTCACCCGCACCGTCACTTCCGACTCGGCGGGTTTGTATGCCGCGCCCAATCTCTTGCCAGGAGCCTATGAGGTGACCAGCAGCGCTTCTGGATTTTCGAAAGCGGTGCTGACCGGCATCACGGTCACGGTCGGCGGTCAGCAAGAGCTGAATATCAAGTTGCAAATCGGCCAAGTGAGCCAAACCGTAGAAATCACGGCCCAGGCCCCCCAGATACAGCTCACGTCGTCCTCGATCACTGCGACGGTCAACGATACGACGGTTCGCGAGTTGCCGTTGAATGGCCGCTCCTGGACGGACTTGGCCACCCTGCAGCCCGGCGTCGCCAACATGGCCGCCGAGCAGCCAGGTATCAGCGGGACGACGAGCGCTTCGGCGCGCGGTATCCGCGGATTCGGAAATCAGCTGACGATTTCCGGAGGCCGCCCAGGGCAGAACAATTACCGTCTGAATGGAATTAGCGAAAACGACTACTCCAACAGCAGTCCGGGCAGCGTGACGGGCGGCGCGGCGGGCGTTGACGCCATCGCGGAGTTTTCGGTTGTAACCACGAACTACACCGCGGAGTACGGGCGAACCTCGGGCGGTGTGATTAACGCAATCACGCGTTCCGGCACCAACCAGTTCCACGGCGACGTGTACGAATTCCTGCGCAACAGCGCGCTGGATGCAAAGAACTATTTCGATGTGGGCACGATTCCTCCGTTCCGGAGAAATCAATTCGGCGCGTCCGCGGGAGCGCCGATCTGGAAAGACCACACGTTTGCATTTGGAAACTACGAAGGACTGCGCCAGTCGCTTGGCACCACCTTTAAAGATTTTGTGCCCTCACCGGATGCGCGAAACGGGATCATCCACAATGCCGATGGGTCGAGCTGCACGATTGGCGTCGCCAGTCCGGGTTGCGCACTTACGAACTCTTCGGGGACTGTCGGTGTCGACCCCAAAATCGTGCCATTTCTAGCGTTGTGGCATCTGCCCAACGCTGGCCTTCTCCCTGTGGGGACCGCTCCGGGTCCGGTCAACCCGAACGGAAACACGGGAATCTACACGTTTTCCGCCCAGCAGGTTACCTCGGAGAATTTCTTTACGACCCGGGCTGACCACCGGTTCTCAGACTCCGACAGCCTTAACGGTACTTTCCAGTGGGATCGCGCGCAGGGCGTTCTGCCGGATCCGCTCCAAACCGTGACGGTCGGTCAGAAAACGGGTCAGACCTTCGTCAGTATTGAGGAGAATCACACTTTCAGCGCCCAGCTGCTCAACAGCGTCCGTATCGGTTATAACCGGTCGACCGCGTTTACCGGAGGTGGTCTGTCCGCAATCAACCCTGCGGCGCAGGGTGCGGCAACGAGTGCCGTGCCGGGATGGGATGCTCCCTTGCTCCAGCCTACGGGATTGACGTTCTTCGGAGGAGGCGTCAACAACCAAAGCCAGGCTCACTTCGCCTGGAATTCCTACCAGGTGTATGACGACGCGTTCTACACCAGGGGCAAGCACAGCTTCAAGTTCGGATTCGCGTTCGAAAGAATGCAGGATAATTACCAGCAGCAATCGAGAGTCGGAGGACTGGCAGGATTCGGTTCGTTGGTGAATTTTCTGACCGATGTGGCCAGTAAATTCCAGGTGACCTTCCCCTTGGGAATTTCTCCGCGCGGCTTGCGGCAGAGCCTCTTCGCGGGTTATGTCCAGGATGATTTTCGTCTGCGGCCCAATTTCACCCTTAACCTGGGACTCCGTTACGAGACATCCACTGCGCCAACCGAAGTGAAAGGCATGTTGGGCAGGCTGCTCAACCCCACGGACCCTCCATCTCTAATCAAGACCGGCAACCCGTTTTTTGCCAATCCCACACTACGTAATTTCGAGCCGCGAGTTGGGTTCGCATGGGATCCCTTCGGCGATGGGAAATCGTCGATTCGGGCCGGCTTCGGACTGTTCGATATTCTTCCACTCGCCTATGAATACTCGAATTTCGCCAACAATTCGGCTCCATTCGCCCCGCAGGGGAACGTAAACTTCCCCGCTCTGCCGAAGGGCGCGTTTCCGGCAGGCGCTCTGACCCTCGCAACCAATCCAGGGGCATTACGCGTCAGCTATGTGGAGCCCAATCCCCATCGCAACTACGTCGAGCAGTGGAACCTGAGCATTCAACGCCAGCTCGCACCCAATTTGACCGCCACCATAGCGTATATCGGCAATCACGGCGTCCATATGGAATTTCGTGGGGATGACATGAATGCGGTCCAGCCCACCCTGACGCCGGCGGGCTATCTGTATCCTTGTGGACCGAACGGAACGGTTGGAGTAACCTGCGCCATTGGTTTCCTTCCAACGGGTACTCAGTTAGCGCCAATCAAGAGTTCGGTGCTCAATACCAATTTCGGTCGAATCGATAATACAAATTGGGGCGGGGATACACACTACAACGCCCTCACCGCTCTAGTGCAGCAGAGCTTCAGCCACGGGTTCCAGGTTCAGGGATCTTACACCTGGTCCAAGGGCTTCGATCAGGGATCCGGGTCTTACCTTTCCGACCCCTTCAACAACTCCATTTCCAACTTGTTTTCGGTTGACAAGAATCTACGCCATAGCGTTTCCGACTATGACATTACGCACAACATGTCCATCAATTACACATGGGTCGTGCCCACACCGAAATCGCTCCCATCCGCAGCGAATTTTGCGCTCGGCGGCTGGCAATTGGGAGGAATCTTGTCGGTAAGAACGGGGTTGCCGTTTACTCCAACGATCGGCGGAGATCCTTTGGGCGTAAAAACCGACGCTTTCGATTACCCGAATCGCAGCAAGTCCGGAGGGTGCGATACCGCTGTTCGTCCGGGAAATCCCAAAGCGTACATCGATACGAGCTGCTTTAGTTTGCCAGTTCCAGTTGCAGGCATAACCGCAGCTCAGTGCGCGCCATTTTCAGCCGTACCCAACACCTGCGCGAACCTTATTGGCAACGGAGGACGGAACTCTATACGAGGACCGGGCCTTGTGGACCTGGATTTCTCGGTCTTCAAAAACAACTACGTCCGCAGGATTTCCGAGACGTTCAACGTGCAGTTCCGGGCGGAGATATTCAACATTCTCAATCATCCCAACTTCCTTTCGCCAACTTCCAACGCTACGATCTTTAACGTGAACGGACTTGACCCTGGGGGAGTGGGCGTGATTACCGGAACCAGCACTACATCAAGGCAGGTTCAGTTCGGATTAAAAGTACTCTGGTAGGAAGCTACGGTTGATCTTCTTCGATCAATCGTGCGGTAGTAATGATGGCAGTCAGTACCAGAAACGGAAATAGTTTTACGGTTAAGGTTAGCCCTGAGACGCCGCCCTCATTGGTGGTAGGGGGCGTCTCGGGTTAACCGGAACCGAGTTCGGTTGCGGCAAGGCGTTGTGCAGCGCCTGCGCCGTTCAGATGATTTAGAGTCTGAGTCTTCAGGCTGACTTTGTTGGCTGAACCCCGCGTGGTCTTCAGGCTCACTTCCTGCGCGAGCACAGTGCAGACTTCTGAGAGGACAGAGACATGAGGAAAATTCTCGTTGTCGCCATTAGCTTGGCAATTCTTGGAGCTGTAACCACAGCGGTTATGGGAGCGGGGCCCTCTGTGGCGCTGAGCGGCGTTGTGCGCTCACAAGCGGAAGGACCGATGGAAGGCGTGATCGTCACCGCCAAGCGCGCGGGCAGCACCATCGCCGTCAGCGTGGTCACGGACAAGAGTGGTACGTACTCGTTCCCTGCGGACAGGCTCGCGTCGGGTGAGTACAACCTCGCGACCCGAGCTGTGGGCTATGGTCAGCCGGACGTTAAGACGGTGACCGTCGATCCTGCAAAAAAGAAAGATCTGAATCTGACCTTAACGAAAGTCGAAAATGTGCTGCCCCAGATTACGTGGGGCGAGTTTCTTTCCAGCGTGCCGGGAACGCAGGCGCAGAAAGACGAGCTGTACAGCTGCGTTGGATGCCACGCGCCGACTCCGATCATGCAGAGCACTTATGATGCGGCCGGTTTCGTGACCACCATCGTTCGAATGCACAACTGGGCGCCGTCAAGTTCCTTGTCCAATCCGCAATTGCTGCCCTATCGCACCGAACAGGGGAAGGGCGATGAAGCGTTCGCCAGCTACCTCAGCACAATTAACATGGGCGGCGATCGCACCAAGCTGGCCTACTCGTTCAAGACCGCTCCTCGCCCGAAGGGAAAAGCGACAAACGTGCTCGTAACGGAATACGATCTGCCGCGGCCTGGCGCGGAACCCCATGATGCCATCATCGACGCGCAGGGAATGATCTGGTACGACGATTTTGCGCAACCGGTGATCGGTCGCCTCGATCCGAAGACCGGCGAAACCAAGGAATGGCCGTTGCCGATCATCAAGCAAGGCGTGCCTCCCGGTTCTCTTTGCCTGGCGGTAGATCAGGTCGGCCGCATCTGGATTGCCAGGCCGTTTCAGGCCGGGATCACCATGTTCGATCCAAAAACCGAGACCACCAAGAACTGGAGCGAGCCGCCGGATGCCAACAACCCGGGTTCGCGCACAACATTTTTGGCAGTTGCTCCTGACGGAACGATCTGGTTCGACGACACGCACAACATGCGATTGAACCACGTGAATCCGTCCAGCGATAAAGTGGAGAGCTTTCCGACCTATCCCGGGATGAACCTGTCTTATACGGGGTCGGGTGCTCGCGGCCCAGCGCCACGCGGCCATTCCATGTACGGGATCGCTGTGGACTCGCATGGAACGCCGTTTTGGGCTGACATCGCGGGCGGCAACTTGGGCGAACTAAACCCCGAAACCGGCAAGACCACTTTGTATCCGCCCCCAACCGTCAACTCCGGAATTCGGCGCATGCACATTGACTGGGACGATCAGGTCTGGTTCGGGGAAAGCTACGCCGATAAAATCGGGATGTTCGACACCAAGTCCAAACAGTTCAAGGAATGGGCCGATCCCGTGCAGTGGGACGCCCCCTACGATGTGGTCCGCGACAAATCGGAACACGTGTGGACGGGAAGCTGGTCCACCGATCTGGCCACGCGAATGGATCCGAAAACCGGTGAATTCGTGCAGTACCTTCTGCCCACAAACGACGTAAACATTCGCCGGGTGGAAATAAACAACAAGACCAATCCGCCCAGCTTTATCATTGGCGAAAACCATCACGGAAAAATCGCCATCGTGCAGCCGCTGGAATAGGCAGGAACGATGAAGCTCGCACTACGAATTCTTTGCTTCGGCATTCTCGTAGGCGCTGCTCCATCGCTGGTGGCCGCGGAGCCGGTGGTGCTGACCGGAATCGTGACATCCCAGGCCGAAGGGGCCATGGAAGGAGTTTTGGTGAGCGCCAAAAAAGTGGGCGGAACCATAACTCTGACCGTAGTGAGCGATCAAGCAGGTCGCTACGCCTTCACCACGAGCCAGCTGGCGCCCGGAGCCTACGAACTAAGCATCCGGGCCACGGGATATGAAATGGCGAATCCCAAACAGTTGGTAACGATTGGAAAGGGAAAAAGCGAGACCGACTTCCAACTTAAGAAAGCGAGAGACGTCGCTTCCCAGCTCACCGATGCCGAATGGCTGGCCAGCATGCCCGGAACTACGGAACAGAAAGAAATGATTTACGAAAATTGCGTGCTCTGCCACACCCTCACCCCGGTGATGAAGAGCACGTATAGCGCGGCGGAGTGGAAGACCACATTTCAAAGAATGTGGAACTGGGCTTCCATGAGCGCGATCAACAAACCCGTGCCCTCTCCCACTCCGCAGGGTGCGTGGCGATTCGGCATCACGGAATCCGCCGACATTAACGCCACGGATGAGGAATTCGGAAAGTATCTGGCTTCGCTCAACATGAGTTCGAAGTCCACCTATGATTTTAATTTCAAAACTTTGCCTCGCCCCCGCGGGAAAGACACGAATGTCGTTGTGACCGAATACGACCTGCCACGCGCGGACGCCCAGCCGCACGACGTTGTTTCGGATTCGGAAGGCATGATTTGGTACACGGATTATATCGAGGGAATCCTTGGGCGCTTGAATCCGCGCACCGGAGTAATCAAAGAGTGGAAGAACCCGTCGCTCAAGGCCGGCGTTCCCGGCGGATTTCATGACATTCAGCTCGATCCCGCTGGAAATCCCTGGCTTGGACGACACGAATACAACGGCTTTGTGATGTTCGATAAAAAGGCGGAGAAATTTCAGAACTTCAGCCTGCCGGAGGAAGTTGCAAACCCGCGCGTGCGCACGAATTTCCTGGCGACCACCAGCAGTGGAAAAGTGTGGGTGAAAGACAATACGGACCACAAGGCAATTCTGTTTGATCCGGCAATGAAAACTTTCAAGGGCTACGATCAATTTCCGCCGGGACTCAGTTTTTCCGTTCACGGTGCGTCGCACCACAACATCTATGGCATGAGCGCGGACTCCCACGGTAATGAATACGGCGCCGATATCGATGGTGGCGCAATCGTTGAAATCGAAGCGGAAACGGGAAAAACGAAGGTTTTCGCGCTGCCGACTCCCAACGCGGGTCCTCGTCGAATGCATATGGATTCCGAAGATCGCTTGTGGATCGGCGAATCTTTTGGCAACAAGATCGCCATGCTGGACACGCGGACGGGCAAGTTGCAGGAATGGTCGCATCCGATTCCCTGGTACGGTCCGTACGACGTCGCCCCTGATAAGGAAGGCTGGGTGTGGACCGGAGGAATGAGCACGGATTTCATAACCCGGCTTAATCCTCAGACCGGGGAATTCCGGACTTATCTGCTGCCTCGCGTGGGCGTCAATGTGCGAAGGGTCGACGTAAACAATTCCGGTCCGCGTCCGGTCTTCTGGCTCGGCGAGAATCACCAGGCAAAGATTGCGAAAGTTGAAGCGCTGAACTAGGCGCAAACGAGAGTCTTAAGAATTTGCAGGGAAAAGGCAGAACAGAATTCTGGTTTTTGGGGAGCTTTGTATGAAGAGACTTCTCGTTGGGGCGATGATCGGGGTTTTTCTTTGCTTGGTTTGTGCGCCGCTCCTGGACGCCAGTCCGCGAGGAGCCTTGAGCGGCATCGTTAAATCGGATGCGGAAGGCCTGATGGAAGGCGTTCTCGTCAGTGCGAAGAAAGTTGGCGGCACGGTCACCGTCACGGTCGCAACCGATAACACCGGTCTTTATGTGTTTCCCCAGGACCGGCTCGAACCCGGCAAATACAACATCACCACAAGAGCTACAGGATACGATTCACCGAATCCCGCCAAAGTCGTAACCATAACCAGGAATTCCCAGCAGGCCGATTTTAAGCTTGAGAAAACGAAAGACCTTGCCGACCAGATGAGTTGGGCGGAATGGTTGATGAGCATTCCCGGAACGTCCGCGCAAAAGAGCCAGTTCTACGCCTGCGTGGGATGCCACACTCCCGCCGTCATCACAAAGAGCACCCACGAAGCCGAGGAGTGGCCGGCGATCATTGGCCGCATGCGCATCGCAGGTCCTGCCGCAACGATAAAGAATGCGGTGGCGGTTCCCTACAAAGTTCCTGCTTCTCCGAACGATCCGATCTTTGGCCAATATCTGAGCTCCATCAATTTGAGCCACGGCCGGAAGACATGGGACTACGACCTGAAAATCCTGCCGCGGCCGACCGGGAAAGCCACCAAGGCCATCGTCACCGAATACGATTTGCCCCGTTCGGATGCGCTTCCAGGCGACGTGGTACGCGATGAGCAGGGAATGATTTGGTACCTGGATTTTGCCACCGCCACGCTGGGCCGGATCGATCCTCGCACCGGCGCCGTAAAAGAGTGGGATCCGCCGGTGATGAAGGCGGGATATCCGCTGGGCGCCCTCGGTCTGGAATTGGATTCAGACGGCAATCCCTGGCTCGCCCGCGTGTTTCAAGCGGGGGTCACCAAGTTCGATGCGAAAACAGAAACGTTTCGCAACTATAAGATTCCGGATGACTACAACAATGACCACACCCGGACCGCGATGTTGGACGTCGATCGAAAAAACAACATGATCGTGTTCGACGATCCTTTCAACAGGGTCCTGTACTTTCTGAATCCCATGACCTCTGAAATGACCTTTCACCGCGCTTATCCGAATTACAAAACACCGGATTGGAAAGTGATGGCTGACCCCGGCTTGGGAAACAGGCTGCCGGGCGATCACGGACATTTTATGTACGGAGTGGCCGTCGATTCCAAAGGAAACGGCTACTGGGCCGACCTGTCCGGAGGAAACATCGGTGAAATGGATGCGAAAACCGGGGAGCCGAAGTTATACCCGGTGCCCACTCCGAATGCGGGCCCCCGCCGGATTCACATGAATGAGAAGGATGAACTGTGGTTTGGCGAAAACTACGCTTTCAAGATTGGAATGTTTGACACCAAGACCAAGCAGTTCAAGGAGTGGGACGATCCGACTCCCTGGAACGCTGTTTACGACGCCGTACGCGACAAGACAGGCTACGTCTGGGCGGCGGGCTGGACCACGGGCTTGGTATCGCGCCTTAATCCCGACACAGGAATGATCGTCCAGTATCTGCTTCCCGGATTTAACGCGGAGATCCGGCGCGTCAGTGTTGACAATTCCGTCGATCGTCCGATCTTTTGGGCCGGTGAAAATGCCGAGCCCCGAGTGGCGAAGGTGGAAGTGCTGGAGTAGGTATTTTATGGAACTTTATTTGTGAGCTACTTGTTGCGAAATTTTCCAGGAGAAAGTTGATGATGCCAGTGCAACCGAAAGTCGCACCCACAAAAACAACCGCTCAGTTGCGGGAACTCATGGCCAGTCCGCAAGTGATTGACTGCCCGAGCATTTACGATCCCATCTCGGCACGAATCGCCGAATCACTCGGGTTCAAGTGTGTCAGCCTGGAAGGCAGTGCTCTCGGTATTGCGGTGTGCCAGGTGGAAGCGGCGTTGAGCCTGGAAGATTTTGCGAAGGCCGTGCGCGCGATTACCGCGGTCATCAACATTCCCTTGATCGTCGATGCGGGCGGGGGATTCGGTGAGCCTGCGCATGTTTTCAACACCATTCGCGTGCTGGAGCACGCCGGAGCGGCCGGAATTCACATTGAAGACCAGATTTTCCCCAAGCGGTTTCATTACTTTTTCGACAGCCGCGTCGACGTTATCCCGGCAGAAACCATGATCGAGAAGATCCACTGCGCTGTCGAAGCACGGCGGGATCCCGACTTCGTCATCATCGGCCGGACAGACACCGTCAAAACCCATGGTATCAATGAGGGAATACGCAGGGCCAATCTTTACTGCGATGCCGGGTCGGACATGCTCATGCTCTTTCCGAATACGGTGGAAGAGGCCCTGCGCGCCGCAAGAGAGATTCGCGCTCCGCTCAACTACGTGAACGCCGAACACGGCGAAGCTCGACGGCCGAACTTCACCGTCGCGGAACTGGAAACGATGGGTTACAAGGTCCTTTATCATCCTTCCGGAGCAATCCTTGTGGCCTGTAAGGCTGTCAGAGATGCCTTCCTGGAACTGAGAGAAACTGGCCACATCACCATGGACCCGAAAGTGTTTTCCGGTTTCCGGCAGGATATTTATGGACTGATGGGGCTGCCGAATTACTATCGAATTGAAACGGAAACCAACTGTCTGGGCTCGGCTTTAGGAAACGGAGACAAGCCGTAGTCCCGATGCGGCGGGCAGATGCGTCGGCGGCAGTTGCGCAGGGCCCCAGAATTCTCATGATTAAGAACACACTCGCAGCGATGCTTCTGGGCCTCTTTTCAGGGGCAATGTTGCCCGTGAAAGCTACCACAGATAACGCTGTGTTGACCGGCGTAGTGACCTCGGAGGCCGAGGGAGCCATGGAGGGTGTGCTGGTCAGCGCGAAACGAGTGGGCGGAAAAATCACCGTCACTGTGGCCAGCAATAAAGCGGGATGGTATGCGTTTCCGGCCGACCGGCTCTCCGCGGGACAATACCAATTAAGTATCAGAGCCATCGGTTATGAAATGGCGAATGCCAGCCAGGTAGCGACCGTCGGAAAGGGAGCCGCCCGGTCCGATCTGCGGCTGCAGAGGACGCGGGATATTGCTTCCCAGCTTACGGACGCGGAATGGCTGATGAGTATCCCCGGCACGCGCGAACAAAAGCAACGGCTGTTCGTCGTGTGCACCAACTGCCACATGCTGGGGCATATCCTGAAGAGCGGCTACGACGAGAATGGTTGGAAGACGACGCTCGTTCGCATGTGGAATTGGTCTCAATCGAGCGCCTTCAACAAACCGATCCTTTCCCCGCGCCGAGAACAGGCCCGGCCGGGAGACGAAGAGCTCGCGAAATATCTGGATTCGATCAATTTGAAATCGAAACCCAACTATGATTTTGAGTTGAAGACCTTGCCGCGTCCTCGCGGCGAAGATACCAAGGTCATCATCACCGAATATGACTTGCCGCGCGCGGATGCCGAACCGCATGACGCAGTTTCCGACGCGGACGGCATGGTGTGGTACTGCGATTTCGCGGAAGGCATTCTGGGCCGTTTGAACCCGCGCACCGGCGAGATAAAAGAATGGACCAACCCCTTCGTGAAGGAAGGATTTCCCGGCGGTTATCAGGATCTTGAACTCGGCCCGAAGGGTGAGCCATGGCTCGGCAGGCACGAAATCAATGGCTTTGCCAAGTTTGACAAGAAAACCGAGAAGTTCCTGAACTTCAGTCTTCCGGCAGACTTGGTCAGTTCGAATACGCGAACCACGTTTCTGGCAGTCACGCCCCAGGGAAAAGTCTGGATCAAAGACGATCAGGATCAAAAGGCCTTCCTCTTTGACCCGGTAAGCCAGGAGTTCAAGGGCTATGACCAGTATCCTCCGGGTGTGATCACCAAAAATGTTTCGCTTCGGCCAAATTTCCCGGGCGATGTATCCTTAAACGAGCCTTCCAGACACAACATTTACGGCATCAATTCCGATTCCGCCGGCAATGAATATGGCGCTGATATCCTGGGCGGGAATATTTTGAAGATCGATGCGGACAGCGGAAAAGCGACCATGTATCCGACTCCAACGCCTAAATCGGGCCCGCGAAGAATGCATGTCGACGCGCAGGACCGCATCTGGATTGGAGAATTTTACGCCAATAAACTGGCGGTCCTGGATTCTGAGACAGGGAAGTTTCAAGAGTGGGCTCATCCGATTCCGTGGTACGGCCCTTATGACGTTGCACCGGACAAGGAAGGGTATCTTTGGACAGGAGCAATGAGCAGTGATTTCATAACTCGCTTCAATCCAAAGACCGGAGAATTTCGCACCTATCTGCTGCCAAGCCTGGGCAGTAATGTAAGAAGGGTTGATGTGGATAATACCGGCCCGCGTCCGGTCTTCTGGGTGGGCGAAAATCATCAGGCCAAAATTGCCAAAGTGGAGCCGTTGAACTAACACGACAGAGAACGACACTTGAGGATCCCAGCATGAACACAAAAGCCCAAGTTCAAAGCGTGGTGGTGACGAGTGCTTCCAGTGTTCGCTACATTGTTCTGGTCGTTATCTGCCTGCTGACGGTGATCAGTTACGTCGACCGGACGTGTATTTCCGTCAGCGGACCATTCCTGGCTTCGGATCTCGGACTCTCCAGTGTTCAGATGGGCTTTGTCTACGGCGCATTTATTCTCTCGTATGGACTGTTTGCCGTGCCCGGCGGCTTGCTCGGAGACAAAATCGGCGGAAGAAAAGTAATCACGGGGCTGGTGTTGCTCTTCTCCCTGTTTACGGCCCTGACCGGATTGGTTCACGCGCTCTGGAGTCTGGTGCTTGTCCGATTCCTGTTCGGAGCTGCGGAGTCGAGCGTTGGGCCGAATGCTTCCAAGGTTCTTTCCAAGTGGCTGCCGCCAGGCAAATGGGGTTTGGCGCAGGGAACGATGTGGATGAGTGGACGTATCGGTGGAGCGTTCGCTCCCGGTATGGTTGTTGCCCTTCAACCTTTTCTGGGATGGCGGGGAGGATTCTGGTTTTTCGCTGCGGTCGGTTGCATATGGGCCACTTTGTTCTGGTTCTGGTATCGCGACAATCCCGAGGATAAGAGCAGCGTTTCCGAAGAAGAATTGAAGACCATCCGCGGAACCGAGAATCGTGCTCATTCGGCCCACACGTTCGTGCGCATGCCGTGGGCAAGATTGTTTCGCAGCCGGACGATTTGGACCATCTGCGGAATGTATTTCTGTTTTTCGTATGGCTGGCACTTTTACATGACCTGGTTCCCCACGTACATGAAGACGCATGGTTTCACCACGGCGCAAATGGGTTTGTACGGGGGCTTGCCGTTCTTTTTTGGCGCTTTCGGTTGCTTGGCGGGAGGCGTGCTCACGGATTACGTAGTCAAAAAAACGGGGAACGTCAGAAATCGGCGATACATCGGAGCAGCGGGATTTTTTCTAATGGCGCTGTGCATGTTCCTGGTCTCGACGATGGAGAACGCGATGGCCTGCGTGCTTACGATTTCGATGGCTTCCTTTTTTGGCGACCTGACCTTGAGTTCCTGCTGGGCGGTTTGCATGGACGTTGGCCACGAATATGCCGGAACAATCACCGGATTGATGAGCACGTGCGGAAACATTGGAGGATTTCTGTTTCCGGTAGTCAGCGGTTTCCTGGTTCAGTCCACCGGAAGCTGGAGGATGCCAATCATCGTCTCGGGCACGATTTTTCTGGTCGGATCGATGCTGTGGCTGAAGATTGACTCCCGGAACTCCATTATGAATTCAGAGGTCGCGGCGAGATAACCAAGATTGTTTCCCGATTGGAAAGGGCCCCTGTGACAGCACCGAGAACTTTGTACGACAAAATCTGGGACAGCCACGTAGTACACGATGATCCGGAGATGCCGTCGCTGATCTACATTGACCGGCATATTGTGCACGACATCAGTGCACAGGCCTTCGCGGGCGTTGAGGCCGCAGGGCGCAAGGTGCGCCGCCCGGATCTGACTCTTGCAGTCGTGGATCACACGGTTCCCACATCGCATCGTGAACTGCCCATCCTCGATCCGCATGCGAGTGTGTTGCTCAGCTCGCTCGATCGGAACTGTCGCGAATGGGGCATCCGCTTATTCGACCTCAAGAGTATCTTTCAAGGGATCGTCCACATCATCGGCCCTGAACTTGGTTTTACGCAACCGGGTCTCACTGTCGCGTGCGGCGACAGCCACACCTCGACGCACGGAGCGGTTGGCGCGCTTCCTTTTGGTTTCGGCGTCAGTGAAGTGGAACATATTCTGGCGACGCAGTGCCTCTGGCGCAAAAAATCCAAAAACATGCTGGTGCGCGTCGAGGGGCGCAGAGCGCGAGGAGTTACTGCGAAGGATTTGATTCTCGCCGTGATCGGGAAAATCGGCATCGACGGCGGCGTGGGACATGTAATCGAGTACGCCGGCCAGGCGATTCGCGATATTTCCGTGGAAGGGCGAATGACCGTATGCAACATGTCCATCGAGGGCGGCGCCATTTCCGGCATGATCGCGCCGGACGAAAAGACAGCGGCCTACCTTGAGGGCCGTCCTTTCACGCCTCGTGGAAAACAATTCGAGGATACGGTTGCAAGCTGGAAAGATCTGGTTTCAGATCCGGGCGCGTCGTTCAATAAAGTCGTCGAACTTGATGCCGCGGAAATCGCGCCGCAGGTTACCTGGGGCACGAATCCGGGAATGGTGATCGGCGTGAACGGGAAGGTTCCGGATCCGGGCTCCTACGCCGATGTTCAGGATGGCCAAGCCACGGAGCGCGCGATCGAATACATGGGACTTCGGCCGGGGATGTCCATTGAGGATATTTCCATCGATCACGTGTTTATCGGATCGTGTGCCAACGCGCGCATCGAGGACCTGCGCATTGCCGCGAGCGTGATCGAAGGAAAGAAAATTTCTCCCCACATCAAACAGGCCATGGTCGTGCCCGGTTCCATGCTGGTGAAGGCGCAAGCGGAACATGAAGGGTTGGACAAGATTTTCAAAAGCGCCGGATTCGAATGGCATGATGCGGGCTGCAGCATGTGCGTCGGAATGAATGGGGATTTGGTTCCCAGCGGCGGCCGTTGCGCGAGTACATCGAACCGGAACTTCGAGGGACGCCAGGGCAAGGGAGCGCGAACCCATTTGGTCAGTCCCATGATGGCCGCGGCAGCCGCCATCGCCGGACATTTCGTTGACACGCGAGGAATGGACGTACCGGACGCGGAATAGTTTCGGCGGGTCGTTACGAACCGTTCGAATGGAGAAGAGAACCAGTTCCAAGGGGGGCAATACGGTGGAAGGCTTTCGAAAACATACGGGACTCGTGGTGCCGTTTGACAAGCTCAACGTAGATACGGACCAGGTTGTTCCGAAACAGTTTCTCACCTGGTCGACAAAAGACGGCTACGGTCGCGTGCTTTTTTACGACTGGAGATATGTAGAGGGCGAAAAACCCAATCCGGATTTCGTTCTCAACAAGCCCAGGTATCAAGGCGCCAGCATCCTGCTCTGCCGCGCAAATTTCGGCTGTGGTTCGAGCCGCGAACACGCCGCATGGGCCCTGAAGGGTTTCGGTTTTCGCGTTCTGATCGGAACGACCTTCGCTGATATTTTTTATAGCAACTGCTTCAAGAACAGCGTTCTTCCAATCCGGATTAGACAGGAAGAAATCGATGAACTGTTCGACCGGGCGGAGAAGACAGAGGGATATCAACTGGCCGTTGACCTTGAAGAACAGACGATCGCCGAGGTGAATCCAAGGGGCAAGAGCGGCTTGATCTTCAAGTTTGACATCGATCGTTTTCGTCGCGATTGCATGCTGCGCGGACTGGACGACATCGGATTGGCGCTGGAATTTGAGCGAAAGATCCTGGATTACGAGGGGCGGCATCAACCGGCTGCTCCGCTCTACGGCCCGCTGAGTTTTCCTTTTACCGGCAATTGAAAGCGAGCTTGGCGTATAGCGATTGAAATGAAAGTCATTCCTGTCCTAATCCGCAAACGGGGCACGAAGCGTCCAATGAAGGCAAATCGGAGGAGAACTTGAGAATACTGCAGACGACCGTCATGTTAGCAATCCTGGGGTTTGTGGGAATTATGCTTCGTGCCGAAACTGCGCCGCAAACGCAGGTCTTTCAGACCAGCGCCGGTCCGGTGAGAATCACTCCGATGATTCATGCCAGCACGCTGATCGAAGCGGACAATCAAATTATCTATGTCGATCCGGCAAGGCTTCCGAGCACATCCGGGCTTGCTCCCGCGGACATGATCATTATCAGCGACATTCACGGCGATCACATGGACCCGGCTGCGATCACGGCCCTGAGCAAATCCACGACGGTAATCTGGGCTCCGCCGGCCGTCGCTAAAACTGTCACTACCCCGAACGTAATCTCCAACGGTGAGACCAAGAAATGGGGCAAGTGGACCATTGAAGCGATTCCCATGTATAACGTCGTGCGCGGCCCCGAGCCCGGCAAGTTTTATCACGATAAAGGCCGGGGCAACGGTTACGTGCTCACCTTTGGCGGCAAGCGCTTTTATTTTTCCGGTGACACCGAGGGCATTCCGGAGATGCGCGCGCTCAAGAACATTGACGTCGCCTTTGTTTGCATGAATCTTCCCAACACCATGGACCCGGCGGAAGCGGCGGAAGCTGTAAAGGCTTTTCATCCTGCCATAGCTATTCCGTATCACTATCGTTCTTCGAAGCAGAATTCTGACCCTGCCGTTTTCGAAAAAGCGTTGGCCGGAACCGGCATCGAAGTACGTATTTTGAATTGGTACCCCAGCGCGCCGTAGCCAGTCTGGCAATCAGTGATCCGGGCGAATATAGTTCACGGGTAATCCTGACAGGCGCACTCTGTCATAAGGAGATCAGATGAAGCGTAGGAATTTTCTCGCCGGAGCGGCGGCGATTGGGGGTGCCGCACTTCTTGGCACTCCGGAATTGGCGGCTCAGCCAGCCCAGGAGCGGCAACCCCGGCGGTTCAAATATAAAAAGCCGATCATTGACGCGCACGTTCATTGGTATCCGCCGGAGCTGGCCGAGCTGATCGAGAAGGAAGGAGCGGCGCACGGCGTCACAAACATCCACCGCAACGCCAAGAATGAGGTAGTCGCCACCGAGCCCGGAAGCCATCCGTACATCAACAATACGATGGCCTTTCGTCATGAGATGACCGATGTGGACATCGTCATCAAGCAGATGGATGAGCGCGGCGTGGACATGTCCACGCTCACCCAGACGAATCCTCACGTTGTCTGGGCCGACGCCGAGTTCGGGATCAAGATGGCGCAGGTGATCAACAACGCGACGTCCGCGGTATGCGCCAAGTATCCGAAGCGCTTCACCGCTGCCATTACGCTGCCCGTGCAGGACGTCAGCGCATCCGTTGCCGAGCTCGAACGCTGCAAGAACATGCCCGGGATGCGCGCCGCCAACATGCCGGAGAGTCTTCTTGGAAAAAATCTGGGCGACCGTTCGTTCTGGCCCATTTACGAAAAGTGCCAGGCCCTGAACCTTCCGATTTTTCTCCACAATGTGGACCCGGTCTCCGAACGGCTGCTCGAACCGAACTTGAACATGATGAACATCCTAGGGAACCCTTTCGAAGCCACGATTGCCGCCACTTCGCTGATGCTTGATGGCGTCCTCGACGAGTTTCCGAAACTCGACGTATTTTTTCCGCACGCCGGCGGCTTTTTTGCGTTTCTCACTCCGCGCATTGATTTTGCCCTCGCGCATGCCACGAACGTGTTCCAGGTTGGCTCCGCAACGTTCAAGCCGCCGAAACTGCCGCGTGCCACCGATTACCGGCGGCGCTATTACTACGACTTGATTTTGCACGATCCGGGGATCCAGCGGATGCTGATTGACCTGGTGGGCATAGAGCGCGTAGTTTGCGGCACTGACTTTCCGCAGGCCATGGCCATCATGAAGCCGGTGGATTACGTGGAGAGAATTCCCGGAATTACCCAACGCGAGGCGGAGACTATTCTGTGCGACAATCCGGCGCGCTTGCTGCGTCTGTAGAGTTTTCACACTGCGGTCGGTCCGAGCCTGAATATTTTTTGGAAACAGTAACGCGTCATAAGGCAACTGAATCAGCACGAAATCATACGTCCAGATGAAAGGAAGAATCTGTGTCTGATCTTGGAATGATACCGGTGGACTGGGAAGTACGATTTGATCCGCAACGAATGCTCCGGGAACGTCTGCAACGCGCCAAGGACGCGCTGAATAATTCCGACTTGGATGCGCTGTTTATTTTCCGTACCGAAGATGCCCGCTACCTTACCGGATACCGCCATCATCTTGGTCCTGCATTCATC